>ERZ1026894.1595-NODE-1595-length-13058-cov-6.164500_pt1 | contig 13058 bp, 11 predicted proteins | sample MGYA00380177_ERZ1026894 | MGnify/ENA primary metagenome ERZ1026894 (study PRJEB33269, sample SAMEA4719813) | human gut metagenome | biome: human-associated habitat; feature: organic feature; material: feces | place: Cameroon | collected 2013-10 ... | reverse complement strand
CAAGTGTTTCATTCATCGAACTGTACGATATAAACAGAAACCGAACGGTAAGGGTGTAATGAAAGAAGAAAAACCCACCGTTAGCGGTCTTGTGTTTTTGCAAGGCGAGACAAAACAGTTGAAGTCTTTCCTGATACATAACTTCCCACAATATTATTTGGTAAATGACTGCAGTACTGGTAAACCTGCCACTATAGCAGACAGTCTGATGCGCCCTTTCATGAAAATCATGGAAGAGGAGCCAGAGCGTGTAACCTTCCTACGTGATCCATTTATAAAGTTTGCCAAAGACCATGTAAAGCTTCGCGTATTAACAGGAATCATGGCAGGACAAGTAGGCTATGTAGTGCGTATATTGAAAAATCGTCAGCTCGTCATGGACTTCGGTGGCTATGCTGTAGCTATCAACGATGTGCATAATGAGGATTTTGAGATAGCAGAATAATCCCCTCACCATTATTTTTCACAAAGATGAAAAATGATTTCTTTACGTATTCTCGTCGAAAAATAGAAAAAGACAAAGCAGCTAGCAGATGTGATGTTGCCAACAACCGGGGTGCTGCACTCAAATGCCTGTCCAAGTTCTTAGACAAGGAAGAATTGACGTTCGGTGAACTGTCACCAGAAATGATGACACAGTTCAAAGAATGGCTAAAGAGTAATGGACGCAAGGAATCAACCGTCCGTCTCTATTTGTACCAGATTCATATCCTCTACAAAGAAGCGGAAAAAGAAGCCATTGCCCCACATCAGCCGTTGCTGAGTGGCATAAAGTTGCCATTGCCGTCCAAACAGAAGTGCGAGTTGCTTACGGAGGAAGAATTGCGCAGAATGCGCTATGCCGACCTGTCAGACTCCATGTCACAGACATTAGCCCGTGACATGTTCTTCTTCAGCATCTATTGTCGAGGAATAAGTTTTACAGACTTGGCCCATATTAGGAAAAGCGACATCAAAGGTTTCACGCTCACTTACACCTCACAAGTGCTCACCCCACCCATCGTCACGGTACAATGGGACGCAGCCATGCAAGCAATAGCAGATCGCTATCCTTCAGCCACCGACTATCTGTTTCCTATTATCAAATCCGATGACAAGATAATGGTAAGTCGAGAAATCGGAAGGGTTCGTGAGAATATTACAAAAGCTCTGAAACTAATCGCTACACGTTGCAATCTGTCCGTAGTACCCTCCTTGAAAATGACGAAGGATATCTATCAGCGTGCGATTGACAATGTAAGTGTGAGCCAGATAATATAATGTGAAAACACATAATCATATTGAGAAAACTAAATCCAAAAAATATGCGTGATTTTAAAGACATCAGAGTCGCAGTAGCCGGTACCGGCTACGTGGGACTGAGCATAGCTACATTGCTATCTCAACATCATCATGTAACAGCAGTAGACGTAATTCCTGAAAAGGTGGAAAAACTAAACAATAAGATTTCACCAATCCAGGATGATTATATTGAAAAGTATTTGGCTGAAAAGCCATTGAACCTTGTTGCCACACTTGACGGCAAGTCAGCTTATGCTGATGCTGATTTCGTGGTTATCGCAGCTCCTACCAACTACGACCCTGTAAAGAATTACTTCGACACTACTCATGTGGAGGAAGTAATTGACTTGGTGTTGGAGGTTAATCCTGATGCCATCATGGTCATCAAATCAACCATCCCTGTTGGCTATACACGCAACCTCTATTTGAAGTATGCTCAGAAAGGAGTTAATAAGTTTAACCTTCTCTTCTCTCCTGAGTTCCTTCGTGAGAGCAAAGCTCTCTACGATAACCTCTACCCAAGCCGTATCATTGTTGGTTATCCCAAGATCATCAACAAGCCAGAGTTTGAGGCTGAAAACAAGGCTATCGAATCTGTAACAGATGTTGATATGTTGATTGAAGCAGCTAAAACTTTCGCAGCACTTTTGCAAGAAGGTGCCATCAAGGAAAACATCGACACCCTCTTTATGGGCATGAAGGAAGCCGAGGCTGTAAAACTCTTCGCCAATACCTATCTTGCACTTCGCGTTAGCTACTTTAACGAGCTTGATACTTACGCAGAAGTTAAGGGGCTCGACTCAAAAGCCATCATTGAAGGTGTAGGTCTTGATCCCCGTATCGGCACACACTACAACAATCCTTCATTCGGTTATGGTGGCTATTGCTTGCCGAAAGATACCAAGCAGCTCCTCGCAAACTACGCAGATGTACCACAAAATATGATGTCTGCCATTGTTGAATCAAATAAGACTCGTAAGGATTACATTGCTGATGCAGTGTTGCGCAAGGCTGGTTATTATGCAGAAAACGGCCAGTGGGATGCAAGCAAGGAACAGACTTGTGTGATTGGTGTCTACCGCTTGACCATGAAGTCAAATAGCGACAACTTCCGCCAATCAGCCATCCAAGGTATCATGAAGCGCATAAAAGCAAAGGGCGCAGAGGTTATAATTTATGAGCCAACACTTGAAGACGGAACCACTTTCTTTGGCAGCAAGGTAGTTAATAATCTTGATGATTTCAAAGCTCAAAGCAAGGCAATCATTGCTAATCGCTTTGATGATTGTCTGAAGGATGTAGAAGATAAAGTATATACACGAGATATATTCAGAAGAGACTAAGAGATGGTAGAATATAATGTAAAATTAGAAGGCAAGACGGTTCTTGTGACAGGTGCTGCTGGCTTTATCGGCAGCAACCTCGTAAAACGTCTTTTCCATGATGTGAAGAGCATTAAAGTAATCGGTATTGATTCTATTACTGATTACTATGATGTCAACATCAAGTATGAACGTTTGAAAGAAATTGAGGCTTTGGGGCGGGACTGGACTTTTGTTCATGCTTCAATTGCAGATAAAGATGCTGTTGAGAAAATCTTCACTGAAAATAACATTTCCGTGGTTGTAAATCTCGCAGCCCAAGCAGGTGTACGTTACAGCATTACTAATCCCGATGCTTATATCCAGAGCAACCTTATCGGCTTTTACAACATACTTGAAGCTTGTCGTCATCATGAAGTAGAGCACCTTGTGTATGCATCCTCTTCATCTGTTTATGGTAGCAACAAAAAAGTGCCATACTCAACTGACGACAAGGTAGATAATCCTGTATCTCTTTATGCTGCTACAAAGAAGAGCAACGAGCTTATGGCTCATGCCTATAGCAAACTCTATAACATACCTTCTACTGGCTTGCGTTTCTTTACCGTATACGGTCCTGCTGGTCGTCCCGACATGGCATACTTTGGTTTCACCAACAAGCTTGTTAAAGGAGAGACCATCAAGATCTTCAACTACGGCAACTGCAAGCGCGACTTCACCTACGTCGACGACATTGTAGAAGGTGTAGTTCGCATTATGCAGCACGCTCCTGAGAAGCAGAATGGCGAGGACGGTCTTCCTATTCCTCCATACAAGGTATACAACATCGGAAACAACTCACCCGAAAACCTCCTTGATTTCGTAACCATCCTCCAAGAAGAACTTGTACGTGCAGGAGTGCTTCCTAAGGACTACGACTTCGAGGCTCACAAGGAACTTGTACCTATGCAACCAGGTGATGTGCCAGTAACTTATGCTGATACAACGCCACTGGAGCAAGATTTTGGATTTAAACCAAACACCAGTCTACGTGAAGGATTAAGACGCTTTGCAGAGTGGTACGCAAAGTATTATGGAACTTCCAATTGATGTAATGCTTAATACGGATTCGCCTGATAGAGCAGAATCAGAAAAATCCGTATTAAGTACTCCAAGTACAGTGCCTCCTCAGCATTCTTCTTGAAGATAGTGGCTCGCTTCTCCCTCTTCTTCGCCTCTCTCGACATCCCCTGGATGCGCTATCCGTACTTCATTTTTGCCGACAATATGGAGGATAAGGGAATAGAGAAGGAGCGTGCCCAGCAATTCCAGTACACCCTTATCGAACGCCTGAAGTCATACCCCACAGACTCCTATCAGCTCATCTACACCACCTCCTACATCACTCCAGAGCTCGACGAGAGCGACTACGTAGTAGGCGACCATTACACTATGCGCAATAAGAGTCTGAAGAACGTATAAACATCCACCAGAAAATGATAACGTCTTCATTGCCCGATGAAGTCGGCTTCGTTGGCAAAGTAAGTTGACTTCGTAGGGCAATGAAGTCGGCTTCATAAAATATGCCAACATTTTCGATTAGTAACTTAAAAAAAATGATTATGACTATAGAAACAACGACATTGTGGTTAGATACCCCAAATGCTAATATTGTTCGTGTCTTGTACATATCAAATACAGGATGGGATAAAACAATGATGGCTGATATCGATTTACGTAACGAAAAAGTAAATTTGATTATGGGTAAAGATATTGAAAGCCGTAAACCAATAAGTCTATTTCAAACCACAATGTATGTCCAAACAGGTTTTCGTAGATTAAGCCTTACTGGATGCGACTTAAGTATTATAAACCATGCAGAAGAGGTTATTAGAAAGGTAATAGAAGAAAACAAGGATAATCCTTATGAGTATATAAATTTGCTGTATCATGTAGAAGCTGCGCATTATAATTATACTTATATAGATGCAAAGTATATGTCGGTTGATGAGATACGCGATTTGATACGCAATTATGTAAATACAGTTCTTTATGATATTGGCGATAACAAGAATGCTTTCTATTGTGGTATAACTAATGATATAGACATACGCATGCAACAGCATCGCTACAATGACTTTAATATTGTAGGAAATCAGGTCGGTGCTTGGCTTTGTCGTGATGCAGAATGTGCAAAAGAGGTTGAAAGGCTTATGGGCAAATTTGGTTATGACATAGGACGGGGAAATAAGGCTGGTAATGGAGCAAATGATGATAGTCGTTATGTATATATCTTAAAGAAAGGGTGATGTGCGGATTGGCTATGAACATAAATTTTGTTATTAATAAAGCAATAAGATAAAGAATTAAATTAACAAACAAATGAAATACGATTATTTAATAGTTGGCTCTGGTCTTTATGGAGCTATGTTTGCTTATAAAGCAAAACAAGCAGGAAAAAAGTGTTTAGTTATAGACAAGCGTAAACACTTAGGGGGTAATGTTTATTGTGAGGAAATAGAAGGTATAAATGTACATAAATATGGTGCCCATATTTTCCATACTAATAACAAGGAAGTGTGGGACTTTGTAAATTCTATTGTTCCATTCAACCGCTATACAAATTGCCCTGTGGCAAACTATAAGGGCAAGTTGTTTAATCTGCCTTTTAATATGAATACTTTTTACCAGATGTGGGGTGTGACGACTCCTGAAGAAGCGCAACAGAAGATAGACGAACAAAAAGCAGAGGCTGTTGCTGCTCTTGAAGGTAGAGAACCGCAGAATTTGGAGGAACAGGCACTGACCTTAGTGGGGAAAGATATATTCGAAAAGTTAATAAAAGAATATACTGAAAAGCAATGGGGACGCAAGTGTAAGGATTTACCTGCATTTATCATCAAACGTCTACCTGTGCGTATGGTGTTCGACAATAATTATTTTAATGACAAATATCAAGGTATTCCTATCGGTGGATACAATAAGTTGATTGATGGGTTGCTTGAAGATATAGAATGTAAAACTGATGTTGATTTCTTTAATTCCGAATATCATGATTGGAAAAAGTTTGCTGATAAATTAGTGTACACAGGTGCTATTGATGAGTATTTTGATTACACATTTGGTAAACTTGATTGGCGTACCGTTATTTTCAAAACAAGGATAGAAGACACTGCTAATTATCAGGGTAATGCTGTTGTGAATTACACTTCACATAATGAGCCTTACACTCGTGTTATAGAACATAAACATTTTGAGATGTTCGGACAAGAAGTATACGACAATCCTAAAACTGTAGTTAGTGAAGAATACTCTACTGAGTATACCGAAGGAATGGAACCATATTACCCAGTCAATGACGAACGTAACAATACAATTGTCGAAAAATATCGTGAACTGGCGAAACAAGAGAAAAATGTAATTTTTGGTGGCAGATTAGGGCTTTACAAATATTTTGATATGGCTCCTATTATTGAGTTGGTAATGAGCAATGTGGATTTTTAACTCATTAAGATATGGAAAAATTATCAAAAATAACACTTGTAATAATAAGTTTTGTGTTGTTTTTTTTATGCTATAATTATATAACAGATAAGAGTTTCCAATATAGATTAATAGCACTAATTCCAATAGTCTTCTCACTCCTAATGTTAATTTTCTCTCAAAAGATAAAGTTAAATGGAGCAGGAGAAATGACCATATTTATAGTTTGTATTTTCAGGTATATCGTATCTCCATTGGTATTTCTAAGCAAACGAGAAATATGTGAATTTGCAACGGCATATAATTATATGGACAATGCTGTGTTTTATATGCTTTTTGAGATGATCTGTATTGTTGTATTATTAGTATTTTACAGACCAAAAGAAAATGTATCGGTCAAAAACTATAATTTATCGAAACATTTCACTTTTTTTCTTGTAATAGTGGCGTTAGGTATTTTTGCTACCAATAGAAATGTTACAGGTAATTTTAATTTGTTAAGTGAAGACAACCTTGGTGCGAATGATTTCGAAAGGGAATCAAATGTTGTTATATTAATATGGCAAGCTACATTAACCTATATATATGCTATAGCAATATTTAGTATTTATAAGAGTAAAAAGATTCGACATCGTATAGTTTACTCTATATTGCTTTGTGCAATATATACCATCATAATATTTACAGGTCAGTCTTCGATATCAAGATGGTATACAGTGGTAACAATATCTGCATCAATTGCAGTGTTTTTTAAACTTTATCCCAATTATAGAAAATCAATAGCGATATCTCTTGTGGTTCCAGGAGTTGTATTAATTGTGGCAGCTACTATAATAAAAAACACAACAATTGGATACGGTGCTGGTTTCGATACCACAATGGAAAGTATATTCGACGTTAACTTAATGGATATATATTTTGCAGGTCCTGTAAGTGTTAATTCTGGTATAGGAGCAAGTGAACGTTTTGATATAGGATTATCTTCTATGTTTTATGACGTTCTTAATAACTTTCCGATTCTTGGAAATTATATTGATAGAGAAAACGCTTCTGTAGCTCTTTTTGGAAAATATAATGGCAGAGGTGACTTGATAATACCATTGGTTGTGCAATCATGTTGTTGGTTTGGAAAATTGGGTATGGGGATTCTTTCTGCATTATCAGTTATTTTTGTTAAAAAAGCTGATCTTAAATTTAAATACTCCATAAGTCCCATTTCTTATGTTTTCGCATTTGTTTCAATATGGACAGGCATTATTACCATTCTGAATTTTACAATATGGATTTCATGGTTTTATAGTATGATTATCCCAACGTATATTCTATTTTATGTCTCAAAAAGAATCAAAATCTAAACGTAGATTATGCAAACTAAAATTTCTTTTTTGCCAGAACCGTGTTTATGCATATTTACCCTATGAATAAAATAAGCCAAATAGTACCCTATTCATTTATATTGTGCGTTTTAGTAGTTATTATTCACAATCCAACAAGTCAATATTTCGATTATGGAGCAAATACGACAACATATATAGTACATTATTTAATTAATGATGCTATACCAACAATAACATCAATAGCTGTACCTGCATTTTATATTATAAGTGCGTTTTTGTTTTTTAGAAACTACAGGATACAAGACACGAAAAAGAAACTTCAGAGTAGGATAAAGACATTAGTTCTTCCATATCTGTTTTGGAATTTAGTAGGGCTTCTTGTAGCCATGACATTCAAGCTTCCTTTTATTGCGAGCATGTCTGTAGATAGTTCTAATCCATTTGACATAATAACAATATGTAAGGCATTATTTCTACATCGATACACACCTTTTTGGTTTGTTTTTGGTCTTATTGTCTACAATCTGTTCTGCCCCATCATTTATAAAATATGCACCAATAAACTTATTGGTCTATCGGGGGGGTAATTTTATATATGCTAATATGTCAGAATAAGATAGATAACCCACTGCCAGAGGGATGTTATTTTGAAGTTAATTCTTTCTTCTATTATTATGTGGGGGCTTTTGTAGGAGTTAATTACAAACATTTGCTTGAATATAATATTAGCAAGCGACTTGCTATTGTAAGTTTGATTGTGTTCTTGCTGCTTTTATGGATGCAACTGAATTGGCATATAAAAGTTGTAGATTTTCCACCTGTCGTGACGCTGATAAAATGTATACTATCATGGTGTATGTTGTATCCGTTACTAACTATAATTAAAACAAAATGGTGGATGAATCTAACATTTTTCATATATGCCACACACATTGTAATACAACGCATAATAGCTACAATTTTAAGATTACTGATATGCAAGACTGCACTGCCTGCGTCTATAAGCGAATTAGTGGTATTTACTTCATCTGTGGTATTGACAATTTGTACTTGTATATGGATTGCTAAATACTGGAAAAGAAAATCAGAAAAAACTTTTGTTTTCGTAACAGGAAATAGGATATGAAAAAGATTTCAATAATAATGGGTGTTCACAATGGTGCTCATCGCTTTAATGAAGCCATAAAGAGCATAGTGGAACAAACATATACGAACTGGGAGTTTGTGATATGTGATGATGGATCTTCGGATGGCTCATATGAGCTGTTGAAGAAATACGAAGAGAGTGACAATCGGTTTAAGGTAATACAAAATAATGGTAATAAAGGTTTGCCTTACACATTGAACCATTGTTTGGAGTGTTGTACAGGAGAATATATAGCACGTATGGATGATGACGACTATTGCTATCCTAACAGGTTTGAAAAGCAAGTGAAGTTTTTGGAAGAACATGCTGACGTTAGTTTTATTTCATCTTGTGTTGATCTTTGGGATGGAAAAAAAATGATAGGACGTTTGATGCATCCAGAATATCCAACTATCAGATATCTTGTTTATCAAACACAGTTTGTACATCCCGCTACCATGTTTCGCGCAAGGGACATCAAGGCTATAGGCGGATATAGAGTGTGTAAAGACACTATGCGTGGACAGGACTACGACCTCTTTATGCGAATGTATGGTGCAGGATATAAAGGAGCAAATTTGCAACAACCAGTATACCGCTACCTCATGGACAACAATAACATCAAACGCAGAACATTGAAGGCGCGCGTAGGTGAATTTAAAATTAGAATGTATGGCTATAAAACAATGGGAGTAATGTGGTGGGCATGGCCTTTTTTAATGAAACCATTTATAGCTCATATAATAACCAAACTAAGATATTAGTGGAAAATGAAGATATTATTTACAGTTCACACCTATTATCCTAATAAGGATGGTGTGCAGTTCGTTACGGAGTATTTGGCCGAGGGTCTTGTTAAGCGTGGTCATCAAGTGGATGTGTTGACCTATATGTATCCAGACCGCACGACTGTTAAAAGCGAAACGCATAATGGAGTAAACATTATACGTTGGGAAGCAAAAACGGTTCACACATTTCATAAGGGTGACAAGGTTGGGTATCAGCAATATATCATCAGTCGTCAGCAAGACTATGATGTGATGATAAATGTTGGTACACAAACAGCGCTTACCGACTGGTTGTTTCCAATATTCGATCAAATCACAATTCCCAAGGTACTCTATATACATTCCATTTGGGATTTTGAGATACATGACACAGATAAACAGAGCGTGTCGACACTTGCGAAAAAACTTTGGGCAAATTACAGGTGGAAGAGATATTACAGAAAGTATGCAGATGTATTCAAGGCATACGATGCTGTAACCCAACTTCATAAGCAGGACTATAGTTACCGCTTATTTAAAGAGTGGTATGGAATAGAGTCGCACATATTCGAGAATGCTGCTGATAATGTGTTTTTTGAATCAAAAGGCGATAAGCCGAAGAATTTCCCAAAACATTACATTATAAATGTATCAAATTATAACGACCGTAAGAACCAAAAAGAGTGTATAAAACTATTTTATGATTCCATGGCAGGTAATGACTGGGGGTTAGTATTGATTGGTTCTAATCGTAATGCATACTATGACTCGTTGGTAGAATATAATGCAAAAAGACGAAAAGAATTGGGATTAAAGGAAGGTGAAAAACAAGTCCAACTGCTTTATGGAGTAGATCGCCCTATGACTTGTGAATATATCAAGCAAGCAGATATATTCCTTATGACGAGTTCCAGGGAAGCTTTCCCAATTTCCTTAACAGAAGCTATGGCCTCGGGAATACCATTTGTATCATCAAATGTAGGAATAGTAAAACACCTAATTGGTGGAGCAGTGGGAAATGATGAAAGAGAGAGACTTAAATTGTTGAATAGTTTAATAACCAATGAAGGACTAAGAAAAGAATATTCAGATAATGGTCATGTTTTCGCCTTAGAGCATTTCAATGTAGATGCTAAGGTGTTGCAATTAGAAAAACTTATAGAAAATATTAAACAAGACAAAAAATAAGAAAAATGAAGAAAATCGCATTTATTTGTCCGTATTTCGGCACATTACCCAAACATTGCCAACTATGGCTTAACTCATGTGCTTTTAATAAAGATATCACATGGTTCCTGATAACAGACGACAAACGAGCATTTGATTATCCCGAAAATGTCAAAGTGATCTATACAACGTTGGCAGATCTGAAGGTGGAATATCAAAAGAAGTTTGATTTCCCTATCTCATTAGAAGGAACATACAAATTGGGAGATTTCAAACCGTTATATGGTTACCTATATGAAGATACACTTTTGAAGGGATATGACGCTTGGGGACATATCGATGTGGCAGACGAGATATACGGCGATATAAGAAAATTTGTCACGGACGAATTATTGGAAAAATATGACAAACTGATGGTGTTCGGACACATGTGTATTTACAAAAATACACCCGAGGTGAACCGCCGCTTTATGGAGAAATCAGATTCAAATCTTACTTATAAACACATATTCTCGTCAAGTGAATTCTTCAATTTTGAGGAAATAGCGAGTGGCAGCATCACTCGTATCTATATGCACAACAAATATCCGATAGGCAGAATGGATGAATACTTTGCAGACATTTCAGGTCTGTATTATGCATTCAGACTGGGAAAATGGAATGACGACCTTACGAAGTTGAAATACAATAAGAAAGTACCTCTTATCTTTAGTTGGGAAAATGGTAAGGCATACGGATATTCAATAGTAAACGGAGAGATACGTAAAAAAGAGTATTTATATGTGCATTTTAAGAGAAGACGCATGGCTGTGAATGTTCCATCGGATGCTAAAGAATACTTGATAGTGCCGAATGGATTTGAACCTAAGACGGAAGAGATAGACAAATCTGTCATTAAGAAAAACAGCAAGGATAAATTATTCTATGATGTGTTCTTTATTGAGAAGAAAAAGGCAGCTAAGGTACGTTGGAAGCAACTCGTAAATAAATTCATTAATACGATTGGTAAAAACGATTAGCCGACCTTTATGTGTTGCCAAGAATTCAGGCAGATAATATATCATTCATTCCAAATTAGGTCATAGGATAAAATTATCCGAAAAATGTGAACAAAAATGTCTTCGAGTAGAAATAAGACACTATTAAATAATACGTTTGTATTTATGATTGGAAGCATTGGATCAAAGTTTATTCAATTCTTTCTTGTTCCATTATATACATATACGTTAACGACAGAAGAGTTTGGCGTGACAGAACTTGTTCTAACAGCAGCAGGGCTATTACAGCCACTCTTTTCTATGTCAATAGCCGATGGACTGTTACGTTTTGGCTTAGATAAAAACTTGAGCAAAGAGCAAGTAAAAAGATGTGCGTTAATATTGACATTTATAGGTACTCTGTTATCATTCATGTTGATACCTTTGTTTCAACTTGAACGTACAATTAATAGCTGGCTCTTCTTCTTCCTTGCAATTATGACCGCAAGAATATATCGTGATATCTTCGCCATTAATCTTAAGATATATGATAAAAACAAGCTATTTGCTATAGATAGCATATTATATACATTTGAACTATGTATATGTAGTTTTATATTCCTTGTACCATTAAAAATGGGAATTGAGGGATATTTCTGGGCAAATATTGTAGCAAACGTTTTATCCGCATTATTTTTGATTGTAGCAGGAACCCCTTTTAAAGGAGTATTTAGTATAAAGACAGACTATAAATTGTTGAAGGAGATAGCGATATACTCTCTTCCTATGATAATAAACGGGCTGTCATGGTGGATTGCCAACTCTTCTAATCGCTTCATGATTTCATATTTCATGACCGATTCTGATGTCGGCATTTATTCTGTTGCTTCAAAGATACCATTGTTCATAAGCACGTTCACTGGCGTATTCTGTCAGGCATGGATAATATCAGCTGTTGTGGAATTTGACAGTGAACAGAACAAACAGTTTTATTCTACCACATTCAACCGTTATGCTTTTGTGTTGCTGTTTTTTTCATCTTTATTGATTGCTATCGTGCAACCATTTATGCATCTTTATGTCAGTCAAGAATTTGAAATTGCATGGAGATATACTCCTTTTCTAATACTAAGTACAGTATTTTCGAGCATTGCAGCTTTTTATGCTGGCATTTATGCGGCAGCCAAAAAGAATATTAATGTGATGATCACAACACTATTAGGAGCATTTCTTAATGTGGCTTTGAACTATTGGCTTATTCCTCATATTGGCGTAATGGGTGCTGCTGTAGCAACAATGTTGAGTTGGGGAGCAATTTTTGTAATCAGATATTTTGATGTGCAACATTTCTTTTCATTTTCTATTGATAAAAAGATGTTAGCATTAGCGTCCTCTCTTGTGTTAGCGGAAGGTATTTTAATCATATATGCTGGCAATTGGGGTTTTGTTATTTCAATAATAATAATAACACTTCTCTGCTATGTGTTCAAAAATTATTTCAAAGAAATCAAGGATAAAGTTATGAGTATATTAAAAAACTCACTGGGGGGGGTAAAAAAGAATTTACGTAAATTATTGCGTGTTCCTAAAAATAAACGAGATAGAGAAAGACTTGTGAA
>ERZ1026894.1594-NODE-1594-length-13075-cov-4.574885_pt1 | contig 13075 bp, 10 predicted proteins | sample MGYA00380177_ERZ1026894 | MGnify/ENA primary metagenome ERZ1026894 (study PRJEB33269, sample SAMEA4719813) | human gut metagenome | biome: human-associated habitat; feature: organic feature; material: feces | place: Cameroon | collected 2013-10 ... | reverse complement strand
TTTTCTCCTGTTTCTTTGAATTCATACAATGTGTTATATGTGATTTCTCCTTTACTAAGACCTTTGATTTCAACTATCTTCAACACCCTCCTTGTCTTATCACGAAGTCTCCCCAGATGCACGATAATATCTATGGCTGCCGATATCTGCTGCCGCACTGCTGACACCGGCATATCCATTCCCATAAGCACCATTGTCTCCAATCTTGCCATCATATCAGCAGGGCTGTTGCCATGTCCGGTAGAAAGACTTCCATCGTGTCCTGTACTCATAGCCTGGATCATATCAAGCGTCTCCTCGCCACGTACTTCGCCAACTATAATTCTGTCAGGACGCATTCTCAGGCTTGCCCTTATTAAATCTCGTATGCTCACTGCATTTTTTCCTTCTACATTGGCATTTCTCGCTTCAAGCCGTACAAGATTGTCTACATTTTTTAACTGCAGTTCTGCTGAATCTTCAATTGTTATAACTCTTTCATCTTTTGGAATAAAATTAGACAGCACATTAAGAAATGTTGTTTTGCCACTTCCTGTTGCGCCTGAGATAAATAGATTGTACTTTGCCTTAACCGCCTTCTCTAAGAAATCTGCTGCTTCAGTTGTTATCGAACCAATCTCAATAAGCTTCTCTATCGTAAGCGGAATCTCAAAGAATTTTCTTATTGTTATGACTGGTCCGTTAAGTGCTATTGGTGGCAGGACTATACTGACTCTTGAGCCATCACTAAGCCTCGTATCAACTATAGGAACAGATGCATTGACAATCTTGTTAGATAATGCCGCTATCTTCTGGGCTATGTCTGAAAGTTTCTGCTCGTTTTCAAACATCTTATTAAGCCGTTCCAAATGTCCGTTTCTTTCAATAAATATATTCTCTGTTCCATTAATCATAATCTCCGTCACGGAATCATCTTCCAACATGTCTGACAATATATCCAGACGCCGCATTGCATTAAATACTGCTGCTCCAAGTCTTTGTCTTCTATCAACAGAAATCATCATGCTGCGGCTTTTTTCAATAATGCAATTCTCAATAACCTCATGAAGCTCATCATTATCAATATCAACAGATGTATCGATACGCTCATACACCATATTCTTTATTGCCACAACCAGCTCAACATCATTATTACTATCCATAACTAATTCATATCACTCCTGTCATCACATTCAAGCATCGACCTGACATACCGGTACATCCCGCTGTATGTAATTCTCTCCCAGAATCCTTCAGCTATGTCCTCACCGCTTTCTGGCAGTTCAATCTTTGATATTCTGTCAAGCACATGTCCCATGCCTGTATTGGCATAATAATTTTCAAAATCAGCCATTCTGTTAACTGATATATAATCCTTCTTTATTGGCGTATACACAATCCTGCATGATTCAAGCAGTCTCCACGGCTGATGCAGTGCTGACGATATATCCACAATAACAGCTTCATATCCAAACATCTCTCCAAGCTTTTCTATGAAATCTGCCATCTCGTCTGCTCCAACATTAGAAATATCTTCACTACACACTACCGGTGGTATATAATCAATGCCTGACACACTTTTTATTGTCTGCTCAATCTTATCTCTGGCACATACCCCACTTTGCCTGTAAAAGTAAACCGCATCTGACAATGTATATTGATTATCTGATCTAAGAATCCCTGATAACCCCGAAAACTCTTCCAGATTGATATATAGCACTTTGAATTTTTCGGACATAATCTTTGCCATACATAAAGCAAATGATTGCCTGGATATGACATTCACTGGCGAATATATACCTATAATCTCCATTGTTTTAAGATGTGTACTGCGCTTTAAATCTCCCTTAATAATTATCTCACTGTAAATCTTATCAAGAGACTGATACCTGTATATACTGTGGCATATCTGTCCATTAAATTCGCAGTCCTCGTTAATCATCGCCTCCTCTGTCAGAACAATAATCTTTCCTTTATAAGCCTCTGAGAGCCAGTCATTCATACTGTTCTCACATATAAGCACAACATCAGGGACTGTCTCTTTCAGATATTTTTTCAATTCCTCTGCCCCAGTAAACAGCATTACATTAAACTGTGACTGGGCTTTCTTTAACAGCCCACTGAATAGTCTCCTGCCATATGAAGCCTCTTCGTCATAGATAACACATGTCTTCAACTAATATAATCCCCCCTTCACATAAATAATCTTTCTGCTATCACACATACATTTCCAATAAAAATTCCAATTGAAAAATGTGTTGCATGCAGATTCCATCCTTTAACATCAACAACCTTTCCATGCCTCGCAATTATCTCAATAACTCCTATAATAACCCCTGCTATAAGACTTCTGACCAGCATTCCATATACACACTCATAACCGTTCAACATCCCACATACCATAAGCAGCTTTACATCACCAGCACCTATACCATGCATTATGTACACAGCCAGCGCCGCCGCAAATCCTATACCACCTCCTGCACACGCATCAATAATCATATGCATGTTACCATTAATAGCACAATCAACAACCGCAACCAGACATGCCAGAATAACCCCCAGCATTATAATCTTATTAGATATCCGGAATCTTCTTATATCATCCACAACTGCACAGCAAAGTATAACAAGCAGAACCACTGCTCTCGCCCATGCTATGGCATCTAACCCCTTTAACACATCAACAATCACTTATAGACACTCCTCCCTGTGAAATCTTATTAAATTGCAATAATTTTACATTTCGCTGCATATATACTAATAAACTGTCAATAATCCAGATATCAGTAACTGTAAATATGTATGGAAATGAGGTAAATATGGGATTATTAAAAAAGAAATCTGTTCCGGTCACTTATAACCAGAAATATCTTAAAGATGAATTAAGAATGACTCAGGATGCCCTAAGTGTTGCGTATTCTAATCTTGATAACGCAACTGACCCTGATCTGATAGACTGCTATATATACCAGCTTAATTCTGTCCAGAAAAGATACAAATATCTGCTAGAACAAGCCAGACAATATGAGTCAAGTATCCAGTAATATCAAACTGTAGTTATTTAGTCTGCATGTGTTGGTTGTATATGTATATTATCACTATATTTATACTGTGTCAATACTTTTTATTTAAAAATATAACAAATCAAAAAATCCAGTTGTGATTCAATATGCATATACATATCTCCACAACTGGATTTAATATTAATCTATTACTATTAATTAACTACGCCATTCCATATCTTAACAAAACATTCATTATCTATGTTGCTTTCACTTACATATCTTCTGAATTAAGGCACATTTTGTCGTAGTCATAATCACTCATCTTTGTTGCTGTAAGCAAGCTGTTCTCTATCTTGACCTCATCTATATGACGTGCTGGAATTATATATACCATGACCATCTCAACACTTTCACCCGCCTGTAATGAATATAAGCCTCCATTCTGCTTCAACGTACTTATCTTATCTGTAATTATCTCAGTGCCTATGGCAAGATGGTAATAATTGTAGTTATCTTCATCCACCATCGCAACAGCATCTGCTCCATATATATTAAACTTGATTGTCTCATCAGACATATTAGTATACTTCTGCTTTGAAAGAATTATATCAGTCTCAACATTTTCGCCAAAAATAATGCTTCCATCATCCTGTAGTTTATACACTGAGCCCACATAATTTTTATCATATTTTCCTTTTATGTAATCAAGAAATTCTGATTCATCATAACCCGCGAAATCACTTATATCATAAATTGAGTTACATATTTTAATATCGCCTAAATAAAGGTTTATACTATGGTTAGCCGTTTTTCTGTCATAATCATATGAATCAAGTAATATATCCGAACCTTTTTCAATATACTCCGGCTTATTTAACAGATATTCTTTTGTATACTTTATAACTCCATCAGGCGTACTTTCAGTAGTTTTCTGTTCCTCACTCTCTGTTTCCTGTATTGGATTCTCATTAACCACTTTATCCTTGCCACCGCAGCCCGACAATGACACCGCCATTATTAACCCTGCAGTAATCAACACATTTCTAACTCTCATGGTCAACACCTCCATCATTCATATTTAATAACTTTAACTGCGATTCTGGCTTTAATGCAATAAAATGTTCGCCCTCTTTAAACTCACTCTTATTGCCGACACGGCATCTAAGATACATATTATCAAAGTCATAATCTGTTGCCTTGATGTCTACTGTGTTGTAACCATCAACAACCCTGTATGAATTAATCTGCTTCTCTGGAATTATATATACAACAACAGTCTCAAACTCCTCATGTGGCTTGAGTGTGTAATAGCTCCTGTAATCTGGTTCATTCTCATCGTACATTGCATCATATAACACCTCGTAGTTATCAAGTACGTCAATGTACTTGTGGTTTTCCTTATCAATATACACGATATCCATCATGCTCATATTCATAATAACTTCATTATCCGAATTATTCTTATACGTCTCTTTGAACATGACAAGGCTGGCTTTCATTCCAGCACTGCCCTGTCCTGCCATTGTAATAGTGCCATCATCTTCATTATATATATATGTGTTAATCAGAGGATTTCTGTGATACCATATAATCCTGTTAACAAATGCACTCTCATTTTTCTCTGCAAAATCACTGATATCATCAAGTGAATCTGTCACCTTGCAGTCTTGCACTGTAACAGTGACACTGCCATCTGCAAATGCGTCTTCCCCTGTTATCGGAACTTCTGTATTAAACTCGGTGATATAGCATTTTTCTGTAATATCGTGACTGTCATAATTCACATTCACAGCATAATTGTTAACTCTCTGTATATTGCTGATTGATGAATTTTCCTCTGTCCTGCTCTCGTACTCCTTAATATCAATATCGCTCTTACCCATATTAGTGATACTATTACATCCAGATAACGCACACACGGCAGTCATTGCCACAACTGATAATACTCCCCTTAGTCTCCTCATAACAATATCCCCCTTGTTAATGTATTAAAAGTTACCTTCAACAACATATACGAGGGGGATTAATAAAAAGTTATGTTTTATTTAAATTTTTTCAAAATTATGCTTCTGTTGAACTTTCAGCCACTGCCTCTTCCACAACAGCATCCTCTGACGCTTCTGCGATAACAGTTTCTGTCTCTGCAGCAGCCTTAACCTTCTTCTCAGATGTTAAGAACATGTATACAACTGCTGCAAGAAGTCCGCCTGCAAGTGGACCTGCAATAAATACCCATACCTGTGTGAGTGGTGTGATATCGCCTGTCACAGCTCTTACAATAGCTGGTCCAAAGCTTCTTGCCGGGTTAACGCTTGTTCCTGTGAAAGGAATTCCAAAAAGGTGAACTGCTGTGAGCGCAATACCGATAACAATACCAGCTACGCTGCTGTATTCCTTCTTAGATGTAACACCTAACACTGTTATTACAAATATAAATGAAAGAATAATCTCTACTATAAGCGCTCCCCACATATTAATCTGTAAGAATCCACCTAATTCGCCATATCCATTAGTTCCAAGGCTTGTCAGATTATATCCGTATGACTGATACTGTGAAAGGATATCTGCATTGAATGTCTTAGTGATTCCGAGAAGTGCAAATGCTGCTGCAATTCCGCCTAATACCTGTGCTGCGATATATCCACATAAATCTGCAAGTCCCATTCTGCCTGATACAAATACACCAAGCGAAACTGCCGGGTTAATGTGGCATCCAGATATGTTGCCTATCGAATATGCCATAGCTGTAACTATCATGCCAAATATAAGTGCAATTCCAACAATACCAAGTAATCCCTGGTATCCTGCTGTAAATGACGCAGCACCACAGGCTGCAAATGTAAGCACGAATGTTCCGATGAATTCTGCCAAATACTTCTTCATTATTAGTCCTCATTTCTGCATTTTTAAATGCGTGTTATTAAAAACAATACTATTAATTATTTATCTTTCTGGATAAATCTGATATGATAGTATATGTTGAATGTATTAAAGAATAACACAATATTTTTTATTTTACAATATTCTATGGAGGTCTCACTATAATGAACAGCAAGAAACGAACAAGAACGCTGCTTTCAATTATTATGATTCTGGCGGTTATTCTGCTTGTAGTTGTACTCGTTGGAAGTTTCATGTTCTTCAGATTTGGTATGTGGAAGGCATGGAAAAACCGTGGTTCACGATTCTACACACCAGCCCAGATTACAGAAATTAAAGAGAATTCTTACGAGCAGGGAGAAAATGCTCTTGTCGGCAATATAAAAGAACGTCTTGAAGGCGGCACAGGTATCAATGCCATATTAAGACAGCTCTATCCTGACAGCTACATTTATACAATCAACGGACGTTACTATTTCTCTCCTATTGATTACAATCTGAAGATGAACTCTCTTAACAACAACTGCTTCATCAAAAATGCTGATACTGGCGAGATAACTTATAATGATGGAACAATCACATCACACAAAGGAATAGACGTATCAAAGTATCAGGGAAATATTGACTGGAGCAAGGTTAAGAACAGCGGTGTTGAGTATGCCATCATAAGATGTGGATACCGCGGATATGAGAGTGGTACTATCACTCAGGATTCTAACTTTGATAATTATGCACGTAATGCACTTGCCAAAGACATCAATATTGGTGCTTATTTCTATACTCAGGCATTAACTAAAGAGGAAGCCGAGGAAGAAGCTGATTTTGTTATCAACTGCTTAAAGCCATACAATGTAACTTATCCTGTATGTCTTGATGTAGAAGATGCATCTGGCAGCGGTGCCCGCCAGGAGACACTTACTAACGAACAGCTCACAGATGTAGTTATCGCTTTCTGTGACAGAATCAAGGCTGCCGGTTACACACCTATGATATATGCCAACGGCAGATATTTTGCAGGACGTCTCGATATGGAAAGACTTGAAGATTATGAAAAATGGTATGCTATGTATGCTGATACTCCATATATCCCATATGAAATTTCAATGTGGCAATACACAAGTTCTGGACAGATTGATGGAATAAATGGTAATGTCGATATGAATATAAGCTTTAAAACATGGTAGAATATACTAACCAAATAACGGGTTACAGCTTACTATAATAGCAAGCTGTAACCCGTTTTCATTATTATTATATATGATTATTTCTATGCTCTCTTACAAACTTAGCAATCATCTCTCTTGTAAGGCTGATTCCATCATCCTCAACGTCAAGCTCGTCTGCGCTGACCCATTTGCCGACAGACAGCTCTTCCTCCTGCAATGTAATTGCAGTATCTCCATCTACCTCACAGTAATATCCATACAGAAGCGATCCAGATAATCCCCATGGCTGGCTCTTGTAATACTTTAAATTCTTAACATCCAGCCCTACTTCCTCTTTAACCTCTCTGATTACCGTCTGCTCAACTGTCTCGCCAATCTCTGTAAATCCGGCAACAAGTGCATAATTCTTATAAGCACGGCCCGCATATTTGGTTAGAAGTATCTTATCTTTGTTGGTCACTGCTACTATAACTGCCGGACAAATCTTAGGATATACAGCATTTTTACAATCAGGACAGAACATCATTCTCTCTCTGTCGCCATGATGCATAACATTTCCACATCTTCCGCAAAATCTGTTATCACGATACCATCCATACAGATGAAATGCTGTTATCGAAGCATATGCCGTCTGCTTTGGTTTTGCAATTCTGAATCTGTTGACACCTATAAACTCATACCCTTCCCAGTGGCTCTTATACTCGTCATGTACCGCAGAATCTGCCATCTCTCCTAAGAAGCTTCCCTTCTCATGGCTGTTATGTGGCATAGCCAGAAAATATCTGCACTCATCAGCATTTGCAGAATCCGCCCCATTATCCTTAATTGATAAAAGATATATAAATTCAAAATCGTCTACAACAAATTTGTCTGGCTCTTTGCTATATCCCATCACAAATTCCTTATATGTAGGATATGAGATTGTATCTGTCTTACTATCCTCCCTGCCAAGCAAGGAGCTTCCTTCAAAGAAAAATATTATATCGTTGTCTTTTGGATGTTCATTCCTGTACTGATTATCCAATATATATGGTTCAATATCCTGTATCATACATTTCCTCACATATCAAATAACAGGCTCCACAGTACAACTGCAAAGCCTGCGTTCAAGCCCCAATATATACTAGAAGTATACCATCTCTTCCGCTGGTGCTTCTGCTGGAACTGCCTCAGAAACATAAAGTACTGGTCCCTTTTTCTTGTAAGCCATCTGGAACTCATACTTAATCTGTGCTGTAACCGTAACCCACTGCTTATTCTCCAATGTGTTAATCTTGTCATAGAAACTGATATAACCTATAAACTGTGTATCTTCTGCACAACAAGTCATAACCTTTCTGCCTGGCACGAAATTCTTATCCTTAAAATACTTATTCTTAAGAACCTGTCCCTTAAATCTTACTGTCTTGCCTGTATATACCTCTGGTCTTTCTGATACATCCATGTACCAGATTCCATAATCACCATCATCAACCTCGATAACATCTGCATTGATATCATATGGAAGCTGCTCTGCAATAGAAACCATCTCCCCCTTCTCATCTTCAAATACTATCTGAAGTGCAGGATTTAACGCTCTCATGCTTCTTCTATAGCTTCCGAGATCCATGCTTGTCTTGCATCTGTTGAATATTGCCATATCAGCGTATTTTACAGACTCAGCAAGAATTGACTTCATATTATTCCACTGATTGCCAAATGTTGCTGCATCAAATAACGTGATAGACTGATATATCTGCCATCCTCTTGGCTTGGCTGTTCCTAAAAGATCCTCTGGTGCCCACATTCCGTTATACTCAATTATAACAAGCCATGGATCATACTTTTTATCAAGCTCATTGAGCTTTTCTTCTGTCAGGTCTTCTTTTTCAAGGACAACCATATCAATCTTCTTATCCTTTAACATCTGCTCATCATACTCTTCTTCGCCCTCTTCGCATACAATAAGAAGCTTATGCTCTGCATCGTCAAACTGTCCCATCTCGATTGTTTCAGTGATAAATCTTGTTTTTCCACTGTCTAACTGTCCATTAATTAAAAATATTGGGATCTGGTATTCTTCATCCTGTGCCATCTCGTCAATTCCTTCCTAATTATCTGATTAAACCTCAAAAAGTTCCTTAAGATCATCTTCTTCAAGGTCAGAACCTATAACACAGATTCTACCTGTATAATCTGGCTTGCCCTCACGAATCTCGTACTCACCTGGTACTAGGTCGAAATACATCCATGTTCCGTCTGTACAAGGAAGCATTCCCTTAGAACGAAGGATTGTACCATACTCGTTAAGTCCTGCAAGCTTCTTAAGAATTTCTTCTAACTGATCCTTATCATACTTGTTAGGTGTCTCAACACCCCAGCTTGTAAATACTTCATCAGCATGATGATGTCCCTCATGATCATGGTGGTGGTCATGTCCACAGCCACACTCTCCATCATGGTCGTGATGATGATGCTCATGCTCGTCATGGTCATGTCCACAGCAGCATTCTCCATCATGGTCGTGATGATGATGCTCATGTTCATGTGCCTCATGAGTCTTCTCTGCCTGTTCTGCTAACATCTCAAGCTCAAGATTAGTAACATTCTCCATAGCTGCAAGAATCTGTGCCCCATCGATAAGATCCCATGCTGTTGTGATAATATGTGCATCCTTGTTGTGCTCTCTTATCATCTCAATAGCCTTATTAAGCTTATCATCGCTTATATTCTGGGTTCTGCTTAAAATAATTGTTCCTGCATGCTCAATCTGGTTATTAAAGAACTCACCAAAGTTCTTCATATAAACTTTAACCTTAGATGCATCTGCAACAGTAGATGCACTGTTTAACTTAATCTCATTCTCAATATGAAGGTCCTTAACAGCCTTGATAACATCTGAAAGCTTGCCAACACCTGAAGGTTCAATAATAATTCTGTCTGGATGATACTTATCTACAACTTCCTTTAAAGATGTACCAAAATCACCAACAAGTGAACAACAGATACAACCAGAGTTCATCTCACGTATCTCAACTCCAGAATCCTTCAGGAATCCACCATCAATACCAATCTCTCCAAATTCATTCTCTATAAGAACAACCTGCTCACCACTTAAAGCTTCTTTTAATAATTTACTAATAAGAGTCGTTTTACCTGCTCCTAAAAATCCTGATATAATGTCTACTTTAGTCATTAGAATAATATCCTCCTTATTCTCTTTTTATGCTAACAAAAGCATGGAGTCCATATTAATCAAACTCCACGCCTCACACTCTATTCTAATTATACTATCCTTGTCAACCCCATCTACCCATACACCTCTTCAAGTACCTGAAAATAATTCTCAAATGTCTTCCTGCAGCACTCATAATCATCAATTATTATTCCCTGAACCTTCAATCCTATAAGTGCAAATGCCATCGCCATTCTATGGTCATCATACGTGCTCACAACTCCTCCATGCAGAGTTGCTGGGTTAATGCGTATTGAACTCTCCTCCTCAATAACACTTCCACCAAGCTTTGCAAGCTCTGTCGCGATTCCATGTAGTCTGTCTGATTCCTGCAGTCTTATATGCCCGATATTTTTAATATATGTAGGAGTCTTGGCAAATGCAGCAACAACTGCAAGTGTCATTGACTGGTCTGAAAAATCGTTCATATCAATCTCAATACCATCATACACTCCATCCTTGCACCCGGTAACCTTAATTCCCGCCTGTGTATCATCCACTGTGCAGCCCATATCACCAAGCAGCTTAATAAATCTTATATCTCCCTGCATGGAATCCATATGTACATTTTTAACAACCGCAGTTCCACCCGTAATCGCTGCTGCTGCATAAAAATAACATGCTGCTGATACATCTGGTTCTATCTGATACGTTCTTGATGAATATTTCTCATCTGCGCCAATTTTATACAGTGCGCCATCATACACTACATGACATCCAAACTGTTCCATCATCTTTGCTGTAATTCTTATATATGAACCATCCGTCTTTTCACTTGTTATATGAATATCCAGCCCTCCTGAAAGGATTGGTGCAACCATCATCAGAGCACTTAAAAACTGTGTACTTCTGCTTATATCAATATCAACATCATGCGCTGGCAAATTTCCACCATATGAGGCTCCTGTAACCAGAACAGGCAGAAATCCTTCATTTTCAAGGTATTCAAACTGCGCTCCCATAGACTCTAACGCCTCAAACAACGGCTTCATAGGTCTTTTTTTCATCTGCTCTGATGCATCTATAGTATATTTTCCATCTGATAAACCAAGCATTGCTGTCAGAAATCTTGCTGCTGTTCCTGCACTTCCAACATTGATAGCTCCTGTCTTTGCCGGAATAACTCCCGCTGTTCCACTAATTACAACATATTTATCAGACTCATTAATTGTGACTCTGTATCCAAGTTTCTTAAGGCAGTCAAGAAAATGTCTTGAATCATCACTGAACAAAACACCATCAAGGCGGCACTCCCCATCGGAAAGTGCCGCCATTAATAATGCCCTGTTAGTTATACTTTTAGAACCTGGAACCTCAACAACACAATCTACTGGCTTATTAACCATCTTAACTTCATATTGTGCCATATATTCCTCCATAAATGTATTACTGCTGATTGTCTCTGTGTTCATCATCACAGTATGGTCTGTGGTAACCTACATATTTGTATGCAGGACGGATAATCTTACTTGCATTAACAAGCTCTTCCAGTCTGTGTGCACACCATCCTGATATTCTTGATATTGCAAAGATTGGTGTGAATAACTCTTCAGGAATATCAAGCATTGAATATACGAATCCACTGTAAAAATCCACATTAGCGCATACCGGCTTAAACATCTGACGCTTCTTCATGATAAGTTCACCTGCTTCTCTCTCAACAAGCTGGTAAAGTGCAAATTCCTTCTGCATCCCCTTCTCCTCTGAAAGCTTCTGGGCAAACTTCTTGATTATTCTTGCTCTAGGATCTGAAAGTGTATATACCGCATGTCCCATACCATATATAAGACCTGCTCCATCAAATGCCTGCTTATCAAGAATCTTTTCAAGATATGCACACACTTCATCTGTGTCTTCCCAGTTGCTGCAATTAGCCATGATGTCAGCGAACATCTTCTGGACTTTAAGGTTAGCGCCACCATGCTTAGGTCCTTTAAGGGATGCTATCGATGCTGCTGTTGCAGAATATGTATCTGTACCTGATGAAGTAACAACATGTGTTGTAAATGTTGAGTTATTACCACCACCATGTTCTGCATGGATTATAAGACATGTATCAAGAACCTTTGCCTCAAGTGGTGTAAATTCTCCATCCTCTCTCATCATATAAAGAATATTCTCTGCAATCGAATATCCCTTCTTAGGATTCTTGATAAGAAGTGTCCCATCAAGCTTATAATGTCTGTATGCCTGATATGCATATACTGATATAAGAGGCATCTTTGCAATCAGCTGCAGAGACTGTCTAAGCACATTAGGCACTGATATATCATCTGGATTTTCATCATACGAATAAAGACTTAAAATACTTTTCATAAGAGAATTCATGAGATTGGCACTTGTCGCCTTCATGATAACATCTCTGATAAATGCGCCTGACAACTCTTCAAGATCTGTAAGGATATGGATAAATTTTTCTCTCTGCTCAACCGTTGGAAGTTTACCGAATAAAAGAAGATATGTAACTTCCTCAAATCCAAATCTCTTATCTCCTAAATCATTAACTATCTCTTCTACATTATATCCCTGGTAGAATAGCTGTCCATCCACTGGAACTTTTCTTCCATGCTCGCTTCGTGTTCCAATAACATCTGAAATTTCAGTAAGTCCTGTAAGTACGCCATTACCATTGCTGTCTCTCAAGCCTCTTTTAACATCATATTCAACATAAAGACTTGAATCAATAGAACCAGAACGTGTACATTCCTTAACTAATTCCTCAAAGGCACTTTTTTCAACTGTTGTCAGTTCCATCATCTGCTGGTTATTCATTGCCATTCCTCCCAAATTCTCAATATCTATATATACAAAAAATACATATGTACATG
>ERZ1026894.1593-NODE-1593-length-13076-cov-27.378773_pt1 | contig 13076 bp, 16 predicted proteins | sample MGYA00380177_ERZ1026894 | MGnify/ENA primary metagenome ERZ1026894 (study PRJEB33269, sample SAMEA4719813) | human gut metagenome | biome: human-associated habitat; feature: organic feature; material: feces | place: Cameroon | collected 2013-10 ... | reverse complement strand
TCCATTATTAATAAAGTTCTTTGTTTCAATTTCGGCACAAAGATAAGAAAAAAAAATCCTAATCCCAAAATTTATACTGATTTTTGGGATTGTAATCCTAAAATTCTATATGATTTTTGGGATTAGGGACCCAAAAGGCTTCATAGCATATAGTTTGCTACTTTAATGGGGCTATCATGCCCCCAAAAGTATCAGAATTCCTCGGTTATCGCTTCAAGTCTATTACATGTGATTATCCAGTTCCTTAATAAATACAGATTGTTTTACTCCTAAGCTGGGCAGGAGTATAAGGTGCCCAGTAAACATATATTCACTCGTACTTCACGGGAAAACGACAAGGGTCTATATGCCACGATGAAAAGGTGGCGTATAGACCCTTCATCGTGAGGTGCTCTTTCATCGTAAACATTCGCTACATCGACTATAATGGTTCTTATTGTTTTAAAATATCTTAAGCCTAAGCTGCCGTTGAAGTTTTATGAAGACTTGTCGGCATTCAAGTTGTATCTGTGCGATTGTGGACTGATGGGGGCTATGGCTGATACCGCAGCAAAGGATGTGTTGCTTGGCGATAACGTATTCACGGAGTACAAAGGAGCGTTCACAGAACAGTATGTCCTTCAGCAGTTGCTTGCATCGGGTATTACCCACATCGATTATTACAGTTCTGATTCTTCTCGTATGGAAATGGATTTCCTCGTTCAGCGTGAAGGGGCATTATTGCCTATAGAAGTAAAAGGCGGTACAAGCATCAAAGCCACCTCATTGCATAACTATCTTAAGGAGCACCCTGACATATCTGCCATACGTTATTCTATGTTGCCTTATCGTCAACAAGAGAATATCTCCAACATGCCGCTTTATGGAGTCTTTCTGCGTACTTAATGTTGTGTGAAACCATTGCTGTTGCTCCTGATGCAGCTGACTTTTTATAAAAACTTAGCCAACTGATGACCAGCCAATACAGCGATGAGGCCAAGGATGAGGCTGCCGAAGAGATAGAGCATCATGTAGAGATATTGCTCGTCCTTCATCAGCGAAGAACCTTCGTTCATGAAGGTAGAGAAGGTTGTGAAGCCACCGCAGAAACCAGTGGTGAGTAGCAGTTTGGTAGAAGGATTCATCCATCCACCACCGTTCCATGAAATGCCCGATAGCACTCCGATGATGAAGCAGCCCAGCACGTTTACCGTCATCGTGCCGAAGGGGAAAGCTATCAAGCTGCACGACTGCACCATCTTGGATATCCAATATCTCATACCGCCTCCAAAGAAGCTGCCTATGCTTACGATGAATACTTCTTTCATATACTTTTATGCTTTATATATAATAACTTGTATGATATTTCCTTGTATATACTATCTGTCTTGCCACAATTCTCTTTGAGTATGTTCTGCAATCCTTTACATATCATTTCTCAAAATATGTACCAATGGCTATGATAGGGATGTTTTCCATCCATTCTTGATCTACATATCCTTTCATGGAGATACGCAACCCTTTCAACCCTGGGTTGTCTTTGATGAATTGTGCCAGGGAACGCGCACGTACGTTTTCCTCAGCCTTCACTTCTACAGGTATAACCCTTTGGCTATTTTGAATGATGAAGTCGATCTCCGAAGGAGTCTTGGTGTTGCTCCAGTAATAGGGCTTTAATCCCAAGGCCAACAGTTGCTGTAGCACATATTGTTCTGTAAATGCTCCTTTGAACTCTGTGAATACATTGTCGCCTATTAGCATCTGGTCTGCTGAGGCATCTGTCATGCACGCCAGGAGACCACAATCTAATAAGAACAGTTTGAAGGCATCCATATCTTCATAAAATTTAAGCGGCATTTTGGGTTCCTTAATGCGGCTCACCCTATATACAATGCCGGCATCTACCAACCATTGTATGGCCAATTCAAAATCCTTGGCTCTGCTACCTTTGCGCACAGCTCCATAGATGAACTTCTTGTTTTCACGTGCCAGTTGAGATGGGAGAGAATCCAGTACCTCCCGGATTCTTGTAGATTCCGCAGCTGAAGTATGTTTGGAAATATCCCTGCGATAGGCTTCCAGAATATCACGCTGCAGGGTGCGAACCTGCTGCAAGTCTGTATTTTCGATGAATTTGCTTACCACTTCTGGCATGCCGCCCACAAAGTAATATTGCCGGAGCAATTCCGTCATCTTGGGTTTCATGATGTTGATAAGTCCCCAGTCTTTTGAATGGAGTAATTCTATCCAATCTTCATTGCCAGTTGCATCAAGATATTCTTCGTAATCCATGGGGTACATGGTAAGCATATCTACTTTCCCTACAGGAAACGACTCTCCTTTTCCCAGGGTAACCCCAAGGAGGGAACCTGCTACCATGACATGGTATTCGGGAGCTTTTTCGCAAAAGTACTTCAAACAATGGAGTCCTCTCGGAACCTCCTGTATTTCATCTATGATGATAAGAGTGGTAGCAGGTGTAATCTTTACGCCAGTAATGGCTTGGATGGTTATGAGGATTCTGTCTATGTTGTAATCAAGCTCAAAGAGCTGTTTCATCCTTGGTTCATCGTCACAGTTGATATATGCTACGTTTTTGTATTCCTTTTTTCCAAAGTGCTGCATGATCCAAGTCTTACCCACTTGTCTGGCACCTAATAACATCAAGGGCTTTCTGTCCTTGTTTTCTTTCCATTTCAAGAGTTGTTTGTATATCTTTCTTTTCATAACTAACTGGAATTAAAATGTTTCAGTTGCAAAGATACACTTTTTCGATGATAAAAACAGGGAAGTATACACTTTTTCGATGATAACGAATGTTAAATCATACACTTTTTCGACGATAAGGTGGTGAAAAGACTGTCTTATACTAGAAATGTTTTTGAAAAAAGATAATCCTCTGCTTAATTTTCCCCTCTATTCTTTCTTTTAAGAGATAAAGAAGCAATCAAGAAGCGGGGAAGAAGCAGGAAAGTTCCCTCTTCTTGATGAAACAGAATATGAAACAGAGTATGTTGGACAATTAAAAATAAATAGGAGAAACAAGTTATGAAACGAGTATTCAATCTTTTGGTAGTAGATGAGAGTGGCAGCATGAGTATTATCGAGCGCCAGGCACTGGTGGGCATCAACGAGACCCTGACTACGATTCAGAAAATGCAGAAGGCGCATAAGGACATGGAGCAGCGTGTAACGCTCATCACCTTCGACAGTACCCACAAGAATCTGTTTTATGATAATGTGTCTGCCCGCCATGCTAAGCCTTTGAAGTCAAGGGATTACAATCCATGTGGCGGCACCCCTCTTTATGATGCCATAGGTAAGGGCATCGCCAAGATCAACGCTCTGACCACCGAGGATGACTGCGTGTTGGTGACTATCATCACAGATGGTGAGGAGAATTGCAGCGAGGAGTATAATCAGAAGATGATCAAGAACCTCATAGAGAAACTGAAGAAGCAGAACTGGACCTTTACCTTCATCGGCACCGATGACCTTGATGTGGAGAACATTGCTCATGGTATGGGTATCGACAACCACCTCCAGTTTTCAGAAGATGAAGCTGGCACCAAGGCGATGTTTGCCAGAGAAAACAGAGCCAGAGAGCGCTACAACAAGTGCTGTGCGATGGATTGTGTGATGGAAGCGGGTAGTTACTTTGAGGAGAAATAAAGAACGTACCATCTCATAAATGTCCTGGTTTTATAAATGATGGCAATAATTACTGTGCGAATTGCGCCAAACAAAATGTTAAGTGTCATGCATTTTATCACTAGGCAATACATTTGTTATATGTGTATAGTTACGAATTAATATTGTTTATATGTATAAAGATGTTTATATTGGTCTTGCTCATGACAAGGCATTTGATTTTGACAAAAAAGGCAATTGGAATGGCTATATGCCTACGTTGCTTTATGGAAAGAATGTCCCGTATGAATATTTGGAGGGAGGCGATGTAATCTACTGGGACTTGGAGGGCAATCCGTTGTGTAAGCAACTTGATTGGGGCAGTTGGGGTTTGAAACGAACAGCCAAAGATATGGTTCTTTTCCTTGAACAGTATAAGGATAATAAATATGCCAAATACCTAATCGGGAATATAAAGGTGGATTTCATAGATAATGGATTAGAAGATGTTGAACTGGTGCTTGAAGCAGTGGAAACATAGCTTTTTTGTTTTCTGGCGATAGATAATGAAGAATAGGAATTTTGGACGCACCAGTAAATTCCTGTGTCTAGCATGTGGAAATATGGAGAAAATTTCGTATCTTTGCACATAGAGTTGAGAAGACTGGATAGAAGATTTAGACGGCGGTGGATAAAGCTACTTTCAAAAACGCCCTTCATGTCATAAATGTCAAGTTCTTCCAGTTTAGAATAACATCTATGCTTGACACAGGATTATGCTGGTGCTCCATAATAATTATTTTTTAATATTCCAAGTTATACAATTCAAGGCTCCGCCTTGTTTAATGAACTCTTCACTATCCAACTGGTAGATATTACATGATGGATAGTATGTTCTTATTTGCTCCATAGCTTGCTCATCCTCTTCTGTGTTGATAGCTGGCAGAACGATGTTGTTGCCAACTTGCAGGAAGTTGATGTATGCCCAATTTCGCTTATCTGCTCGCTGAACATGATAATGTAGCTTCTCTATCCGAAAACGGGTGCCAAGCCGTCGCTCGAATTCTTCTGCAAGTTCCTGGTCGTAATCAGCATAGTTTGTCATTAGAAGACGTGACTCGTCTATTGGTTTCACTATTCCATCAGCATGCCCATATTTCTCATATTTATCCCATGGAAGCATGATGACCTCACAATGAAATAGATTCTCCAACTCATGTAATACTTCAGCTTGCGGATATTGAGCGTTTTCATGAAAAACTTTCTCTGTCATGATGATGCAATCATGGGCTTTAACCACATTTCCACCATCTATTATCAAATCGGTGGTTTGGATATTGGGTAGTTTCAAAGCATTGCACACGCTCTTAGTATCCGTGATATATTGCTTGTCTGATTCTTTCTTTGTGAGATAATCGGGATAATACGGATACTGCAGGAAATCCTCTTCGGTTAGTTGAATCGGCATGTAGTCACGACACCAGATATCGGCTGTGTTTGATAACAGAGCCATATTGATGTGGACATTCTTCAGTAACTCTGAAAAACGGCTAAAGAATGCAGGATGAACTTTTTGAAGCCATTCTGAAACGAATACCTGATTCGTATCTTTATCTACTATCATATCTGTATCTTTTTAAATTGCCATGGCCGTGGGTCTTGGATATGCTTCTTGTCTTTTGTCAGGGTGAACCCTTTGTCGAGAAGTTCCTGATGCTCTTTTGCCTGCATCTTCTGGCCGTTTTCATCATATTTCGCCACGTTCTTGCGTACATCAGCTTCTACCTCTGCCTTTTCTTCTCCATCAACCCATTTGATGGAGAAGCCATCGAAGATGGAGGCTTGCGAATAAAGCATATCATATAATAAGGTGGAACGGCTGTCGGGTGGATTTCCATCTACCGAAAACTCACGTATCAGCAGGGATGCCCTGATGGCATCTTCGGGATGGGTGCCCTTCTCGAACGTGATGTCGATTCCTGAAACATGGTTGTGCAGGATGCCCAACTTGAAGATGCTCTTGGGAGAACCATTCTTGGGGTTGCGATGATATACGATGGGGTCTTTGATGCCACCTTCGGCCTCTTCGTGATAGTAGAATTCCACACATGTGGGTTGTACTGTTACTTGTTGGGTTCTAGCACTTACCTGTAAGTGACCGGCTAAAGTTATCTGAGCGATTTCCTTGAATTCCGAAGGAATGAATGTGATGCCCTGATTCCCGAATAGGTGGTCTTCGTTCAGAATTTTTCTCCGTGTATCCTCACTCAAGGAAAATGATTCTAAAGTTTCTTTCAAGTTCTGCATAATTTTTGCTTTTTCAAACCCTTTTTTCCACTCTTTCTTCAGAAAATTACTCTATCACCTCCCAGAAGCTGTCAGGTAAGCTGATGTTCTTCATCTCCTTTGCCTTCTCGAACAATGGGGCGATGTCTTCGGCTTCGAAGCCGGCGATGCCGCAACCGATTGGGGTTACCAGGAAATGCTTCTCGGGATGTCGCTTGGCGTAGGCGATGAATTTATTCACGTATGGACGGATGGTTTCCACGCCTCCCTGCATCGTAGGTATGGCATAACTCTGGCCCTGCAATCCTACACCCTTGCCCATGACGGCACCGAAGTGTAATCGGGCAATGCGGGCAGCACCACCACCATGCATGCCAGCCAGATTGCTGCCAAACACAAATACCTCGTTCTCCTTTAATGAATCAATCCAGCGAGGAGTAATTCTTCCCTTCTTCATCTCTTCCATATTCTTCTTATTATTAAATATGTTATTGCCATTATCTGCCGCTTCCTCGCAGCACATGCGTTCTGCCATCATGCTCGGCATAGAACTCATTCTTGGCATCGACATCTTAGGAGCACTTGAAACAGATGCGTCTTCCTCTGCGAACGAAAGATAGCTTCCGTATTCCGATGCGTCGAAGTATCTCTTGAAATAAGGAATCACCACATCGTGCATCATCTTCTGGCAACGCTGGGTGACGGCAGAACGCGACATGCCCAACTGTGCGGCTACGTCCTTGCCCCTGAATCCCTCTATATAGAGCATCTTCAGGATGATGCTGTTCTTGCTGTCTCTGCCATAATAGAAATTGCCGATATCTTCTATCGTCTGATAAAGATCGTGCTCAAACTGGTTGTCGGTCACGTCAAACTGCATCTTGCGGCTTTCCTGCCGTGCTTCGAAACTCTCGAAGCGATGCTCTTTTACAACCTCCTTTAACTTATCCAGCAGCAGGAACCGAAAACCATTCACCATCCAGGTTTTGAGCGACATGCTCGGTTTCCTGTCTTCCAGCGGCTTGAAGTTGTGTTCGCAGAGATAGAGATAGTATTCGTGAGCCAGCGAATAAAAGTCCATGCCCGGCTTGTGTTGCAGGTCGTATCGCTTATCGTAGATGCAATAAGCCACCCGGCAGTATCCGTAGTAATACTCCCTTACTATTCTTGCATCAGCATCCTTGAAGCCTTGAAGAATCTCATCATCAGACAGTTGTGAGAGATTAGACTTCCTTGAAAAATCCTTTTCTTTCCCCATATCGTTTCGATATTCTAATTTGTTTGCAAATATATACCTTTTCTTTGAGAAATAGGAGTTTTTGCTCCAGTTTTCGTTTTTACATAGTATTAAAAGAAAAAAGTAGGGAGAAAATTAAGCTGATATCGAAAAAAAAGGAATTTTAAAGTAGATATTGGGATTTGAAAAATAACATTTACCCCAGTTCGGGATAAGAATAGTTCATAAAAAAGTTGGTAGTCTCATAAATATTTTGTACCTTTATAGGTGATTTTCAACAAGTTACAAATATATTTAATATGACTACCAATTGCAAAGTTACAGAATTATTTTGTATTATAGACGAATTTTGCAAACATTTTGATGCAGAAAATGCAGGAAATCTACTTGAAGACAACAGCGGAGTCAAGCGTAGACGTCGCCAAGCGTCGTTGTCCGACAGTGAAATCATGACCATTTTGTTGTTTTTTCATTTTGGTACATTCCGTAATTTCAAGCAATACTACCTGTTCTTCATTAAGGGTACGATGAAGTCATATTTCCCGAAAGCAGTGTCGTATAACCGCTTCGTGGAGTTGGAAAGCCGCATGTTCTTCTTATATCTATTTTCTTGCTTTACCCCTGAAACTATTACGTGCCAATGCCGACTCGCAGTCGCGGCAGAGTGCTTCCGAGGCATGATGATGCTTGAATCCCTCTATCAATGCCGTAGCCCTTGGCGAGGAGAGAATCTCTTCGAGCGACTGATGGAAGAGGTTGCCCAGCACCACATCTCCATTGTGGTCGAGACAGCAGGGCACAAGACTTCCGTCTGCCAGCACACCTATCTGCTTGATAAGCGCCTTGCAGAACACCTCTCGTTCTTTATCTTCGCCAGGCTCATTGCAGATAGATGTCTGACTGTTTTCCTTGTTGTCGAAGTTGGGCCATTCGAACTTTCTGTCAAACTCTAAATAGAGATTGTCGCTGAGGCGGAATCCGTCGGGACGCTCTTTCCAGGGCTTAGGCACGTACTTCTCGATGAGGTTCATCACCTCTTCGTTCTCCTGATCCATGCCTCCCTGGTTCCATAGGCGCAACACCACACAGGTGCCTTTGGCTGCTGCCTGAATGGAGAAGCGCATTACCTCATCCATGTATTCTGACAGTCTGCCTTGTGCATTGCTCTCGTGCGAGTGAACAGAGAGTTGTATTTTATGGGGCAGTGTGTCTAAGAGTTCCATGGCCCGATGCAGGAGGGTGCCATTGGAGGTAAGCACGGTTTTGAAACCACGTTCTCTTGCCAGAGTGATGAATTGTGGCAGGAGAGGGTGGAGAAGGGGCTCTCCCATGAGATGGAAGTAGAGGAAACAAGCCTTGCCTTTCAACTTACTGGTGAGCAAGTCGAACTCTTCTGCCGTGAGTTGTCGCTTCTCCCTGTTGTGCTTGGGGCAGAAGTGGCAGTTCAGGTTGCACGTATTGATAATTTCTATGTAACAGCGGTCTATCATACTTCTGTAGTCTGTCATGATTTTCTTTGTTGTCACTCATGAAGTGTGGTGCAAAAGTAACAAAAAATAGTCATTCGTGGGCATTTTGTCTCTTCAAAAAGTAAAAAAGCATTATTTTTTGCATTTTTCTCACTTTTTATTTTTACCTTTCTGCCGCTATAAGGTCTTATCAGTGTAACGTTTATCAAAATGGGCTCGTTTGAAGGACGTGAGTGAGATAACATGAGTATTCACCCTATAAAAAATAAGAGTTATGAATGCAATATTCGATTTGAAGAAAACAATGATAGTTGCCCTTGTGGCTTTGGCTTGTAGCACGGCTTCTGCCCGTCCAGGACACAATCGTATGCATCGCCATCATGTGCGTCCTGTCGCAACCGTTGTGGTAAAGAAATGTGGATGCCCCTGCAAGAAGCACCACAAGCATGTGAAAAGAGTAAGATGTTGGAGATAAAGAAAATGAGAAGCGACAAGCCATAATATTGACACACCTATGAGAGCGGACGACAAAGACATAGTAGAAACGCTGAAGGCATGTCCTGAGAACGGGTTTCGCATGCTGATGGCTAAATATCAGGAAACCGTCTATTGGCACATACGCCGACTGGTGGTATCGCACGATGATGCACAGGATGCCTCGCAAGAGACATTTGTGAGAATCTATCGTTCCTTCGACCAGTATCGTGGCGACAGTTCACTTCGCAGTTGGATCTATCGTATTGCCACCAACGAGGCTTTGCGGATCATCGGCAAGCGGAGGCAGGAAGTTGTCTCTATGGAGGCGGAAACCACAGGAGTGGCACTTCTTGCTGCTGACAACTATATAGACTACGGAGACAAGGTGGCGGTAAAATTGCAGAAGGCCATTCTCTCGCTTCCACCCAAGCAGCAGCTGGCGTTCAATATGCGATACTATGATGAGTTGGGATTCGACGAAATCGCCCGTGTGGCTGATTCCACACCAACCAGCATCAAGGCATGCTATCATGTTGCCAAAGAGAAAATTATCAAGTACATGAATTCAAATGATTAAAATTATGGATACAAAGTTCGATTTCAAACAGGTGGGCAAACGTATGCCTTACTCTACTCCTGATGGCTTCTTGAAGGACATGGAGTCAAACATCCTTGAAGCTGTAAAGAACGACACTCCCCAGCCTGTTGTCGTGGAGCAGAAAAAACGCCCGGTCCTTAAGGTGATATGGACTGCAGCCCTGGCTGCAGCTGCATCGGTGGCTTTGCTCTTTGTTGTCAATATGGACTTCTCTGCTTCTCGCTCCTCACAGGCAGACAGCGATTTGCAGGCTGTAGATCAGGCTTTCGCTCAGTTGTCGTCTGCCGACCAGACTTTTCTCCTGGATGCTTACCAGGATGATGTGTTCCTTAACAATTGACGAAAAACAGTAACAAACATATTAAAATTTTGAAGGTATGAAAAAGTTATTAAGCATCATGTTCATGGCTGTTGCCATGCTTACATTCAGTATCAGTACGTCAGCTCAGGCTCCTACTAAGAAGCAGCGCATCTCTCGCGAGCAGTTGGCTGAAAAACAGGCACAGCACATTGCCTACGACCTGGCTCTCGATGAGAAGACAAAAAGTCTGTTTGTTGACACTTACACCCAGTGCCAGAAAGAGATATGGGCTCTTGGACCTCGTCCCCGCCGCAACAGGGGAGGCTCTGAGGCGCAGACCGAGCAGCAGATAAAGCAGCGTTTCGAGATGAGCGAGAAGATTCTCAACATCCGTCAGAAGTATTACAAGAAATACTCTCAGTTCCTTACTCAGAACCAGATACAGCGTGTCTATGAGATAGAGCGACAGATGATGAAGCGCTTTGCCCAAAAAGGCAAACGTCAAGGCGGCAGACCTGGCTCCCGATAAAATCCTATCTCTCTTCCCATGCCAATATCAGGGCGACAACACCCGAATAGCTTTTTCTGCCTTCAGAAACGTTGTTGCCCTTGAGGTAAAGGTCGAAGACGAAGTCTTGTGCAGCATCAAGCATCTTGCTTCGCTTGCTTCGCCAGTAGTGGCGGTCGTCCTTGGCCAGCCGGATGATCTCGGGCCGGATATGGTTCAGGAATTTCTCTCCCTCCTTTTCTCCTAATAGGTTGAAGACACTGTTGAGAACATGTGGAAGAATGTGGTAATAACCACTAAACTTCACAGCCTTGTCTGTCGACGATGTACATACCAAGTAGCTGTAGAAGTTGGCTTCGCCCTCATGGGCTATTCCTAAGAAATGTGCATATTCGTGTGCATAGATGGCGGGATAGTCGTGAGGGCGAATGTCGCCATTCAGCGTAAACTCGCAGAAGAAAGGAGCCATGCTGCCTGTGACACCCGCCATCGAACTGATGGGTGTGAACACCATCGTCTTGACATGGGGATGAGGATTGAAGGGAGCATTGATGCCTTCTCGTTGTCCCATCTTCTCATATACATTCAGAATCGCATCACTCACTCTTCGTTTCCACTCTTCACTTTCCTGTTCTTCACTCTTCACTCTTTGTTCTTCACTCAATAAGTTGAGGCTGTCAGCGTAGCGATAGGCAAACTCGCGTAGCTTATCCTTGTCTACTTCTGCTGGTTTCATGCCCGTGCGTAGGTAGATGTTGGGTTGTGTGTAGTTCAGCCCCCAGGCGATATAGAACCATACGTATATCCACAGCAGATATTCGGCAGCCTTGAGCAAGGTTGCCTTTTTCCTCAGACAGAAGATCACCCACAGGATGCTTAGAGCAATGAAAATATCGCCCACAGCAAAGGGTACAAGCCCCGACACAGCAGAGAGCACGCTTCCTATGACAGGGTAGACAGAGCACGCATAGAAGTGGCTTAGTCGTAGGTTGTGCTTAAAAATGAATACCATTACGAGGAGGCTCAGGAGCAGCCAGTGTCTCCACTTCATTTTCTGGATGAGCTTCATCACTTTGGGACGTAAAGAGTTCATGGGTTTTAGCATATCATTTTATGGATAAATGAGTTACACGTTTTTTAACTAACATAAATAGTCAACTTTTCGGAAATATTGACATCGTTAGTTTGGTTTTTTACTAACTTTGCCCAAACTAACAGATTATTAACTTTAACATATAGGAGGGCAGATCATGAAAAAGTCATTAGAGGAATTCGAGGCAAAGAACCTGGAGTATGAGAACATTTACAACGAAGAAGACGATCGTAGATTATATAATTCTATTTGGTATAATTAAGCATCTTGTTTGAAGCCTTTACCCACGTGCTGTTGAATTTTAGATTCAGAGTACGTGGGTAAAATTTTGTCATTTTTCGAAGTGCTGATAGTCCTTACTATACTTCCAGTCACCACCCCATCTGAATCCTTTTTCCTTGAAGAGCCGATAGCATAAGTCGCCCCTTTGAATCATGTATGCGTGTTTCTTACTGCGGTCGAGATAAGGACGGGCTGTGGCTGGTTCTGTCACGGTCTTTCCGTTCTTGAGCCTTTTGTAGTAGGGGTTGTAGAGCGTGTTGATGTCAACAGCCATTCCTCTGCCGTGCTTTGATACGGTGTGGGTATGCGAGATAAACCTGAAGTTAAAGCAAGAGGAGTTGTTGGCTCTCATGGCTCGTTCGTCATCGGCATCCCAGTGGTCGACAAGCCTCATTCGCTCTATCGGGTACTGAGCTTGGTAGAGTTTTTTGAGGATGTAGAGCACATCGTTGGCAATGGCTCTGTTGATAACCATTTCACCCACGATGCTTCTGCCGTCCTTGTCGGTGTGTAGGCAGCGCAGATAGCGCAACTCGCTTCGGGGTGTGGTGCAGTAGTGTTTATACGATTTGCCCTTCATCATGCTGAAAATGCTGTCGGGTATTGGAGTGACATAAAAGAAGTGGTTTTCTCCCTTTTTACGGATGCTTGCCTCTTTTACTACTTCACCTGCATGCTGTGCCCTCAGTGGTGTGCTGAAAGGAGTAGCGAACATCACGCATAGCATCACCATTATTCGGATGATGCTATGCATACTATTTATGCCGTTGATGACAGCAAATCTTTTTTCTGTTATCATTTTCTTCCTTTTTGAAAGTTTTTCTTTGGCGAGATGGTTATTCTCGTCAATGGTGGTAAACTCGTTGCAAAGGTAGCATATTTTTTTGAGTTTTCAAAAATATGATGAGGCTTAACTTCTATTGATCATAGAAGGGGGGATAAATGGCTCAAAAAATGAAAGTACTTGCGTTGCCCATCGCAAGTACTTTCATTGGCTATCGTAAGTACTTTCGTTGGCCATCGCAAGTACTTGCATTTTTCACGCTGCATTTATACTGAACTTTCCCTTATCAGGAAGTTAAAGGAGTTTAGGGGCTAAAGGAGTTAAAGGAGTTAAAGGAGTTAAGGAGTTAAGACGTATGCTTTATAGCTAAATATGCAACAAGAAAGACTATTGTCTTAACTCCTCAGCGACCGCAGGGAGCGATAACTCCTT
>ERZ1026894.1591-NODE-1591-length-13080-cov-26.834779_pt1 | contig 13080 bp, 12 predicted proteins | sample MGYA00380177_ERZ1026894 | MGnify/ENA primary metagenome ERZ1026894 (study PRJEB33269, sample SAMEA4719813) | human gut metagenome | biome: human-associated habitat; feature: organic feature; material: feces | place: Cameroon | collected 2013-10 ... | reverse complement strand
CCCATGTGTAGACAGTAGGTACTGTTACCTCAAGCATTTCTGCTATTTGGGGAGCAGATTTACCTTCAGACTTCAGCAATATGGATTTGCATCTGATACGAAAAATAGCCGTTGCGTCACCCATTTTCATTGATTACTTTTGCTAAATGACTGAAAATGAGGATATGATATTTTATAGCTACACAATTTATCAAAGTCAGGAAATAATGTTATAGACAAATCTTTCTATGCAGATGCCATAAGCAAGGATGGCAAAATTGTAATAGAGGTAGAGGCTGGACGAGCAACTGAGAATCATCAATTTCTTAAGGACATTTTTGAAGCTTCCATGATGTTCAATGTAGAGTATCTTGTGCTTGCCGTAAGGAACATTTATCGTACTCACAAATACTTCGAGAGAATATTTACATTCCTTGAGACCTTGTACATATCAAACCGAATTACACTTCCATTAAAGGGAATACTTCTTATAGGTTACTAAACAAACTATAATTATGGGACGAACAAGAACACATTACACAAAGAGAGCCCTAACTCTTGACGAACAATTGGACAAATTGAGCGACAGGAACATTATCCTGCATGATGTTATTGCAGCAAAAAAGATACTCGCCAATATTGGATATTACCGCTTGGGATTTTATATTTTTCCATTCGAAAAGACTTACCCAATATTAGGTAAAAAACGACAAAAAGAAGTGGTAGCAGGGACAACTTTTGAAAGTGTTGTAGCACTCTACTCTTTTGACTTTGACTTACGTAACATCCTTAACAAGTACCTCTCATTAATTGAAATTACATTGCGAACGACAATGGTTTCCGAAATGTCCATAAAATATAAATCTAATCCTACTTGGTTTATGAACAAGGATGTTGTAACTGACAAATTCATAGCAGGTTTCCAACAAACCTATAACAATATGCGCACAAAGCCTATTATACAGCGCCATCATAATAAGTATTTAGGTGCTTATGCACCAGCTTGGAAGACGATGGAGTATATGACGCTAGGAAATTTAGAGGCATCCAAGATTGAATCTGCATTGGGTTGCAAGCTAATTAGCATTGCCAAATAGCATTTTATGTTCGCATAAAGAAAATGAAAAATCATTTTTGATGTCCCTTCACTTTAGAGCATCTTATTCTGTATATCAATCACTTACAGTGAAAGGACGTTATTCTAGAGCAAGGAAATAGATGCTGGAACACAAGAAAACTATATGGGAGGAAAAGAGAGATCAGGACAGGGATATAGGGTACTATTCCTAAGAATGAAGGGGAGGATTACTGAGGATAAGAGGGAGGATTATTGAGGACGAAGGGGCATGTTCCTAGGGACAAAGGGTGCAAAACCGCACTCCTGCGAACTTCTCACTATAGTGAAACTTATGTTTCACTATAGACAGACATATGTTTCTCTATAGTGAAACATATGTCCGGGCATAGTGAGAAGGTTGATGAAGCTAGGTTTTTCTCCCTTTGCGCTGCGGTTCACCACCCTTCACGATGAGGGACGATTCCCTTAGAAGTAAGAAGCGATGGGCTATAGTGCCAAGGGACATACACATATCTTAGAGATAAAAAACGTAGCAAAGATAAAAAACAAAAGAATCGAGGACTAGCACACACCCTGATGAGATGATGCGCTAGCCCCCGATAAGTTATCCCTTCACTGCAAGTATCTGATATACAATACTCTTTCCTTGAAAGTGAAGGGACATTGAAAATGTATTTTCATTTTAGAAGGCTTACTGCTGAATAGCCATTGATTGGCTGATTATATATATTGAGCTATACTTTGAGTTAAATCTGAATACTTTGAGTTAAATCTGACTTTACAGTTAAATCATAATCTAAAAAAAGAGCGAGTGAGAATCACTCTGAATCCTCACTCGCTTTATGTTTTGTAGAAAAATCTCGAAAAGATTAGTCGAGGTTAGCCAACTTGTTGTCAGAATGAAGAACATCCTTGATCTTGTGGCTATAGAGGTCAACCATGTACTCACGAGCCTTACCGCAGTACTGACGTGGGTCGAAGTACTCTGGGTGAAGAGCAAATGTCTCACGAACACCTGCTGTGAAAGCAAGACGAGAGTCAGAGTCGATGTTGATCTTGCAAACTGCGCTCTCAGAAGCCTTAGTCAACTGCTCCTCTGGGATACCAACTGCATCTGGCAACTTGCCTCCGTACTTGTTGATGATATCAACATACTCCTGAGGAACTGAAGAAGAACCGTGGAGAACGATAGGGAAACCAGGAAGCTGCTCCTCAACTGCTGCCAATACGTCGAATGCCAATGGAGGAGGAACGAGGTGACCAGTCTTAGGGTCACGTGTGCACTGCTCTGGCTTGAACTTGTAAGCACCGTGAGATGTACCGATAGAGATAGCCAATGAATCAACACCTGTACGTGTAGCGAAATCAACAACCTCCTCAGGCTTTGTATAGTGAGACTCCTCAGCAACTACGTCATCCTCAACACCAGCGAGGACACCGAGCTCACCCTCTACAGTTACACCGAACTGATGAGCGTAATCAACAACCTTCTTTGTCAATGCAACGTTCTCCTCGTATGGAAGTGAAGAACCGTCGATCATTACAGAAGAGAAACCGAAGTCTACACAGCTCTTACATGTCTCGAAGCTATCACCGTGATCGAGGTGAAGAACGATCTCAGGATGGTTGCAACCCAACTCCTTAGCATACTCTACAGCACCCTCAGCCAAGTAGCGGAGCAATGTAGGGTTAGCATACTTACGAGCACCCTTAGAAACCTGAAGGATAACTGGTGACTTCAAGTTAGAAGAAGCCTGGATGATAGCCTGAAGCTGCTCCAAGTTATTGAAGTTGAAAGCAGGAACGGCCCAACCGCCCTTGATAGCTCTTGCGAACATGTCCTTAGTGTTCACAAGACCGATTTTCTTGTAATCTACTGCCATAATTGTTTAAAATTTATATTTTAATGAAACATTCTCGTTGTTTCGGAAAGGCATTACACCCTCTAGGAGAACGCCTACCTTTTTATTTTTCGAGTGCAAATTTAACTTTTTCATTTGAGATAACAAAATGTTGGCGAAACTTTTCGGGTTACAATCAAGTTAAAAAAGTTAATATTGACACTTCTCATCTTTTCTTAACCCGTTTTGCTAAACGCACTTTGCAATTCTGTACTCTCTAGCCGCATACGCCAACACCACCACGAAGCCGATGAAAGGCACGATGAAAGGCATCACCACATGCGTGGTATCGGCTATCAGCCCCATCAGCAGGAAGCCGCATCCGCCTATCGGAGTCATCATCAGGAGGGAGGATGCCGTCTTCGTAAGATTGCCCAATCCCGAAAGGGCAAGGCTGAAGATGGTTGGGAACATGATGGCCTCAAAAAGATAGTTGGCTATCAGGGCTACCAGTGATACCGTGCCTAAATTGCAGAGTACCAAACCGATGGAGCAGACGCTGCCCACGGCACAGATCAATAGCATGGTGGTTGCCTTGATGTGGCGCATAATCCAGCTGCCCAGGAATCTGCCCACCATGAAGAATGCCAGCGCCAGGGTGAGCACGAGAGAAGCCGTGCGGTCGTCCATCCACTGCATGCCCGTTACGAAATTGATGAAGTATGAGTTGATGGAAATCTCTGCCACCTCGTAACTCAGCAAGGCGAAGAGACCGAACACGAACATCTTATGATTGGCAAAAAGCTTGCTGATATTGCTGCCCTTCGCCCTATCCTCCTTGGTCTGAGCATGCTGAATCTCAGGTAATTCCACACGAGAGAACACGAAGGCTATCAGCAGTACCAATACGCCCAGGATGCCGTAGGGAATCACCACGTTGCCACCTTCCTGGGTGCCATTGAAGAGAAACTGACCGATGCAGAAAGTGGCAAAGATGCTGCCCAAACCATTGAACGACTGCGAAAGGTTCAGTCGACTGGTAGCCGTCTCCTTGGCTCCCAACTCCGTTACGTAAGGATTGGCAGCCGTCTCCAGGAATACCAGTCCGCAACCGATGATGAAGAGGCAAAGCAGGAAGGCATAGAAACTGCCCATCGATGCCCCGGGGATGAAGAGGATGGCTCCCAAGCCAAAGAGCAGGAGTCCGAACACCACTCCGCGGCGATAGCCATACCTATTTATAAATATACCCGCCGGTATCGCCATGAGGAAATAGCCCAGATAGGTGGTAACCTGAATGAGCGAAGAGTGCGTAATGCTGATATGAAGTGCATTCTGGAAATGCTTGTTGAGCACATCGAGGATGGCACGCGCGAAGCCCCACAAGAAGAAGAGCGACGTGATGAGAATGAATGGGACAAGATATTTCTTGTCGGCAATCTGAGTTGTTTCTGTTGTTTCCTTTGTTGCTTTTGACATCATTATTTATTTTAATCTTATTTTTCTTCATAATGGAAGTAAGTGAAGTCGGCATAACCGCTCCTTGGCTTTCCCTCGGCAAACATGCCCAGCGTAACGCCCGTGAATCCGCCTGCCACCTCGGTGCTCATCAGGCTGCAGTTCATGGAAGCCAACTCGTGGAACTTCTTTCCATCGAGCGAATAGTCGAAGAAATACATCTCGCCATTGCTTCTGATGCGCAGTTTCACCGAACCCTTGCGCAGGCGAGGCACGCTCTTCACCACATAGTCGATGCTTTTCAGCTTGCAGCGCAAAGCCACCTGCTTCTTGGATACAAAAAAGTCGAAATGCCCGTCGCTGACACGATAAACCGAGAGTCCCGCCTCCACATTTCCTATCGTAACAACCTCCGTTTCCAGGATGAAGCTGGTGCTTTCCTGTAAACGTCCTGCAAAGGTAGGCTGCTGATTCTCCGTCAGGGAACCATGAGGATAAAGACGCATCAGATACTTCTTCCCCACAGCCATCGTATCATTGCAAAGATAGTTATCCGGAATAGGATTCTGCAAATGGGCCCATTTATCCCCTGCCCGACACACGGATGGGACGGAATGATAACCTGGCATCACCGGATTACGAAACTCCAGAGCCGAAACCGGCAGCCATGCCAGCATCAGCACACATAAAAGTGCAAATAGGTTTGGTCTATTCATAAGGCATTCGTTTTAATTGGGAACAAAGGTAAGACTTTTTGATGAGAATTCCAAACATTCCCTGCGTTTTTTATTACTTATGCTAAAGAAAAATGTATTCTTCTTGCTATAAAGAAGTATTCTTCTTACTATTTACAACAATTCCCGAGCCTTGATCTCGAGATATTTGTTAAGTACGTCAACCGACAGCTTCTCGGGCGTGGTCAACAAGGCCATGATGCCCCGCTGCTTGAGCGAAGAAACGATGAGACGCTGCTCGTAGGCAAACTGCTCGGCAATGACATGGCGATAATATTCCTCATCGCTATCAGGACAGGTGGCAAGATAATCTTTCACCTCATCATCCTCGAAGAACACCACCAGAAGACGGTGGCGGCGGTTGAGCTGAAGAAGATAAGGCAACTGCCTCTCCATGCTGACACGATTGGCAAAACTCGTATAGAGCACCAGGAGCGAACGCTTGCTGACGTGCAGGTTTACCCCATCTACCAGGGCAGAATAGTCGGATTCGGCAAAGCGGGTTTGCTGGCGATAGAGAATCTCCAAGATGTTCTGCATGTGGCCGGTGTGTCGGGAGGCTGGCACGAAATCCTCGAAACGGGAGCTGAAGGTTACGATGCCCGCCTTGTCTTCCTTGCGCATCGCCATATACGAAAGCACCAGCGAGGCGTTGATGGCATAATCCAGATAAGTCATTCCCCGGAAAGCCTGCTGCATCACCCTACCCTTGTCGATGATGCTGAACACCTGCTGCGAACGCTCGTCCTGATACACGTTCACCATCAGACAGGAGGTGCGGGCGGTGGCCTTCCAGTTGATGAGCCGGAAATCATCACCCGTCACATAATTCCTGATCTGTTCAAACTCGGTATGATTGCCCACACGGCGAATCTTCTTGATGCCGAGTTCGGTTAGATTATTGCTGATGGCAAGCAACTCATATCGGGTGAGCATCAGATAGGAAGGATATACCTTCACCTGACGGGGCTGCCCCAGCGAGAAGCGGCGCTGCAAGAGCGAGATGGGCGAAGAGACAAAGATGCGGATTAAGCCGAAATCATATTCACCCCGCTCTGTGGGACGAAGAAAATACCGGATATTCTTGCCCTCGCCCATGCCCAGCCTTAGACGAAAGTGGATATCACGACGCTGGAATACGGGCGGAATCTCATCAATGACATGAAGCAGAACGGGAAATGAATAAATACTTTCCACACGGATGTTCACCTCGTTGTCATCGCCATTGGAAAACCTATCTGCCATCGTTCGCCTAGCCATAATGCCCCGCTCGTGATAAAGCAGGAAAGCCTCCAGCAGGAGCAGAACGCCCAGGGCAACAAGCAGCCATCTCCCAATGAGGAACATCGGGGGAACAAAGCTGCCCAAACCTGTAATAAAGACCAGGACTGCTAAAACGATATAAAATCTTCTGGTAAGAAACAATGTACTCTTCACTTTATTTATTTCGGAACTTCAACTTTGTCGATGACTCGCTGCGCCACTTTATAGGCGGTGTATCCTTCCATCTCTGCCTCGGCGGTGAGCACCAGGCGGTGCTGGAGAATGGATGGAGTAACCTGCTTGATATCTTCGGGCGTTACGAAATCGCGACCTTGCAGCAGGGCGTATGCCTTGCTAGCCTGGAGCATTGCCACAGAAGCTCGGGGCGATGCTCCCAGATAAACGGCACGGGTGCTGCGGGTTTGCTGAACTATCTGGGCTATATAGCGAAGCAGGCTCTCGTCGATGACCACCTTATTTATATAGCTGCGCAACTGCAGGAGTTCTGCCTTGCTCAGAACGGGCTGAATATCGGCAAGCTTCACCAGATTGCTATGCTCCTGATGGCGCTTCAGAATCCCCAGTTCATCATCCAGCGAAGGATAGCCCATCGTTATCTTCATCAGGAAACGGTCGAGCTGAGCCTCGGGCAGGCGATAGGTTCCTTCCTGCTCCACGGGGTTCTGGGTGGCAAGGATGGTATAGAAATCGCCCATCTTGTGGGTAACGCCATCGATGCTCACCTGTCGCTCTTCCATCACCTCGAAGAGTGCCGCCTGCGTCTTGGCGGGTGCACGGTTGATTTCATCTACCAGAACAATGTCGGAGAAGACGGGGCCCTGATGGAACTCAAACTCCTGGGTCTTGACATTGAAGATGTTGATACCTAGCAAATCGCTAGGCATCAAGTCGGGGGTAAACTGCACCCGGCTGAACCCGGCATCTACCAATCGGGCTATCAACCGGGCCAAAAGGGTCTTTGCCACTCCCGGCACTCCTTCGATAAGCACGTGTCCGTTGGCAAGGATAGAAGTAAGCACCAGTTCGATGGCTTCATCCTGCCCCACTATCACCTTCGCTATCTCCTGTCGAAGGCGTTCTATCTTTTCTGAGAAAAGAGTTAAGTCTAATCTTTGTTCTTCCATTTTCATTACTATATTATATTGAATATTCGCATACTATCATGTATTGAATATCCGCATACTATCATGTACCGATATTTCACCTATTATATTTTACTGAATATTCTCAAGTATGCGATTCATCTCGTCGATGAGTTTCCTCATTTGCCTGGCTGGGATATTCAAATCTGAATGTATCACCAGCCGAATCTCTCGGATGGTTTCCTTGATTTTTTCCACATCCATGCCTGTTATCTCTGCCAAGGCTCGGCAATCGGCATCTCCCTGGTTCACATCGCCGATATCAATGCCCGCATTCCTTCTTACCTCTTCGGCAAAGAACCTGAATTTCTTCCGCACCAGATCGGCATGGTCGTGACGCTGATAATAGAGCGTACCGATGAGCTGGATAAACTCCAGCGACCTGTTCTTCGGCTTTTCCATTATCGGGATAACCCGCTGGTGCCTGCGGGCTGTGAATATCATGAAGAGCACTACGCCCAGCATCATGAGATAGACCGCCCACCGCAAAGGAGGGCGCTTCAGCAACTCGCGGAGCGGCGACTGTTCTGCTTCGAGCTTCACCTTCGATTCCAGATATGCTTCCGTGCGGTAAACCGGCAAATCGGCCATCTGCGACATGATTCGGAAGACATACTGAGAAGAAACATCATCCAACACACCCATATTGGTAAAGAGCAACGGAGTGGCCACAAAGATGACCTCGCCCTTACCGCAAGGCAAGGAAACTGCTGACGGAAACTTGCGATTAGCCTGAAGACTGTAAGCCAGCACCGTGGCTTTGCTGGCTGAATCGAGAGAAATCGAGCCGCTTATCAGCTGGTCTATCAACCGATATTCCCGCTGGGGATAAGCCAACGGACTGCCACACCAGGTAAGGGTATCGTACACATCCTGATTGCTGGCAAGCCTTCGCATGATATTATCCAGATAAAACGCCCCGCTCGACATATCGACATGAAAACTGCTATCCAGTTCATCTGAACCTCCCCAATGATAGGCAACCATCACTTTTCCGCCACGCTTGGCTATCTTCCGGAGGTGACCTACATCCACCTTCTTCAGTCTCAGGGAATTATCCAGCACCACCACGGCTATCTTCCGGTTTCTGTTTTCCTCATCAAGCTGCCTGAAGGTTTTGGCGGTAACCTGATAACCTTGAGGCAAGCTTTGGCGCATGATGCTATCGAACACGTAGCAGCCGAAAGGCTGGCGGTCGGCATGATAGAAGGTAGGATTCCAAACAAACTTCTTGGGCAGTTGCATCTGAAGCAGGAACATGAGGATAAAAAGCACCATCATGCTCAGGAAAAACTTATAACTACTTTTCATCATCACCTCCTTTCGCTGATTTTAAGTTACTTACAGAGTTATCCACACTCATCTTACAGGTGTGGATATCTTTCAGCATTTGCTCCGTTGCCTCGAATCCACCATAACGCACACGGATAAAGAGGTTCGTAATCTGCCGGAAATCCCGTTTTTTCCACTCGTGGGTATATTGGGTAGGTGTCTTGAAAGGTTGCCAGTCGATAAGCTGATGATCGCTCAGCATCTTCAGGGTTTGCAGATAAGTGAGTCGCATCACTTCCCGATAATCCTTCCGCTCCATCGCCCTGGCTATCTCCCTTTCAAAATCAACGCCATAGATGGTATCCTCGGTTACCTCATACTCCAAAGGCGCCTGCCTGCCGGAACGCATGAACAGTTCGGGATGCTTGTAGAAGAGGAACAACAGGATGCCAAGAATAAGTATCACCCCCACCAATATCCACATTAGCGAAGAATACTCCTGATAGAAAGCGGTGCCGAAAACGGATTCCCAGAACTGATCAAACTGCTCGCCCAACCAATCCATCAGACTCTTCTGGGCAGGCACCAATTCCCTACTGTAAGCATAATCGTCCTCCTGCTGCCAGACACGGAGCCTGGCAGTATCGAGAACCAATGTATCGGAAGGAGTAAAGGGCATACTTTGATAGTTTTCAGTTTACAATTGATAGTTTACAGTTGATAATTTACAGTTGATAGTCGTCGGCATCCTGATTTTTATCGACCATCTCCTCGAAATGGTCAACGCCCTCGGCTACCGACATCTGATCGAGTTTCTCGGCAGCATGGCTATAGAGATAGCTGATGCTGACATAGAATATGGCCAACAACAGGAAGCGGGCAAGCATCATCAGGACACCCAGCAGATACTGTAACAGCATGAAAGGCACACCATTGAAAGCAGAATCGGCATTTCCCTGATTTACAACAAAAAAGGATTTCAACAGATAGCAGATTTCCCATGGCAAAGTGCAGACAAACGAGATGATAGCCGTAAGAATCATCAACACAATGCCCAGGGCTAAGATGCCACCCAAAGTATGCCAACCCAGACGAAAGCTTCGGGCAAAAGCCTGCCAAAGGGGAATATCCTCGAAGATGTAAACCGGCGCAAAGAGTACAAACGGAATCATTAATGCCATGCAGACAAGATAAACGACTGCGGCAATAACAGGCATCTGCAAAGCGAACAGACAGCCTGCAAGTATCATCACAACCAGGAGGATGAGGCTGAGCGCCAATCCCGACTTCACCAATCGCCAGGCATTGCGCCCAAGAAGAGGCTTGAAATCGGCAAAGACGATGTTCTGCAAGCCATCGGGACGGGCATTATAAACCTGGAGTAAGGAAAAGGAAACCGCACCCATCCACAAGTAAACAGCAATGCTCACCAGGAAAAAGCCGCCATACGAAGGAATCAAATTCATCAGCTCTTCAGGATCTGTAGCCAAAGTCATGACATTCTTCATCATAGCTTCCATGAAGAATTCAGCTACAAAACTCAATGGCAAAACAACATAAGCAAAATAACGAAGCATCAGCTTCCAGTTTTGCTTGATAAACTCGAAGGTAACATTGAACTTATCTCCGAAGGTTCTCTCTTGATAAAAAACGATTTTATTCATATCATAAAATTTTTATTGTCAGTCTTTAGAATCCTTTTTTCTCTGGCGATGCCTTATCTGGGGCAATATCACGAAATAGCCGATGACAAAGGCAAGGGAAAGGAGGATGAAGACAAGGCGTAAGGCATCGGGAACTTCGGTGTGCCTCGTAGCAAAGCCTTCGATAAAGCCAGCCAGGATAAACACGGGCACCGTGCCTGCCACTATCTTCAAGCCCCGCTTGGCTCCACGACGGAAGGAAACCAGGCGGGAATAGGTGCCGGGGAAAAGCCAGCCGTTGCCTATAGCCAGACCGCCTGCTGCTGCAATGATGATGGCTGATATTTCGAGCGTGCCATGCAGGAAGACTGCAAGGAAGGATTCATAAAGGAGTCCGCGCTGCGCAAAGAAAGTTTCGAAACAACCGAGCATCACGCTATTCTGAAAGAGATAGGCACCCGTGGCTATGCTTGTAAGGATGCCCGAAACGAACATCATGAACGAAACCCTGATATTATTGAAGGTGATGCCCAGAAACATGTTTAGCTCTCCGTCACTATCATATACCGCCATCGGCTTACCCTTGGCTATGTTATCAAGCGTCATATCCACATAATAATCGCCCAGGATGATGCGGCAGAAGTCATGATCGAAGCATTGGGACATCACACCAATGAGCATACTGATGAGAAAGATAAGGAAGGAGGCAAGCAACAGCTTGCGGGCATCGTACATGACAAGTGGAACTTCTTGGGTCCAGAACGTGAGGATGCGAGTCCATTTCTCCCGCTTGTTGCGATAAATGGAGTTATGAAGCACGGATGAAAGTTTGTTCAGATAGATGGTGATGCGGGAATCGGGATAATGCGTCTGCGCAAAAGCCAGGTCGGACGTAAGGTCGGTATAGACCTCAGCCAGACGATCGGGCGATTGCGAGTCGGCATCAGAAATGATGATTTCCGCACGCTGCCACTTATCGATATTGTTACGTATAAAGGTAAATTCTTTCACGATTGCTTATTATTTTTGTTGCAAAAGTAAGTAAATATTCTTATATATGCAAATTTTCGGGGAAAAGATTCTTGTATTTGTAGTTTTTTCCGTAAGTTTGCAGACAGAATAACATCAATCATCTATAAAACGTGGAATTATGACAAGTTCTAACATCACAACCAACCAATTCGTAAGAATAGACCAGACGCCTGCGAGCATTGCCGAAAGAGTGATAGCACGCATCATCGACATGGTTATAGCTGGCATCATCGGCTTCACTGCCATGTATTTCTACTTTGAACTCGACTATGAAACAAGAAACCAACTCAATTATTTGTTTTTCTTTCTGATTATATTGCCACTCTGGCTGTACGACTTCCTCTGGGAAACCTTCAACGAAGGTCAGTCGCCAGGGAAATATATCATGAAGATAAGGGTGGTGAACAAAGATGGTTCCCGCCCCACCATGGGTTCTTTCTTCATGAGATGGCTGCTCAGCACGATAGATGTGGGATTAAGCGGCAACGGACTCCTGTTTATCCTGCTCACCAAGAATGCGCAGCGCCTGGGCGATCTGGCTGCTGGAACAATGGTTATCAAGCAGGTGAACCTGGATAAAATCCATGTATCACTAGATGAATTCTACTATGCCAAGAAAGACTATCGCCCGGTATATGAAGAGGCGAAGAATCTATCGCAGGCACAAATTGAGGTGATTGAGAAAGCGGTTTATGGCGGCAATGGGGAACACGAAAACCAGATAGCCACCCTTGCCGACAAGGTTGCGAAATTCCTGGGGATAGAAGATAAGCTGAAGGCTTCTATACAAAAAGGAAATAGCAAGGAAAAATTCCTTGCTACTATCCTTCATGATTACAATTACTATCTGCTGGAGCTGGTATAAGTACATTACTGAAGTTATATACGTACCTTGATGGAGCAGGCTTGATTATAACTTGTTTACGTACTTTGATGGAACTGTCTTGATTACTCTTTCGGAATCAAGACTGCTCCTTCATGCTTCTTTCCATCCATCAGTATTCTCATCGGATGCGCAAAGCGCACATGGCGCACATACTGCGTCTCTTCCACTGCCGGCATCGCATCCAATATCTCCTTGTTCACGAAACCGCCTTCTTCGGTGTTGGTATCTACCGTGAAGTAACCCACACCGAAAGAGGTGAGGTTCTGGAAGAAATGGGTGCCTTGGCTCGGGTCGATGTTGTAGTTTTTCAAAGCTACTTCCACGATAACTCGGGCGGCGCTGATATGCGGCCACTTGACCGGCACACCCAGATAATGGTCGCTAGAACCCCAACGGCCCGGACCTATCAGCACATAATTCTTTCCTTCGGCAAGGAACTTGCGGTTGATTCGTTCGATATCATCAGCCACATAGAAATTGTTCATCGACGAGAAGTGATCATCATACTTCACATAGACCACATCTACCACATCTTCGCAGATGCCATGACCGAGCGAATTGTGGGAACGGAGCAGGCAGTCGGCATCCGGTATCGCCTTCACATCCTCGTCGAGCATCTCCTTGGCATCCACTATCGGACGAATCTGGAGCAGATAGAACTCGCAGGTTCTATCGCCGTTGATATTGCAGGCAAACTCTATTTCCACAGGACGGCGCATCGCCTCGGAACC
>ERZ1026894.1587-NODE-1587-length-13111-cov-15.266774_pt1 | contig 13111 bp, 9 predicted proteins | sample MGYA00380177_ERZ1026894 | MGnify/ENA primary metagenome ERZ1026894 (study PRJEB33269, sample SAMEA4719813) | human gut metagenome | biome: human-associated habitat; feature: organic feature; material: feces | place: Cameroon | collected 2013-10 ... | reverse complement strand
AGAGATTTATATAAAGATGGGGCGGGTTCCTTTTACGGAACTCGCCCCTCTTGCTTAATATTCCATCGAGAAGGTGATGCCTCTTCGCATCATATCCTTCACGGTTGGCTTCAGTCTTGTCAGGAAGCTCTCCCATGAACGGTTCTTCTGGAAACTCCATCCTGCCTCTGCCAAGGCAAGCGAACGAGGATATGCCTGATAGTAGATACGCTCAGGCGAGTTGATACACTCGCTCCACAGGGTTCCGGCTACACCGAAGAGATTGTTCTTCTCGAAATCCTCGCCCATTCCCCAGGCTGGATCCAAATCGTAGGTTGCCTTCAGGGAAGTAACCGGCATACCCCAGTTTACCTCTGGCATATCGCCCTTCGCCATCGGATAGTCAAAATAGCAATGCTCTCCCGGACAGAGCAGGATGCGGGCATTGTTTTCTACGGCTGCCACCAAAGCTTCCTTGGTTAAGCCGGCACGCCATGCAAAGGTGACACATCCTGGCTGAATCTTCTTGAAATCAGTCTCATACCAGAACATCGGAGTCTTGTGATACTGGGTACGGAGCAAGTCAATAATGCGGTCGAAGAGATAACCCTGCAACTTCCAGTTTTCCGAACGGTCGGTAGAGGTGATGCCGAGTTTCTTCTTCAAAGCCTGACACTTAGGACAGGTGGTCCAGCAGTCGAGTGCAGGATTGCCTGCCTCATCGCCACCCAGATGAATGTACTCAGATGGGAAGACATCAGCCAGCTCCTTGAACACATTGCCCAGGAATTCGTAGGTAAATTCATTGCCGGCGCAGAGCAACTCATCCGATACGCCGCAGGTGGTACGGATAGGTTTTCTCACACCCCGGCAGGTGAGTTCGGGATAAACGCTGATGGCAGCCACCTCATGACCCGGCATCTCAATCTCAGGAACCACCTGAATATGATACTTGGCACAGTAGGCCACGAAATCGCGCATCTGCTCCTGGGTGTAATAGCCCTTGATAGGCATCAGCATATCGTCCATGCCCCAGCGGCTGCTCGCTTCAGCAGTGAGACGAGGATATTTCTTGATTTCGATGGTCCAAGCCTGGTCATCCACCAGATGCAGATGGAGCATGTTGAGCTTATAGCGTGCCATCTCCGGAACGAATGCCTTCAAATCCTCGTATGGAATGAAGATGCGGCATGGGTCTACCATCAGCTCTCTCACATGGGTGCGAGGCTGGTCTTTCACCACCAGCTGCGGGATGGCATCGCAGCCTATCTTCGAAGCATCGCCACGAAGCAGCTGGTCGAATGTCATCAATCCGTAGAACACGCCCGTTGCAGTCTTGCCCTTGATAACCACACCCTTCTGCTGAACTTCCAGGGTGTATGCCTCCTTGTCTGGGAGACTCTCGTCCAGGGCGAGGGTCATGGTGAGCTCACTGCCCTGCTTGGCGTTTCCGCCCTTCCTGGCATTCTTGCCATAAGCATCCAGCCCGCCAGTTCTTTCCTTTAGGATTCTCTCGGCATGCTCCTGCTCGTTAGCCAATCCGTCGGCAGCCACCACCTTCCAGTTTCCTGCCACCTGCAAAGGAGTCGCCTTGTCATTCACCTTCAGTTCCATCGGAGTAGGAATCAGACAGGCCTCAGGGTTGCATACTTCTCTAGCCTGCTTCACCTCACCAAAGAAAGCATTCCAGCCTGCCGCCTTACGGTAGAGTTTTTCGCTGCCCTTTGGCATCACCAGTTTCACACCACGCATATTGATTCCCGAGAAAGCCGTAGCGGCTGCCTTAGGCGGAATCTTGGAATTTACCTTGATGAGCTTAACTCCTTCGAGATTGGCGAAAGCAAACTCTCCCAACTCTGGAGTGCCATTGATAGTAATGTTTTTCAGCGACTTACAGCCCGAGAAGGCTGCAGCACCCACCTTGGTTACACTTTGCGGAATCACCACTTCCTGCAGGTTATCGCAGGCAAAGAAAGCCTGACTTCCTATCTCCTGCAACTGATTTGGCAGGATGATGTGCTGCAGATGATGACGGGAATGGAAGGCGTTCTTAGGAAGAACGGGACAGGTAGCCTCGCTCAAATTGAGGTCTCTCAACTGCCAGGCGAGATCGCGAAGCTGTCGGAAATCGGAATTTCTCGTGGTTGTCAAAGTTCCTGTCAACTTCAGGCTAACAGCTGCAGATTTCTTTTCGGCACTCAAATCTTTCATGTTGGCAACGGTCTGTGCCGACATGGAAGAAGCCATCAATGCCAAGACTGCAAAAGAAATAAATTTTCTCATACACTAAATGGTTTAAAGGTTTATATTCTATTATCATTATTGATTCATGCAAAAAATCATCTGCCTGATTCAGATAAACCAGACATTCTTGATTCAAACGAAATGAATCTTTCTGCCGTTTTCCACGAAGGTGGAATTAACCAGGTCGATGTCTTTCCACATCTCCCACTCCTGGTTCAGGTCGGCAAGTGCTGCCACATCTTCGCCACTCGTAAAGAGGCGCTCTATCATCACGCCATAAGTGAGATGATCTATCTTCTCTATCGGATGCAGCACGATAGATTCCTCGAAGCTTCCTCTCTTCTCCAACCTTATCTCTACCAGCAGCTTAGCCCTCAAGAGTTCGCTCACAGCCCTATTGATGAGCTGCTGCGGAATCCTCGTTATCTGATGCATCTGCTGAGGCGAATAAGCCGGTTTACCCTCATTGAAGCGATGGCAAACCAGATGCATCACCACGGCGCAGACCTTGATGCGGTGCTCCAGTTTCACATGGTCGTACTTCAAATCCAGATCGTAATGATGCAGATTCTGATTGGTATAGCAGAGCAAGGCCCCGAATACAACAATCGCCCACGAAATCTGAAGCCACAGCAGGAAAAGCGGAATCGCTGCCAGCGAACCGTAGATGACGTTGTAGCTGGAAAGGAACACCTGCAGATAGATGTAGCCATACTGCAATGCCGTCATGCTGACACCTGCCAGGAACGATGGCACCAGGGTGCTTCGAAACCGGATATAGGTGTTCGGAATCACGCAATAGCAGAACACGAAGAAGAAGAACATCGGGACAAATGCCGCCAGATGCATGAGAAACGACGGAATCGCCTCGCCCATATCGGCAATCTTGTCTACATCGTCTATCACATTCACCGTCCATACATTGATGAACGACGCAAAGAGAATCATCATGCCAAGACCGAAGAGGATGGTTGGATACTGGGTAACAATCTGCTTCCACGAACGCTCGCCCGTATGCCAGATGTCGTCGAAGGTGAGCTCTATCTTCTGCATCAACGAGATGATGGTATAGAGAAACATCACAATACCCGTACCGATGATATAGTTGCTCTGCGTGTTTTCTATGTAATTATGAACGAAGTTCACGATGGTCTGAGCCACAACGGGTTGCGCCTCGAAGGTGCTAGAAATCCACGATTCGAGCAGGGCGGTATAGCCGAAGCCACGGGCGATGACAAACATCATCGCCATAAACGGAATCAGTGCCATGAACGAGGCGAAGGTCAATGCCGCCACATCCCTTGCCCACATATCCTTGACGTAGAAGATGCGACCGGCGAGCATGCCCATCTTGATCCAGGACTTCAACTTGCCCCGGAAATCCTGGATATTGGAAGAATTAAACTCCCTGATATCTTCGTAAAAGCCTATGATTCTGTCTATTAACGCCATGAGCTGCAGGTTTTTCATTATCTTCAAGCAACAAATCCCCTCACAACACCATTCTGATGCCATGAAGGGATTTGCCTTAGTATTTTGCTTAAGTTGCTACTTTATGGATTAGTAGAACTTGAAGTAGTTGCGAGCGTTGTTGTAAGAGATGTCCTCTACCATGCGAGAGAGGCTCTCCATGTCGTTAGGAAGCAAGCCCTTCTCTACATCATTGCCGAGGAGGTTGCAGAGCAAACGACGGAAGTACTCGTGACGTGGGTAGCTGAGGAATGAACGAGAGTCAGTCAACATACCTACGAAACGGCTCAAGAGACCCAATACTGAGAGTGCGTTCATCTGCTTGGTCATACCATCGAGCTGATCGTTGAACCACCAGCCAGAACCGAACTGAATCTTGCCTGGGCAAGAACCATCCTGGAAGTTACCCAGCATAGTAGCGATTACCTCGTTGGCGCATGGGTTCAATGTATAGAGGATAGTACGTGTCAACTTGCCCTCCATGTTCAACTCGTTCAGGAAGTTGCTCATAGCCTTAGCTGTGGTGAACTCACCGATAGAGTCGAAACCTGTATCAGCACCCAACTTATTGTACATCAATGTATTGTTGTCGCGGATAGCACCATAGTGGTACTGCTGAGTCCAGTCGGCAGCGTGATCCATCTCAGCGCAAACCTTCAGGAAGGCATGCTTGTACTGGCGGATTTCGAGAGCAGAGAGCTGCTGGCCACGCATAGCCTTGCCGAAGATAGTCTCAATCTGAGAATCTGTGTATGGCTCATCGTAGAACTCCTCGATACCATGGTCGCTCAACTTGCAGCCGTTCTCTGTAAAGAAGTCGTGACGCTTCTGCAAAGCATCTACCATATCCTGGAATGTAGTGAGGGTAACACCAGCTACCTCACCCAGCTTGTTCATATACTCAGCGAAGTCTGGCTTCTCGATGTTCATCGCCTTGTCAGGACGCCAAGCAGGAATCATCTTGATTTCGAAACCGCTCTCGCGAGTCTGCTTGTGGTAGCGCAGGTCGTCGATTGGATCATCTGTTGTACAAACGCACTCCACGTTGTAGTGGCGCATCAAGCCACGGGCGCTGAACTCAGGCTGCTGCAACTTCTCGTTACACTCGTCGTAAATCTCACGGGCTGTCTTAGGGCTCAACAGCTTGTCGATACCGAAGGCAGTCTTGAGTTCCAGGTGAGTCCAGTGATACAGAGGGTTACGGAATGTATATGGTACAGTCTCTGCCCATTTCTCGAACTTCTCCCAGTCGCTGGTGTCAGTACCTGTGCAGAAACGCTCATCTACACCATTGGTACGCATAGCACGCCACTTGTAGTGGTCACCACCGAGCCAGAGTTCTGTAATACTCTTGAACTTGTGATCATTAGCTACCATCTCTGGGATGAGGTGGCAGTGATAATCGATGATTGGCATCTTAGCCGCATGATTGTGAAAGAGGTCCTGCGCAGTCTTTGTGTCGAGCAGGAAATTTTCATCCATGAATTGTTTCATAATCGTTATAGTAGTTTTAAATGTTGAATTACTTTTTTTATTATTACGATCTATTTCCTTCATTCGTGTTGCAAATATACATCTTTTTTCTGAAAGAAGCATGAAAACAGGAAAAGATTTACGATAAATTTACTTAAACGATTACGTTACATAGCAACTTATAACGGAAAGGTCCATCTTTATATGATGATTCTCGTCTTGTGATAGTTCTCACGGAACTCACTAGGCGAGCATCCCTTCTTCTTCTTGAAGATGCGGTTGAAGTTGCTCAGATTGTTGAATCCGCAGTCGAAACCGATTTCGCTGATGCTCTTGGCTGTATCCACGAGCATTCGGGCGGCATAGCCCAGGCGAAGGTCGATGATGTATTCCGAAATGTTTCTTCCGGTATGCAACTTGAAGAAGCGGCTGAACGCACTTGAGCTCATGCCCGCCATGGAGGCGAGCTGAGGCAAGCGCAAATCATCCATATAGTTCTTGGAGATGTAGTTCTTCACCTTCAGGATGCGGCGACTGTCATCTTCCACAGCCACCTTGGCATAACTGGAGGATGCCAGCGTGCGGGCACCTTCGCATTTAGAAAGCTCATAGAGGATGGTGAGAAACTGCTGAACGGCGTAGAATCCATCCTTCACCGAGCTCAGCGTATCCAGCTTCTCATATACCTTCATGATGCCCTTCATCGGGAAGCAGAGTCCCTTCTTCGCCTCCTGCATCATTCGGGTGATGCTGGCGTAGGGATTTCTGCCAAAAAGTGTCTCCTCACCCATGCTGAAGTCAAACTGGATGGTTATCTCGCGGATGTCCTCGCTTTGACAGCCGTTCTGCTCCCATACATGCTCCAAGTCGGCAGAAGTAATCAGACAGAGGTCGAAATCACCGATTATCTCCTGCGAATCGCCCACGATGCGTTTCACGCCTGCTGCGTTCTCTACAAAGTTAAGTTCATACACAGAGTGGTTGTGGATAGGATACGTAAACTCCTTCTTGTGCCTGTCGGCAATGTAGAGCACGTCCTTTCCCATCAGCGGTGTAATCTCATGAATAATCTTTCTGTCTTCTGCCATAATGCATAGTGATTAAATGTTCAGTGTCTTCAAAATCTCGCTCATCTTCTGCTTGGTAGCGATGCGGGTAGGTACCAGCGGCAGGCGAAGCTCGTTCTCGATGAAGCCCATGTCGTTCAAGAGTGCCTTCACGCCGGCAGGGTTGCCGTCTACGAAGAGCAGACTGTAGAGTTCGGTGAAGGAATGATGAATCTTGCGGGCTGGTTCGTACTCGCCGCGGAACTCCAGACGGATCATGCGGCTGAAAGCCTTAGGCAGCGCATTTCCGATAACGGAGATGACGCCCGCAGCACCACTTGCCACCATTGAGAAGGTGAGCGCATCGTCGCCACTGATTACTTCAAAGTTGTCTGGCTTGTTCTTGATGATTTCATCCACCTGCTCCAGGCTTCCGCTAGCCTCCTTCACGGCCACCACGTTAGGGAAGTCGCGGGCGATGCGGCAAGTTGTTTCAGGTTTCATGTTCACGCCTGTTCTGCCAGGAACGTTGTAGAGCACGATAGGCAGCGGGCTCACCTGAGCGATAGCCTTGAAGTGCTGGTACAAGCCTTCCTGCGATGGTTTGTTGTAATAAGGGCAGATGCTGAGGATACCGTCGATGCCCTTCCAGTTAGTGTTCTTGATTTCTTCAACCACGGCAGCGGTATTGTTTCCACCACAATATTTCAAAATCTTGACGCGACCCTTGTTCACGTCAAGAACCAATTCTGTAATCTTGTCTTTCTCTTCCTGGGTCAGGCATGGAGCCTCACCAGTGGTGGCAAGGATGCAGAGGAAGTCTGCACCATTGTCAATTTGAAACTCTACCAATCTCTTGAGAGACTGATAATCTACCGAACCATCGGCCTTAAAAGGAGTAATGAGGGCAACACCTAAGCCCCTGAATATGTTCTGTGCCATAATCTATAATTTCAAAATCGTTGGCAAAAGTACACAATTATTAGCATATTGCAAAATAAAATCGCACTTTTCTTTCAAGATTGTATCATTTTTGAAAATATTCTGTATTATTATACCAAATTTCACGTTTTTTTAGTAACTTTGCACCCGAATTTAGAGAAAAAAAGAGAATGAGATATTTTATATTCTTTGGTTACGACGGAACCAATTATCACGGCTGGCAGATTCAGCCCAACGCCAATTCGGTGCAGCAGGAACTGCAGCGCGCACTCTCCATCCTACTCAGAAAAGAGATAGAGGTGGTGGGAGCCGGAAGAACAGATACCGGAGTGCACGCCCGGAACATGGCAGCGCATTTTGACTGGAATCCGGAAGAGAATGTTTCAGAAGAGAAAATCCCGATGGCCCTCGACCAGCTGGTGTATCGTCTGAACAGAATCCTGCCACGCGACATTGCCGTCTATGAAGTTCGGGAGGTAGATGCCGAGATGCATGCCCGCTTCTCTGCCACCTCGCGTACCTATCATTATTATATCCATACGCGCAAGGACCCCTTCGAGCGCCACTATTCGCTGCAGATGAACTACCCGCTGGATTTCGAAAAGATGAACCAGGCGGCGCAGCATTTCCTGCACCACGAAGACTATGCGGCTTTCTGCAAGGCGGGCGGTGACAACAAGACCACCATCTGCCACGTTTCCGCAGCCCGATGGGTACAGACCTCGCCTACCACCTGGTATTTCGAGATCACCGCCAACCGCTTCCTCCGCAACATGGTAAGAGCCGTGGTGGGAACGCTCATCGATGTGGGCAGGGGAAAGATTACGATGGATCAGTTTCTCGACATCCTGCACAATGGCAGCCGCAGCGATGCAGGCGAAAGCATGCCAGGAAACGCACTGTTCCTGGAAGATGTGGGGTATGATTTCAAAGATGAAATGATTAGATCATAAAAGATAACACAAGGGCGCGAGCCTCAGTAAACATTAACAACAAACATAAAACACTACTATGTGGTTAGTATTAGCATTTCTCTCAGCAGCGCTGCTGGGATTCTATGATGCCTTCAAGAAGAAGGCGCTTTCAGGTAACGCAGTGATTCCCGTGCTCTTTCTGAACACGCTTTTCTCATCGCTCATCTTCCTGCCGTTCATCATCTTGAGCTATACAGGAAATTCGCTGGATGGAACGATGTTTCATGTAGCAGAAGGCGGATGGGAAGTTCACAAGTACATCGTGCTCAAGAGTTTCATCGTATTGAGCAGTTGGATTTTCGGTTATTTCGGCATGAAGCATCTGCCCCTCACCATCGTGGGACCTATCAATGCCACCCGCCCCGTGATGACGCTCGTGGGCGCCCTGCTGGTTTATGGCGAGGTGCTCAACCTCTACCAGTGGATTGGTGTCATCCTCGCCGTCATCTCCTTTGCCATGCTTTCGCGCAGCGGCAAGAAGGAGGGCATCGACTTCAAGCACAACAAGTGGATTTACTTCATCGTGCTGGCTGCCGTGCTCGGAGCGGTGAGCGGACTGTATGACAAGTATCTGATGGCTCCACCCGAGAATGGCGGTGTGGGACTGGACAGAATGATAGTCCAGAGCTGGTATAACATCTACCAGTGCTTCCTCATGGGAGCGATGCTTCTGATGATATGGTGGCCTACCAAGAAGAACTCCACCCCATTCCATTGGCACTGGAGCATCATCTTCATCAGCATCTTCCTTTCGGCAGCCGATTTCGTTTATTTCTACGCATTGAGTCTGCCGGGTGCCATGATCAGCATCGTGAGCATGATTCGTCGTGGTTCGGTCATCGTCAGCTTCCTCTTCGGAGCCGCCATCTTCCACGAGAAGAACCTCAAGGCGAAGTTCATAGACCTTCTCCTCGTTCTGCTCGGAATGCTCTTCCTTTACTTCGGAACAAAGTAATCAGTCTAGCATACGATGCTTTCTGCAAAGAAAGCAACAAGCATAAAAAAAAGTCTTGCAAGCATATAGCCTGCAAGACTTTTTTTATGTTTTATGTTTTTACCAGATATGCGCACGCTTGCTCTTTGGAACAAAGAGCTTGTCGCCCTTCTTGATATTGAAAGCCTTATACCATGAATCCACCATTGGCAGGGCACCGTTTACACGAGCCTCGTTTGGTGAGTGAACATCCACGGTCATCAAGTACTGCAGGTACTCAGGACGGGCGTTGCCTGCCCATACGCGAGCCCATGCCAGGAAGAAACGCTGCTCAGGAGTGAAACCGTCCTTTACACCCAACTTCTCTGTCTTCATCACATTTTGAAGCGCACGGAAGGCGATGTTCAAACCGCCGTTATCACCGATGTTCTCACCCAAAGTCATCTGGCCGTTCACCTTCTTGCCAGCCAACTCAATCTTGTTGAAGTGGTCTACCAGAATCTTGGTGCGCGCCTCGAAGTTCTTCTTGTCGGCTGCAGTCCACCAGTTGTGCTGGTTGCCGGTCTTGTCAAACTGGCTGCCCTGGTCGTCGAAACCGTGGCTCATCTCATGACCGATTACGCCACCGATACCGCCATAGTTCATCGCATCATCGGCTGAAGGGTCGAAGAATGGAGGCTGCAGAATGGCAGCAGGGAAGCAGATCTCGTTGGTTGTAGGGTTATAGTAGGCATTGATGGTCTGAGGAGTCATGCCCCACTCCATCTTGTCCACTGGCTTGTTCACCTTGCGGGCGATGGCATCCTTGGCAAAGAACTCAGAGATGTTGCCCATGTTCTCGTAGAGCGAAAGACTGTCGTCTACCTGCAAACCGCTATAGTCCTTCCACTTGTCAGGATAACCAATTTTGATGATGAAGTTCTCCAGCTTATCCTTAGCCTGCGCCTTGGTAGCCGCACTCATCCAGGTAGCCTCGTCGATGCGCTGAGCCAGGGCTGTCTGAAGATTGTGAACCAGGTCGAGCATACGCTTCTTGCTGCTCTCAGGGAAGTACTTCTCTACGTAAATCTTACCGATAGCCTCGCCCAAAATGCCGCTCACGGTACCTACGGCACGCTTCCAGCGAGGACGGTCCTGCTGAACACCACTCATCACCTTGCTCAACTCGAAGGCTACGGCACGGAAATCATCGCTCAACACACTGGTAGCACCCGCGATAACCTTGATTTCGGCGTATGTCTTCAAATCATCCAGAGATGTCTCGGCAAGCACCTTCTCCACCTCGTGGATTGGCTCAGGCTGACCTACGCAGATTTCCTTGAAGGCAGGGAAACCGGATGCCAGGAACACGTTACCCCAGTCGATGCCAGGATAGTCGGTAACCAGCTGGTTGTAAGTCATCTTGTGATAGTTCTTGTCGATGTTACGGAGCTCCACCTGGCTGTAGCTAGCCTTGGCGATGCGGGTCTCGATGGCCATCACTGCCTCCATCTTCTTCTGTGCGGTGGCCTCGTCGTTGCCCACCATCTGGAAGAGCTTCTTCATGTAAGCCTTGTAAGCCTCACGAATCTTCTTGGTCTGGTCGTCGTCGTTTACATAGTAGTCGCGAACACCCAAGCCGATACCGCCCTGACCCACCTGAACGATGTTGTTGGCAGCATCACGAAGGTCTGCATCCACGCCGATGCCGAACATCATGGTACCCTCGCCACGGAAGTCGAGCTGAGCAGTAACCAACTGGTACTCACGGCGGTCCTTGATGGCTGCGATGCGGTCGAGAGTTGGCTTGATAGGTGCCCATCCCTCCTTGTTCAGGCGAACGCTGTCCATGCGGAGGTTGTAGAGAGAACCGATCTTCTGACCCAGTGAACCCTTCTGCTGTGGCTTGGAAGCATACTCCAGGATGATGTCCTGAATGCGCTTCTGGTTCTGCTCATAGAGGTCGGTGAAGGCACCGTTGTCGGTATGCTCGGCATCCAGCGGATTGTTCTTCATCCAGTTGCCTGCGGCATAGCGATAGAAATCAGTTCCTGGCTTGATGCTCAAGTCCATGTTGGCCTTGTCGATGCCAGAGCCCAACTTTTCCTGCTGGGCGAAAGCTGTTGTTGCGCTGAGCAACAAAGCTGCGAATAACACTTTTGTTTTCATTATTGTTTTTTATTAAATAAATCTATTTGGTATGAGGGATTACAAATCCCTCGGATTAATAGGTCGAACATTTTTTAACGACGGATTACAAATCCGTCGGAACGCCTGACGGTGGACTTACTTTTCGGAACGCCTGGCGGTGGACAGGGCGAGACCGGCGAAGGTCAGGGCACCATTCAGCATCAGGAGCTCGTAGCCGAACTTATACCCCGTGAGCTGCGAGGTAAGGGTATCGATGGCGAAGCAGATCATCGGACTCGCCACGCACACCCAGGGCGACCAGCGGTCGTTCACCTCACGCTTGGTGAGCAGACTGAAGGCAAACAAACCCAGCAGCGGACCGTAGGTATAGGAGCAGAGGATATAGATGGCATCGATGACGCTCGTTGAATTGATAGCCTTGAAGGCGATGATGAAGACCATGAAGACCACAGCCACCAGCAGATGCATGCGCTTGCGCAGCTTCACGTCGTCCTTCCTGCCCAGGATATCCACGCAGAGACTCGTGGTGATGGCCGTGAGCGCCGAATCGGCACTCGAAAAGCTCGCCGCCACGATGCCGATAGTGAACAATACCACCACCAGGGTTCCCATCACGCCCGATGCCGCAAACATCGGCAGCAGATCGTCAGGAGCCTCAGACAGCGCCACGCCCTGCTTCTGTGCCAGCATCATCAGCAGCACACCCAGACTCAGAAAGAGCAGATTGGCGGGCACAAAGGCGAAACCATAGGTGCACACATCCTTCTGCGCCTCACGCAGCGACTTGCAGGTAAGATTCTTCTGCATCATGTCCTGATCCAATCCCGTCATCACGATAACCACGAACACGCCGCTCAGAAACTGTTTCCAGAAATTCTGCTTCGACACCCAGTCGTCGAAGACGAAGATGCGCGAATGACTGTCGTGGGCTATCGCCTGGACGGCTTCCGCAGGCGTCATGCCCAGGGCAGCCACCACCTGATAGATAATGAGGATGAGTGCGGCGAACATGCAGGTGGTCTGAAAGGAATCCGTCCACACCAGGGTCTTGATGCCGCCCTTTCGGGTATAGAGCCAGATGAGCATCACCATCACGGGCACCGTAAGCCAGAACGGAACGCCCACCCCGTCGAGCACGAAGCGCTGAAGCAGGATGCAGACCACGAAGAATCTCACCGCTGCACCCGTCATCTTCGACAAGAGAAAGAACGAGGCGCCCGTCTTGTACGACCTTTCGCCCAACCGCTGCTGCAGATAGCTGTAGATGGTGGTGAGGTTATACCTGTAGTAGATGGGCAGCAGGAGGAACCCCACGAGGAAATAGCCTACGATGAAGCCGAGGCACATCTGCAGATAGGTCATATCAGTCTTCATCACCATGCCGGGCACGCTGACGAAGGTGATGCCCGAGATGGAGGCTCCCACCATTCCGAAGGCTACCATATACCAGGGCGAACGCCTGTTGGCCCTATAGAATGTTTCGTTGCTGCTGGCTCTCCTTGCCGTGAGGTGACTGAACACCAGGAGCACGCAGAAGTAAGCCAGAATTGTGACAATGATAATCATTTTCTTCTCTTATATCTTAAATTCCGCTACAAAGGTACTGCATTTTAGGCAAATAACAAAATTTTTCGGACTACTTAACAAAGATATAACATAAAAGCGAAGAAAGTGAAGAGTGAAAAACGAAGAGTGAAGAATGGAGAAGATCAGAGGGGTATAAAAACAAAAAACCTCCGAGAATCACTTCTCAGAGGTTTCAGCGGTGCGTACGAGACTCGAACTCGTGACCTCCTGCGTGACAGGCAGGCATTCTAACCAACTGAACTAACGCACCAGATTTTCATTATGGAGGAGTCAAATTAAAAAGTTGGCGGTGCGTACGAGACTCGAACTCGTGACCTCCTGCGTGACAGGCA
>ERZ1026894.1586-NODE-1586-length-13124-cov-16.344403_pt1 | contig 13124 bp, 11 predicted proteins | sample MGYA00380177_ERZ1026894 | MGnify/ENA primary metagenome ERZ1026894 (study PRJEB33269, sample SAMEA4719813) | human gut metagenome | biome: human-associated habitat; feature: organic feature; material: feces | place: Cameroon | collected 2013-10 ... | reverse complement strand
CCCAGGAACTCCTGGAGTCTTGGAGACTTCGGATGGTTGAAGACTTCTTCAGGGGTGCCATCCTCCGTGATATAGCCATCACTGAAGAAGAGCACACGATTGGCTACTTCACGGGCAAATCCCATTTCGTGGGTTACGACCACCATCGTCATGCCTTCAGCAGCCACATCCTTCATCAACTGCAACACCTCTCCTACCATCTCCGGATCGAGCGCAGAGGTAGGTTCATCGAAAAGAAGAACCTCCGGATTCATTGCCAGGGCACGGACGATGGCTACACGCTGCTTCTGTCCGCCCGAAAGACTATCCGGGTAACAGTCAGCCTTGTCCAGCAATCCGATGCGGGAGAGAAGCTCTGTAGCCTTCTCATCCGCCTCTTCACGGGTCATCTTCCCCAACTCTACCGGTGCCAGCATGATGTTGCGGCGGATGGTCATATTCGGGAAGAGATTAAACTGCTGGAACACCATACCCACCCGCTGACGCATCTTGTTGATATCTACATCCCAGGAGGTAAGGTCTATGCCATCGATCAGAATTTTTCCCTCCGTAGGTTCCTCCAAGAGATTGATGGAACGCAGGAAGGTACTCTTGCCACAGCCCGACGGGCCGATAATGGCAACCACTTCGCCCTGCTTGACGGAAGTGGTAATGCCTTTCAGGACTTCGTTGTCGCCGAAGCGCTTGCGAAGTCCTTCTATCTTGATTATCTCGTTCATTTTATCCATTCTATTATCTTTCGCTCTTTCTCAAACGCTTTTCCAACTTTCTCACTCCGGCATTCAGTCCAAGGACGATGATGAGATACAGACAGGCAACTACACCCAATGGCATCATAGCCTCGTAGGTGATGCTTCGGATGATATCGGAACCCTTGGTAAGATCCACGAGACCGATGTAACCGCTGATGGAAGTCTCCTTGAGCAGGGTGATAAGCTCATTACCCATCGCCGGCAGCACATTCTTGAAGGCTTGTGGCAGGATGATGAGTCGCATGGTCTTGCCATAAGAAAGACCGAGACTTCTACCCGCTTCCATCTGTCCCTCATCTACCGACATGATACCCGAACGGATGACCTCGGCTATATATGCCGCAGAGTTCAAACCGAAGGCTATGACGGCTACCAGAATCTTGTTGACATCGGCAGAGGCGAAGACCACATAATAGATGATGAGCAACTGAACCATGGTAGGTGTACCACGCATGATGGTGAGATACAACTGGCAGAGCATATTCGGAATGCGCCAACCGCCACGGCGTTCGTGACGGGCACGGATAATGGCTATCAGCGTACCGAGAATCACGGAAAGGATGATGGCGAAGAAGGTGATGATGAGCGTATTGCCCAATCCCTGCAAGAGATACTGATAGCGGTTGTCATCGATGAAGCAAGACTTGAACTTATCCAGAAATCCATGCTGTGCACCAGCTACTTCTGCATTTTCGGAATTTACCATGATGACCTGTCGCACATCGGCGTAGGAATCGGTGAATCCGATGTTCTTCTCCCGCTCCGGGGTGACGGTGATACCGGCGATACCGGCATCAGCCTTGCCTGCCTGTACGGAAGTGATGATGGCATCAAACTCCATATCAAGAATCTCGACATCCACCCCCATCACATCGCCGATGGCATTCGCCACATCTACATCGATACCCACAATCTTACCATTCTGGTAGTACTCGAATGGTTCGAAGGTGGCGTTGGTGGCAAAGCGGAGACTCTTCGTCAGTCCGAGCTTCTGCAGCGCTTCCGGTCCCACCTTCTTCACATCCGAAGCCTTAGGCATATAAGCCACGGCAATGCCCCGTTCCAGATGGCGGTTGACGATGGAATCGATGACGCCATTCGCCTTCAGGATACGGATGGCTTGATTGATGGACTGCCGCAATTCGGCATGATCCTTTGCCACGCAGATGGCGAAAGAGGAGGCATCGAAGGTTTCCGGCAGAATGCGGAGAGAAGGATTCACCCGCTGGAATGCCTTGGCTGGTGCCTCATCGGTCACCATACAGTCAATCTTACCCTGGAGGAGCGCCTGAATGGCATCGGCTCCCTTGTTGTATCGTTCTACCTTGGTGCCATCTCCTTTCTTTTCCAACTCTGTGGCAAGGCCGTCGCTGGTGGTACCTAACTGTACGCCGATAACGGCGCCCTGCAAATCAGCCTTCGCCTTCAACTGCTTCTTCGCATCGGAAGAATCCGAGCCGCAGGAAGACAGGAGAAGACAGACTGCTATTACTAAAGTACTTAAACTAAATCGTTTTAATCTATTATAAATCATCTAATTAATCAAAAGCTTTTGCCCTTACAGGGCGCATTGCTAACTGCTATTCTTACCCAGGGTGTTACCCTGGGCTAGGAGCTTCTGCCCTTTCAGGGCGTGCCGGGAAGTCTGAGTATTCAACTTCAGGGCGTGCCGGGAAGTCAGGGTATTTGACTTCGGACGTGCCGGGAAGTCCGAGTATTCTACTTCAGGGCGCATTATTCTCCTTTAAAGCCTTTTGCCAAACCGCCCTCGCTGGTTTCCTTATAGAGCGAAGGGAGATCGTGACCGGTCTGTCGCATCACCTCTACTACTCTATCGAATGATACGCTGTGATGACCATCCGAGAAGGAAGCGTAGAGATCAGCATCCAGGGCACGGGCAGCCGCAAAGGCATTGCGCTCGATGCAAGGAATCTGTACCAATCCGCAAACCGGGTCGCAGGTCATACCCAGATGATGCTCCAATCCCATTTCGGCAGCATACTCTACCTGGGCAGGACTACCACCGAAGAGCTGGCATGCCGCAGCTGAAGCCATCGCACAGGCTACACCTACCTCACCCTGGCAACCCACATCAGCACCACTGATAGAAGCATTGTGCTTGACGATGTTACCCACCAGTCCGGCAGTAGCCAAGGCACGGAGGATGCGCTCCTCGCTCATTTCATGAGCGGTATGCATGTGATAGAGTACGGCAGGAAGTACACCACAGGCACCACAGGTAGGAGCCGTTACGATGGTACCGCCCGATGCATTCTCCTCACTCACCGCCAGTGCATAGGAATAAATCAGTCCGCGGCTCTGCAAGGAAGCACGATAGCCCTTTGCCTTGATATGATAGACAGCAGCCTTGCGCTGGAGTTTCAGCGGTCCAGGCAAGACCCCCTCATGACTGAGACCATTGTGGATAGACTGCTTCATGGTATCCCAGACCTTACGGAGATAATCCCAGATATCCTTATCCTCGCATTTCTCCACGTATTCCCAGAAAGAGCGGCCGTTGTCGTAGCACCATTTCTGGATTTCCGCCATCGTCTTCAGGTCATAGACATCTTCAGCGCCCAACTCCGACTGTCCATCAGAACCATCCGAGATGGCACCGCCACCGATACTATAAACAGTCCACTCATCAATCACGTCGCCATTCAGGTCCTTGCCCACAAACTTCATTCCGTTAGGATGGAAAGGCAGGAAGACCTGAGGCTTCCAGATGATATGAACAATATGCTTCTTGAGCACTTCCTCGATAGCCACATCGGTCATGTGACCCTTACCGGTAGCAGCCAGGGCACCATACAATGTAACTTCGTAGGACGAAGCATTAGCACAACGCTCCAGGAAGAGCTTAGCTGCGCGCTGAGGTCCCATCGTATGACTGCTCGATGGTCCCTTGCCAATTCGGTATAACTCCTTTAAAGATTTCATTTTTCCCGTATTATAATGTTATTGTTTTCATTTCAGGTATTTTCCCATTGCTGGTCTATTTCACCTGGGTGGCTCTGGTGATGACGATGTCTTCCAGCGGGCGGTCATTGTTGTCCTTGTTGGTAGCCACATTCTGGATCTTATCTACCACATCCATACCTTCCAGCACCTCGCCGAACACGGTATATCCATTGTCCAGATGAGGCACTCCACCATGCTTGATGTAACCCTGCTGCAACTGCTCGGATGGCAGTGCGTAGGATTTCGCACCCTCTCTCTTCTCCTTCTCTACATAGTATTCCATCTGCCGGGGTGAGAAGTTTCTGCCCCAGGTGATATAGAAATCGGTAGAGGCTGATGCCTTGGTAGGATTCTCATCATCCCCCTCACGGGCTGCACAGAGCTGACCGCGCTTGTGGTAATATTTAGGATAGATGATTTCGGCTGGTACCGTATAGTTGACATCAAACTTCTCCACCTTTCCGGGAGTAACCTTGCGACAGGAATAATCACCACCCTGGATCATGAAGTTCTTGATGACACGCTGAAAGATACAGCCGTTGTAATATCCGCTGTTCACGAGCTTGAGGAAGTTGTCGCGGTGATGCGGTGTATCGTTATAAAGAGCCACACGGATATTGCCCATCGTGGTTTCCAGCAGTACCTCGTGGCAGGTGGTATCACGAGGTGTCTCCCAAGGGAGCAACTCATTGTCGAATGCCGGACGGGCAGTCTGCTGAGTAGGCTGAGTCTGTTCCTGCGCCATTGCCTGAGGAGCAAAAGCAGCCAGCAAGAGGGCAGATATCGTTATTATCTTTTTCATTTTCTTAATACTTAAATCTGTTTTTTATGTTATTGATTGCAAAGATAATGATTTTATTCTAAAAAGTTATGCTTTTCTCAAACTTTCTTTATATCTTTGCGTGCAAAATGACAGAAACGGGCAAAATGATGCTCGAAAATTGGTGAATAACATAAAAAGCTTCGAAAATGAGGCTACATAAACGATTTGATATGATGACAACAAAAAGATTATATCTTCTTCTCCTGGGCTTCGCACTGATAGGAATGAAAGCCCAGGCACAGCACGTGAGCTTCGGACCTCTGCACAGTCAGGATAGTCCGAGGGAAGACTGGCTGCTGCCAGGCGATACGGTTTATCAGGACGGGAAGACCGTGGTATATGGCGGAAAACCGGTGAAGAATACCTACACCCCTATCCGGCATATCGATTCCAACAGCGACGAACTCTACAAGATGGGCAGTTATCTAAAGAACCCTCAGGATAGTGATTATTATAACAATCCGATCTCCAATCTGGTCAATACGGGAGGATTGGGAAACAGCTATGACTATTGGGGAAATGACTGGGGCAAATATGGCTGGAACCGATATGGCTGGGGACTCCATAAGGGACTGAACCTCTCGGTAGATCTTTCCGTCTTCGCCACTTTCGGCAAGCATGCGCCACACTGGGGCGGTTTTACCCAGACCATTAATGCTACGTATCTCACGCCGCTCACCAAGGACAACAAGCTGTGGATGGCTTTGGGTACCTATCTCAACAACATCAATTACGGAGGCGACAATTTCCGGGATGGTGGTGTGTATGGCATTCTGGGCTATCAGTTTGATGAGCACTGGGAGGCATACGTATATGGACAGGTAAGTGTTGCCAACAACTACAATTCCATCTACAGCCGTTATGCCGGATATGGTCCTTACGGATATGGCAGATATGGTATGTATCCCGGCATCTGGGGAATGGGCGTGATGCCTGGAGGATATGGCATGGGTGCTGCCGGTGCCAATGTGTTAGGTGCCGGAGTCAGATACACCAACAAGAACTTCTCCATCGGAGTAAGCGTAGAAGGAAACTGGTATAACACCCCAAAGACTCCTACCTATTACAAACAGTATGATTATCCGGTTTCGGAACCGCTTAAGTGATAAACAATAAAGCCAGCGATTTTTCAGTCGCTGGCTTTATTATTTATTGTATTGAGTAGTGATTATCCACAGATAATCTGAACGATGCGTTCTGCAGACCGTCCATCCCATCTATCAGGAATACCACCCTTCTTCCATTCACCCTTCACAATCTTCTCCATCGCCTGCTGAAGCTTCTCCGGATCTTCAGCAACAAGCTCGTTGGTTCCTACGGTTACGGTTTCCTGATGTTCGGTATAGCTATTCAGGGTGATGCATGGCACACCATTGAAGGTAGCCTCTTCTGCCACATTACCCGAATCGGTGATTACACCCATGGCGTGGGCTGAGAGATAAGAGAAATCGAGATAACCCTGAGGCTGCACAACCATGATACCGGACTGATGGTCAGCCACATCCTGGTAAGCCTTGAAGGCAAGCACGAATCCCAATGCCTTGCCACGCAAAGGAGCCAGGACCTTGATGCCTGCCTGACGAGCCACACTGTCGATCGTTGAAATCAAGGTCTTCATCTCATCGATATTGTTGACGATTGCCTTGCGGTTCAAGGTAAGCACCATATACTTGCCATCCTCCAGATGCTGCTCGTCCATCACCTGAGGACGCTTCATACGCTGCTGCAGGAACCGGATGTTATCAATGAGTACATTACCCACCATATAGACCTTAGAGAGTTCGGCACCCTCCTTGTTGGCGATACTGTTGTTGGAGATACCTGCGGTGAAGAGGATATCAGAGAGTCCATCAATCACCAGACGGTTGATTTCCTTCGGCATGGTGATATCGAAGCTACGGGTACCTGCTGCGATGTGAGCCAACTGAACGCCCTGCTTCTTGGTGACGATAGCCACAGCCATGGTAGAAGCCAGATCATCCACCACAATCACCACATCCGTAGGATTCTGCTGGAGATAGCGCTCAAACTGTGCCATCACCATACCGGTCAGCTCATTCATATTCTCACATTCCACGCCCAGATAAACATCCGGCTTGCGGATACCCAAGTCAGAGAAAAGAGAATCTTCAAGGGTCTCATCGTCTTCGCGACCGGTATAGACCAACTTGCACTCCATCTCCCCGCCCGCATTCCGGGCATTCTCTATCGCTCTCATCACAGGAGCCACCTTAATGAAGTTAGGTCTCGCTCCAGCAACAATACAAATTTTCTTACTCATATTTTTTAGTTTACTTACTGTTAAACAAATCCTTGATGCCACCGATGGATCCCAGGAGGTTGGTAGCCTCGTATGGCAGATAAACCACCTTATTATCCTTACCCTGAGCCACTTCCTGCATCATGGTAATGTATTTCTGTGCCAGCAGATAGTTGGCAGGATTGGTACTATGTCCTACGGCTTCGGTAATCTTCTGGATGGCGATGGCCTCAGCCTCAGCCTTGCGGATGCGGGCGGTAGCCTCACCTTCAGCTCTCAGGATTGCCTGCTGCTTGGCAGCCTCAGCCTTGTTGACAATCGCCGCCTTTTCACCTTCGGAGAGCAGACGCTGCTTCTCCTTCTCACCTTCTGAAGTAAGGATGGTAGCTCGCTTGTTACGCTCTGCCTGCATCTGCTTCTCCATCGCCTGGAGCACACTCTCAGGAGGAGTGATATCCTGCAACTCTACACGGTTTACCTTGATTCCCCACTTGTTGGTGGCATCGTCGAGCACCGCACGGAGCTTGGTGTTGATGGTGTCACGGGAGGTAAGTGTCTGGTCGAGCTCCATCTCACCGATGATGTTACGCAGGGTAGTCTGAGTCAACTTCTCTATCGCATTAGGCAGATTGTTGATTTCATAAACACTTTTGAAAGGATCTACAATCTGGAAATAAAGCAGTGCATTGATCTGCATCTGAATATTATCCTTGGTAATCACATTCTGACGGTCGAAATCATAAACCTGTTCACGAAGGTCGATGCTGCTGGTATAAGTATAGCTTCCTCTACGCATCGCCACGATGGTCTTGGCCTGGTCGATGAAAGGAATGATAATGTTGATACCTGGCTTCAGGGTAGCATAATAGCGACCCAACCGCTCGATGATTCTGGTCTCACTCTGAGGAATGATCACGATGGTTTTCTTTACCACTACCAGTGCAAGCAGCACTAGAGCAATCAATACATAAAGTCCTATTTCCATGATGTTTATAATTAAAAGTTAATACTTCTCTACCTGGAGAATGATAGACTGGTGACCCATCACTCTTACACGGGTACCCTTGGCGATATCACCAGCAGCGCCCGGAGCTTCAGCCTTCCAGTCATCACCATCGAGCTTCACTCTTCCATACCCACCGGCAACGATGGTTTCACTCACCTCGCCTATCTGTCCGGCAAGGGCATCGGAATTACTCTCCCGAAGATCGGCTCCCCTATGGATAGCCTTTACCAGATGCGGACGGATCAACAGGATACTGAGTACGGAACATACCGCCCAGACCACTACCTGTAACCAGAACGGAGCATCCATCACAGCCACAGGTATGCTGATGAGCGCACCGATGGCAAAACAAGTCACGTAGAAGTCGCCAGAAGACAACTCCAGGATGAGGCAGATGAACATGATGACAGTCCAAAACAGCCAGAGGTTTTGAGAGATATATTCCATCATATCATTATTTTTTAGTTGATTTCTTCATCAGCGAGCTAGCCTTGATGGTCTTGACGCCCGTTTTGGTTGTGGTAGTAACGGAAGTCTTTCCCTGAGGCTTGTAATACTTCAGCGCAGTAGGCATCGCCGCCTTCAAGGCAGCAATACGCTTGGCATCGGAAGGGTGATCACTGAAGATATCACTCTTGCCCTGATTGCCCGAAGCCTCAGCCATACGTTCCCAGAAAGGTATAGCCTGCTGAGGATCGTAGCCTGCCATCGCAGCAAAGATCAAGCCCATATAGTCGGCTTCCGTTTCGTTTTCACGCGAATACTTCAGATTACGGAAGGAGAAGTACTGTCCGGCTACGGCACCCGCCAAATCTCCGACTCCATTACCTACTGCCTGATTCAGCACACCGCTCAGGATGCTGGTACCTACCTGCTGGTTCTGAGCCTTGGAAAGCTGCTCGGCACTATGCTTAGCCACGGCGTGTGCGATCTCATGTCCCAGTACGATGGCGAGCGAATTATCGCTGGAAGCTACCGGGAGCAAGCCTTCATATACCACAATCTTTCCGCCAGGCATGCAGAAAGCATTCACACTATTGTCCTGAACGAGGTTGAATTCCCAGGAATAGTTCTGCAAATCATTGGCGTATCCGTTCTCCTTGAGATAAGTTTCCACGGCAGCAGCCAGTCGCTTTCCTACTCTTACCACCTGCGCAGTCTTCGCTGCATTGGTAGATTTCTTAGCCGAAGCCATGTACTTGGTATATTCCTGATTAGACAAGCTCAACACCTGTGCATCTGAAACAGAGATGCGATGGGTGCGACCCGTAAGAGGCACCTTCTGCGTTGTACCGCAAGATGCAAGCATCATAGCAGCCAACATGCTAAAAACTAAAACCTTAATCCGTTTCATTTTCTATCTTCTCTTAAGTTATATATTCTATTTGCAAGAAATAGTTATCTTATGATTTGCAAATATACATCAAATACACGAAACAACCAAGTTTTTCCGGGAGTTTAACAAAAAATTAATCCCGGCTCCGAGATTCATCGTTAGAATATCAGAGCCGGGATTGATTCTTTTATGGGGAGTTGATTTTACTTCTTAGCATTCATTGCCTTCTTGGCAGCAGCTACAGCCTTTTTGTACTTAGCAGTAGCCGACTTCAAAGCCTTGGCATTGTTAGCCTTCTTGGCAGCAGCTACAGCATCATAAAGATTCCACAACTTGAACTTAGCAGTAGCCTCCTTCTGTGACTTGGTATAAGCAGCAGCGGCAGCCTCTGTAGCAGCCTCAGCCTCAGGAGAAGCATACTGATGCTTGTAACCATCCTGCTTGTTCCAGAAACCACGAGTGAAATCTGGGAAGGTAACAGCAGCGCAGTTGTTGTCCATAGAAAGAGCACCCAACTCTGCCAAAGAGCACCACTCTGCCAAATCATAAACGTCCATATCCAATGGCAAACCATTCTGCAAGCAGTAAACCAGACGAGAGTCCATGATGAAGTCCATACCACCGTGACCCATCTGACGACCCAGTTCACCATACTTCTTCAAGATTGGGTGATAATACTTCTTGATCAAAGCTTCCTTCTGCTCCTTGTTCATGAAACCATGCGCATTGAGATTATCCATCTGAGGAGCACCTGTACCCTTGAGTGCCTCGCCAGAGAGTGCAAACTCCTCGGTAGGATACTTGGTAGCGTAACCCTTGGTACCTGTGAGCTTGAACAAACGGTTGTATGGCTGAGGAGTCATCACGTTGTGCTGGATCTCCACCACCTTACCCTTGGCTGTACGCATCAAGGTAGTAGTATGGTCACCATTGCGGAACTCCTTGCACTCCTTGCCGCTCTTGTTCTTCACCCAGTCCTTACCCACAAAAGACTCTGTATCCATGGCAACGAGCGTTGTGAAACGGTCGCCACGGTGAATATTCAGGCACTGAGCAACAGGGCCCAAGCCGTGAGTTGGATAAACATCACCACGGTTTTCCATGTTATACTTCATACGCCAGTGGAGGTTGTCCTTGTCATTGTCTGCTGGATCCTTCCAGTAAGCATCCCAGAAGTCCTCGAGACAGTGGATATAAGCACCCTCAGCACGGATGATGTCACCGAAAACGCCATCCTGAGCCATAGCCAGCGCATTCATCTCATAGTAGTCGTAGCAGCAGTTCTCCAAGATGAAGCAATGCTTGCGAGTCTGCTCACTCAAGTTGATCAGGCTCCAGCACTGATCCAGATTCATGGCACTAGGCACCTCGATGGCTGTATGCTTGCCATTCTCCATCGCAAACTTGGCAACTGGGAAATGGTGATTCCAGTCGGCTGCGATATAAACCAGGTCGATGTCAGAACGCTTGCACAAAGCCTCATAACCCTTCTCACCGCTATAGATGTCAGCAGGCTTCAAGCCCTGCTTGCGCAAGTACTCCTGTGATTTCTCTGCACGAGCCTCCTCGTAATCGCACAAGGCAACGATCTCTACACCTGGAATGTGGCAGAAACGCATTACTGCCCAAGGACCACGCATACCGAGACCGACAAAGCCTACACGTACTGTCTTCAACTTAGGAGCCGTCAATCCCAAAACATTCTGCTGTCCTGCAGGACGCTCTGGTGTCTCCACTACGATTGTACCCTTGTCCCAATGCCACTTGGTGCCTGGAGACAAAGACTGAGCGCTAGCGGACAAAGAAAATGCCGCCAAGGCTGCCATCAAAAAACTCTTAATTTTCATCCCTAAAGTTAGCAACACTTAAAGTTAGTAATATTAATTAATAGGTTCTGATCAACATCTAGGTTTCTCAGTAATTCTCTCAAATCAGCACTCCATTCATCTTAGTGTTGCATTAGAAAACAAATGGAACGCTGAAATGACTCTGCAAAAGTACAAATAAAAAATGAGATACAGAATCTTTTTAGTCTTTTTTTATGGTTAAAGGCGCAATTCCAGGGTTTTAACAAGAAAAACCGCTTCGCCTAAAGCGAAACGGTTTTCTTTTTACCCTTGCTCTCGTTACCTACTCGATCGAGCGCAGTAACGACATAGGTATATTTCTGATCCTTTACGTATGGTATCGGATAGGTAGTATCGTAAACAACAGCCTGGAGAGCGGTGACATCATTGAGATTCACAGGCGCTCCCTTTTCAAAACGGTAGATGGCAAAGCGATTGGCTACATCGCCCCATTTCTTCTTCTTTGCCTTTGGAGCCTTCCAGGTAAGCAGTGGTCCTTTCTCAGTCCACTCCATCTTCAGACTCTTCACACCCTTTGGTGCCTTATCGTCGAGGAACGGCATCAATGGAGGAAGCGCAGGATATTTCCAGTAATAATCGCGCAGGGTATGTCCGATGTTGCCGAGATTGTCTGCTGCGGTCTTGGCATACCAGAGCACGGTGCCCTGTACATTATTCATCTGCTGGTGAAGACGATGCTTAGCTGGCAACTGATGACTCTTCGGATTGGCAGGATCGGCAAACTTAGCTGTACGCTCGATATCCTCACCTATATAAAGAGGGCGGTTGCCGGCATACTTGTTCCACCACTGGATGAGGGTCTTGTAATCAGCCGCCTTGTTACCTATCTCCCAATAGATCTGAGGCACACAGTAATCGATGAAGCCATTGTTTACCCAGAGGAGAACATCGGCATAGAGATCATCGTAGTTCTGAAGACCGAAGGTCTGAGATCCGATAGGAGAGTTTTTCCTGTTGCGATAGATACCGAAAGGAGAAACACCGAACTTCACCCAGGGCTTGACACGATGGATGGTTTCGCCCAACTGCTTGACGAAGCGGCTCACATTATCTCTTCTCCAGTCGCCGATGTTACGGAATCCACGAGGATTGGCTGCATACATCTGCTGATCAGGAATCTGCTTGCCAGCTACCGGATAAGGATAGAAGTAGTCGTCGATATGGAAGCCATCAACATCATAACGGCTCACGATATCAGCAGCCACCTGACAGGTATAATCGGCAGCCTCCTGAAGTGCCGGATTGAGAAGCACGAGATTATCATAGCTGAAACAGAGGTTCGGATGCTTCTTCACTACGCTCTGGGATGATACCTGGGAGAGCGAGGTAGAACCATGCTTGGCACGGTAAGGATTGATCCATGCATGAATCTCCATTCCACGCTGATGACACTGCTCAACCATCCACTCCAGCGGGTCCCAATAAGGCGACGGAGCCTTGCCCTGGACACCGGTAAGGAACTTGCTCCAAGGTTCAAGATCACTCTGATAAAGGGCATCGCATTCGGCACGCACCTGGAAGATGATGGCATTCACGCCATCCTTCTGCAATTCGTCAAGTTGCTGGGTGAGCATCGACTGGATCTGCTGGGTAGATTTACCCAAATACTGTCCGTTGACACACTGGATCCAGGCGCCACGGAATTCACGTTTGTTCTGTGCCATCAGCGAAGTCTGAAACATCAGCATCATCGCCAAAATCAGCATCCCTAAGATTTTCTCTCTTCTCACTTTTTAATGTTTAATGTTAAATGTTAATTGTTAAATGTTGAATGTTATTTTTTATCCTCCTCATCACGCAGCGTAGGCAGCGAGATATGGTATTTCACGGCGAGCAGACGGATGATGCAGACCGTGAGGAAGGAGGCTACCACTGTGATATAGAGGCTTAAGCCCAGATAACTGAATGCCCAGTAAACCAGACCGCCCAACACACAAGCCATCGCATAGATCTCCTTGCGGAAGATAACCGGTTCCTCGTTGAGAAGCACATCGCGGATGACTCCTCCAAAGGAGCCCGTGATACATCCCATGATGATAGCTACCCAGAATGGAAAACCGCAATCGAGGGTCTTCTGGATTCCGGCGATATTGAAAAGCGCCAAACCGAGGGTAT
>ERZ1026894.1583-NODE-1583-length-13140-cov-23.440428_pt1 | contig 13140 bp, 9 predicted proteins | sample MGYA00380177_ERZ1026894 | MGnify/ENA primary metagenome ERZ1026894 (study PRJEB33269, sample SAMEA4719813) | human gut metagenome | biome: human-associated habitat; feature: organic feature; material: feces | place: Cameroon | collected 2013-10 ... | reverse complement strand
GTTTCCTGGAAGAAGGTAAGGGATATAACGAAGAAAAGGTGCTCAGATTCCTGAATAGCTGGACACCTCAGGCTGTAAAAGGATAAAGAAAGAGGGTGTGTCATTAATTTATGACACACCCTTTTTGCAAAAGTCATTTTGATAATAGTTCTAAATGCTTTATTCCTTAACAGGTTCAAGCAACATAACTAATTCCGATTCTGCAATGTCGCATTTATCGAATAAGTATCGCAAACAGCGGAGTTTGCTTCTATTATCCATTGAAGTCCATAAATATTTATGAGGAGCTATTTTTGTACAAGATCTATCATCTGCATACTTCTCTGACCAGAAAAAGCCTTCTTTATCATAAAGACTGTCAACAACATCAGCATATTGTCCCATGACCACCTTTACCACAGTCAATAGCATATCCTTCCATGTAGTTTCCGTATAATCACGACCCCAAAAACGGAACCCTATCAAAACTCTATTTGTTGGAGAGAAAGTTTCTTCATCCAATGAGACTTCATCTATCGGTTTTGCCAAAGGCTTGAAAGTCGGCTTTGGCAATGGATAGAGGCGCAAGAATGTTTTCACGATTTCTTCACTTCTCTTTTGCAATTCCTCTTCACTCCATTTTTCACATTTAGTTACCCACTTAGTCAAGCGATATTTGGAATCCTTATATCCAGGGCAAACTACATCACCATTATTCTTGCCGTCACGTTTTATTTCAAAGGCCTTATTGCTTAATTCACTATTAATACCTGTAAGAGTTAAGTTGGCAAAAGTATGTAGATACTTCTCTTGAATTTCTTCATAGTTGTCGCCCAGCATATTCTTCCATTCACCATTGAGGGTTTGCGGCATTATATGTTCTATCGTTGCGTCTTTCTTTTTCATATCAGTTGCAACATCATTGTATTCTCCTGGTACAGAATTTTCCAATCGTTCAAAAAGGAATATCTGAAAAGGCTTCAACATGTGATAAGCATCACGGGTTTGAATTGCTGTTACAAACTGCACATCTCTTGGCAATTGGTAATTACCATCTCGACGCATGATATGATAAGCAAGAATATCTGAGTAAGAACATGTTAACGGAACACCTGCAGACTGATATTCATCTATACTTTTCAGAACATCCTTATGAAGTGCACAGAAAACCTGTGTCAAAGCATTACCAGGCATATTGCAAATGATTCGTCTTGCCAAATAATTTTCTACAACGTCAATCACCTTATCTATTTCATCATAGGATAAATTATTCGTTGCTGCATATTTCAAGAACTGAATAAAGAAAACATTGGTTACATCCGATTCTATATTACAAATATGACGCATTTTTGCCGACAATTTGCTTGTTTCCATTTGAGCTTCTGTAACTTGCTGGTAATAGCGGGCATAATCCAACATCTCAACCATTTCTTGTTTTCTATCACGACCATCCATATACTTTTTCCACTCAAAATAGATGTTAGAAAGACGAACAGGGCGCTGTAACTGTTGCTTTATAGTTAAATAGTCTCGAAGGAATTTTGTCGGATTATTTTCTGTTGCAGATTCAATCTTCTGCCAATAATTTTTAAAGCACAACTGTTGCTCTTCCGCTGTTAATGACATCAGAAGGTAATTTCTTATTTTATCAGCTTCTGTAAGAGCCAGACCTGTTGAATTTAAACTTTCAAAGATAAGCTGCGCATCATCATCAGCATCCAACTCTATAGAAATAATCTGAAGATGTTCAACTGCATCAAGCAAATTATCAAATGTAAGTTGTTGCGGCTTTCTTGTCAGCTTATCATAGAAATGGCGGAAATTACGGGTAATCTTTGAATCCTCATCCAATTCATCTTCGCCATTGAAGATTTTGTCATAAGCAATTCTGTCGTTTTCAATAGGAACAAGTTTTATCTTGCGCTCTGAATTGCAATATTTCGCATTCAAGAACAAATCATAAGCTTCATCCTTGCGGCTCTCATTAGAGATTTCAAGCAATCCGTCATTGACGGCTTTTATTCCGGCAAGAAGCAGAAGAGAGATTGTTGTCAAACGCTGCTGCCCATCAATGACGAGACGACTGAAGCCGGTTCCTGCTACTGATGTTACGATAGAACCGAAAAAATGGGATGTTCTACCTGAGTGTATCAACTTAACTAAATCACTCAACAACTGGTCGCAATTATCTTGTAACCAGTCGTAATTACGCTGGTAAACCGGAATCACAAATTGAATTTGTTGTCCACAGATAAACTCATTTAATGGCTTAGCATATCCTTTCATATATTTAATGTTTAAATGCTGTACAAAAAGTAATATATTTCACATTTCTAGACCTCAACACAGATCGGAAGATGGTCACTCATCCTATTGGACTCCTCCCAGGAATATAGTTTATAGTCTTTAACTTCTGTATTTGTAAAAGCATAGTCCAGGAAGAAGGTACAATTACCTTTGCCGGTATGGTCGTAGGTAAATCGGCTTTCCTTACCTATCTCTTCATGTAGGAAGGTATGATGAGCTGATTTCAGCCCATTTTCCTCAAACCATGCAAACACTTTCGGAGATTCTTTTCTTTGGAAACTATTAGGGTTAGAGATTACATTATAATCACCTATCACAACAGTCTTATATTTGTTAATATACGGCTTGTAGTATTCGAGGATGTCCAAAAGGATAGAGATATAAGAACCACTAGTTATTCCCTTGCGAACTGTTGGCCATACAGCAAGTAGAAGATACTCATCATCAAAAATAACTGGAATAGCATAGTGCAGATTCTCATTGTACCAATCTGGTAACACTATCTTGTGATTATCAGGGCAGATAACACCCAAGCCCTTGTAGTCGAAGTCACCCGTCCAGAAGAAGGAGTAGCCTTCAGGAACTGCGATGTTATCAGCGTTGCCACACTCTGGCACGACAAAGGCATCTATGCCTTTTTGTCCTAAGAGCCAGTCAATCTTTTCCTGCTTGCTCCACGAAATGTTATAAGATAGTATTTTCATTATTCCATCATTTTAAAGTTGTATTTTCAGTTTATTGTGAACCTGTAAAAAAGCTCACCACAAAGGTAACTATTTTTTTCAATAATCGACTTAGTTTAGTAAATAAAATGCGCCATAAAGGAACGTCTTAACATTTTGTAGCACAAAATGGGGGTAAGTGTAACTACTCTTTTAGCATAATTTTTAAAAGAAAAAGTTTGTGGTATGCTCGGTATGAAACAAATAGGAGGAAAACGAATACGTTTTCCTCCTACTCGAGTGTTATTTGTAATTTACATCTCCGCTTTCAGCAGCTGTATCTCCTCTGCAGACAGTCCCGTTATTTCCAAGACAGTCGCTTCATTCATACCCTTTGCCAGCATCTTTCTTGCAATCTCAAAGTTTCGCTGGGTTATGCCTTCTGCAATTCCTTCCCGTTTGGCGGTATCAACGGAATTTTTGATGTCGCGATAGGCCATCTTGCTGGCTTCATACTCACGCAACTCCTGCTGGGTAAACTTGGATATCTCGGCTTCTTCGAAAAGACGGTCAAAGACTTTGTCACATAACTCCTTAGGACGTTGGGTAAGTTTGTAGAGATTTTTCAGCGCATAAAGCCATTTGTCGTAAAGTGTCTCTAGTTCCTCTAGGGATTTGTCAAATTTAGCAATCTCAACATAGATGAATTCCAACTTTTCGTAGAACACCTTGTGAGTGGCGGTATCGCAAAGCTGCACGCTATGGCGAATCTTTTCCTTTTCGAAAGCATCTTCATTCATGTCGAAGTTGAGCAAAGCAACTGTATAGACATGATTGAGTTTGAAATCCCAATCCTTTCCCTTTGGTGCTTGTTCACGGATAGGGAATGTGGAATAGAACAGAGAACGGTCCTTGAAGTAAGTCTGATAGGCATTCTGCATTTCAACGATAAACTTCTCTCCGTTTTCTCCTTCACAGTATACGTCAAAGATAGCCTTGCGGTCAGCATAGACATCGCCTACATGTTCAGGGTTCAGATACTTCACATCCTTAACAACCTGTTTGCCATCAAACAAGCTGTTGAGAAAACAAATCAGCAAATCCTTGTTCATTGCTGTTCCGAAAATTCGCTTGAAACCGAAGTCTGTAAGCAAACTGATATATCTTTCTTCTACCTGTTTCATAATCATCTGTTTTAAAATGCTACCGCAAAGTTAAGACTTTATTTTCATATCTGCAAGAGTTTTCTGATAAAAGTTTTAAAAATGTTATGCCCACCAGTTCTTTATGGGAAACGGCAAGGGGCTGTTATTTTACTGCTACCTTTTTGCCGGCTACGATATAGATTCCTGGACGCAGGTTAACCTGGACAGGAATACCGGCTGAAACGGATAACTTGGTGATAAACTGGCCTCCGATACTGTAAACAGGAATCAACTTGGATTCTGCTGATACAATCGTGAGTACACCGGCGGCAGAACTGATACGGATATTGTTCTGGGCGGTTACCTGACTGATGCCTGTACTCTCGCCAGCACCAATCTGACCAACCTTAAACTTCACTCCGTCCAATAAGATTTCGCCATTACGGTCGGTTACCCAAACATACATTTCATTTGCTGTCTGGTTTAATGTAATGGTGCGAGTTGTAGACTCACCTGCCGGTACACACATATATTCCTCAGCGCTGCTAAAGGTTGGCTTCGTGCTGGTTTTGCTGGTGTAAACGTTTATCAGACCGAGATATTCGCGCTTGCTGTCATTCTTGATGGTAATATCAAACGAATTCTCTTTGTAAAGCCGAATCGCCTCGTTGCTCTTTAATTCTGCCGAAAGCTTATTGCCATTCAGCGTAAGCGATGTGGCTGTAGCTTCCAGTTCGAACGGAACAACATTCTCCATATAGGCACATACATCCCATGTCTTGCCATTATCAGTACTGTAGATTTCGTAAAGAACGGTGGTGCCGACAGGGAAGGCATAGTTGAGGTTGAAATCAATAGAGTTGAGTTCGTATCCTTCCTCTGGATCCATCGCATTAATTTTTAACTTGAAACTCTGCGTGATTGGCGTATATGAACCGTCATCTTTTCTGATGCCAAGAGCTACTAAGCCTTCGAACTTATTGTAGGTAGGATTAGAAAATACAGGTGTTACCATTAGCGAGAATTTCTCTGATGCATTCTTGCGCTCGCCCTTGATGATGGTACATTTTCTGTAATCTTCATAGGTATCAGCGTAAAGAGAATGCTCTTTTACCAGCGGTTCATCCTTGATTCCGTTGTCCGGTGCAATACCGATGATGACAGAGCAGGCGCGGTTATAGCCGTTAGCCGATGTGCCGGCACCTGTTCCACGGACTGCAGGGTCGAGGAGGGTGATGTCGAAATAGCCATCGCTGTAGCCTGACCAGCCCCAGTTTATGTGATAGAGACCTTCTCCGTCAGAACCATCGCATACAAACTGGTGGCCGCTTTCATCAGAAGCAGCACCGCCATAAAGGATAGGGCGCTTGGCCTCCAATTCCCGGTCGAGAATCTCCTTCCATTCTGCCAGCGTATAGAATGAGCGGTAAACCTCCTGCAAGAGGTCAGCATCATATCCGAAATAGGTTGACATATCTTCAGGGAGCACCCATGCACCCGAAGAATCTCCGTAATCCATCTGTACTGCAGCTCCACAATGGAACATCAGTTTGGCTACTGCATTGGCTTGAGTGGTATTATATTTTCCTTTGGTGTAGGTTGGGAGCATGTTGTCCCAGTCATATTTTTCACCCTTGCTGATGGCTTTTACCTTGAGCTTATTGGTTGTGGTGGTATAAGCGGGAATGGTAGCCTTCAGCTCTTTAGGATACTGATAATACATCATCACCTGTGCCATGGCTGTAGCTACGCATCCTGTAGCACTCAGCTTAGAATCTTTATATTTAGGACACAGTTTATTATAAGGTGTCAGCTGGTCCCAGGCAATATCTCCCAAGAGCGGTGCTATCTTTGATTGCTGATAACGGCCATCCGTCTTCAGCGCTCTCTGCTCAGCCAGAATCTTTCTGGCTTTGGCATCACCCTGGGTGAAGGCTGCAACAAACTTCTGATAAGCTTTCAGAAACGCTGCACATCCTTCTGTCTTCATCAGATTCTCAGAGTTGCCATGAGCCGAATAGCCTACAATCTCCGGCAGTTCATCATCACCCGAAACGATGGTGAATCCCTTGTCGGCTCCGTTGTCAAAAACATAATAGCTGGTAGCTGTCTCTGCAGAACCGCTACTGTTCTGCTGATATTGCTTTCTAGCCTTGCTTACCTGCTGCTGGTCCATTATGATGCCTTGCAGGGCAGCCTAGCGCTCGGCAATAGCTTGTGCCTGTTGGAAACTGCGAGGCCCTGCCCATGCCAGAACCTGAAAGAGCGTAAGGCCTACTGCCAGTAGTGCCGTACGCTTTATCTTCAACATCGCTGTATGAAAGTTGCTCTGTTTCATATCGTAATTTTATGCATTACAAACCTCTTGCTTTCAGGAATCCGGAAGCATCAGGCTTCTCCATACCTGTAAAGTCGGTAAACATTTCCATCTGGTCCTTGGTGTTGCCACGGCTCAGAATCTTATCGCGGAATGCCTGACCAACGGCTGGATCCAAGGCACCATGCTTTGCAAAGTAGTCGGCGATGTTCACAGCCAGCACCTCTGTCCAGAGATAGCTGTAATAGCCTGCTGCATAACCGCCACCCCATACATGGTTGAAGTATGATGTGCTGTAACGAGGAGGAATCTGGGTGTTGAGCAAACCGATGTTGTGGAGCTCTTCCTTCTCGAAGGCACCTGCCATATAAGGTGAAGGCACCTCTTCTTCGCTAATCTTGTGCCATGCAAGGTCAAGACAGGTGGCAGCCAGATTCTCGCCCAGTGAATAGGCGGTCTGGAAACTGATGCTCTTCAGCATGCGCTCTTTCAGATCGGCTGGCATCGCAGCACCGGTCTCGGTATGACGGGCGTAATGGTCGAATATCTCCGGAATAGATGCAAACGATTCGTTAAACTGGGATGGCATCTCTACGAAATCGCGGGCAACGGCTGTTCCTGAAAGTGTATTGTACTTGCAGTCGGAAAGGATTCCGTGAAGCGCATGACCGAACTCATGGAACAGGGTAGTAACCTCATCCCATGTGATGAGAGATGGCTGACCCTCCGGTGCCTTGGCGTTGTTGCATACATTATATATTATAGGCAACTGGCCGCGCTGCTTGCTCTGTTTGGCAAAGGCGCTCATCCATGCACCGCCACGCTTGGTAGGACGGCGGAAGTAATCGTTGTAGAAGAGGGCGATTGGCTTGCCGTTCTTGTCGCTCACCTCGAATACCTTCATGTCTGGGTGATAGGTTGGGATATCCTTGCGCTGCTTGAAGTTCAGTCCGTAAACACGATGGGCGGCATAGAACACACCGTTCACCTGTACGCTGTCGATGTTGAAGTATGGCTTAATCTCATCATCGGTAATGTTGAGCATCTCCTTCTTCATCTTCGCAGAATAATAGAAGCGGTCGTATGGCTGCAGCTTGAAGTCCTTGCCCTCAGTCTTCTGTGCATACGCTTCTATTGTCTTGGTTTCAGCATCAGCCTTAGGAGCATATTCCTTGATGAGCTGCTTCAGGAAATCATCCACATTCTTGCTGTTCTTAGCCATCGTCTTTTCGAGCGAATAGTCGGCATAGTTGGCATATCCCATCAACTTGCCCTTCTCGGCACGCAACTTGGCAATCTCGGTTACGATAGGGAAGGTGTTGAATTTTGGGTTAGTACCATCGGCACGGTGGATACTTGCCATATACACCTTCTTGCGCAATTCGCGGTTCTGGAGATTGGTGAGGATAGGCTGCTGGGTGGTGTTGATGATGACGATGCAGTAAGGTGCCTTGCCTCCGCGGCTCTCAGCATCTTTCTTGCATTGTGCAATGTCAGCATCGCTCAATCCGGCGAGCTCTTCCTTGCTGTTTACCCAAACAACGGCGTTGTTGGTAGCGGCAGGAAGAAGATTGCCCCACTCCTGCTGCAACTCTGAGATGCGGGAGTTGATCTGCTTCATGCGCTCCATCTTCTCGGCAGAAAGGAGGGCGCCTGAACGTACAAAACTCTTATAGATAACCTCAGTAAGGCGCTTGTCTTCGCCCTTGAGTTTCTTATATTCGTTGTCGTAAACATACTTGATGCGCTCGAAGAGTTTCTTGTTGAACGAAATCTCATTATCGAGCTCGGTCAGCAATGGGGTAGCCTTCTTTTCGGTTTCGGCGATTCCCGGAGTTTTGTGGGCACTGGTGAGACCGAAGAAGATGTTAGTTACCTTTTCGAGCAGCGCACCGCTCTCCTCATAGGCGAGGATGGTGTTCTGGAAGTTAGGCTTCTTCTTGTTGTTTACAATCTTCTGGATGTTGGCACGCTGCTCTTTGATAGCCGCTTCGATGGCTGGCAGGTAGTCGCTCTCCTGAATCTTGCTGAAGTCAGGAGCACCGAATGGAAGACTGCTCTTTGTTAAAAGAGGATTCTGACGGTTACCGCCCGCAGTCTGTGCGAACGATGAGGCTGGCATCTGCAAGAGTGTTGCGGCCAAGCCCATGGTAAGGAAAGTCTTGTTAAGTTTCATCATGTTTCTTTGTTTATTTGAAATCTTCTGCAAAGATAGTGATTTATTTCGGATTATCGCATTTTTATTCATATTTCTTATGGAAAACCAGCAGACAGATGGCTCCTGCCAATGCCATTGGCATTCCGATAAGGGCAGGGAAGTTGTACCCCAATCCCATTGCAACAGGAATACCACCCAGGAAAGCGCCCACGGCATTGCCCAGATTGAAGGCGCCCTGAATGCAGCAGCCGCCCAGCATTTCGCCACCCTTGGCATGCTTCACGATGAGGAATTGCTCAGGCGATCCGATGCCGAAAAGACAGACGCAGCAGATGAACATCAAAGCTACTGATATCCAACCGAAAGGAGCGAGAAAGAAGGTAAGCAGAAGTGCTGCTGCCGCCAGAAACTGGAGATAACAGGTGAAGCGACCCGGCTTGAAACGGTCGGCAAGCAACGCACTCACCTGATTGCCTACTACCATTCCACCGCCAGCGAGAATCATCAGCAGAGAGATGCTGGCTGCGCTGAATCCGCCCTCCAACTGAAGCAGCGGCGAGATATAACTGAACCAGCAGAGGATGCCGCCATTGCCCAGGAAGGTGGTGGCGATGATGAGCCACGGAGCCTTGCTGCGGAGGAAGTGGAACTGTGCCTTCATTCCCTTATTCGGCAACGCAGCCACGTCTGGAACCCATCTGTGAATCATATACATCGTCATGATACCGAGCAATATGCAACTGACAAAGGGTACTCGCCAGCTGAACGTATGACTCAGGAAGGTGCCGATAGGTACGCCCACCAGATTGGCTACCGGCATTCCTGCGCACATCATAGCCACCGCCTTGGTTCCCTTTCCCTCCTTTGCCATCTTCACTGCCACGATGGTAGCCGTTCCGAAGTAGGCACCATGAGGCAAACCCTGAATGAATCGGGCGCAGAGCAACAGCCAGTAAGTTGGGGCTACGGATGCGATGATGGCTCCGATGGTGATGATGGAAGCCAGGAACATCAATATCTTCTTGGGACGATACTTGTGCATGAGTATCAGTGAAAAGGCACCGGCGCATACGCCCAGTGCATAGATGGAGATGAGGTGGCCTGCCTCTGGAATGGATACGTTCATGTTGTGGGCAACATCGGTAATGATGCCCTCGATGATAAACTCAGTCATGCCCAGGGTGAATGTACCCAAAGCGAGTGCAAAAAGTCCTTTTTTCATTTGTTTTGTAATCTCTATATTATCCTAAAAGAAAGTTTCTCCCTTAATTTTATGTCTTTGTAAGACAATAGTTTCAGAAATTCGTGTGCAAAGTTACTCATATTCCCTTTATCCTGCAAGTTTTTCCGCTGGAATATAGTAAAGATTAACAGAAAGTGTGGGGCGATTTTTTTTCTCTGATTTATTGCCACTATTGCCACTCCAAATATAACTGTCTGATAGTTATTAATTTAAGCGTGGCAATAAGGGCTTTTCTTATTGCCACCTATTGCCACCTATTGCCACGCTAGGGCTAAAAACCGGGAATTCTCAGCGAAAAACACAGAATTTTCAAAGAAAAACACGAGATTATTGGAGAAAAAGTACGAGATTATCGGAGGAAAAATATAAAAAAGGAGAGGAAATAAGCAAAAAGAGATGAAAAAGTCTACTTTTTCAGCATAAAACAACTGAGTGTGTCTACCATTTCAGTTCATAAAGATAAAAAGTGTCTACTGAAATAAAGAAGAGTCAGCTGAAATCAGAAAAAGTCAACGCAACGTTTTGCCCAACTTTGCCCAAAGCCTTGGGCACGAATGCCCGAGCTAGTTGGGTATAAGTACCCATGCACTCGGTCATCCGTGCCCATCGTTTTGGTCATTCATACCCATCGTATCGGTCGCGCGTACCCATGTTCATGGTCATCCGTGCTCATGTTCGCGGGCACTATTTCAGTCAGCAAACAGTCCGGGGAGAACATATTGCGAGATGGTGGTACTGGCTCCGATGCGCAGTTCTCCTTCTGATTTTGCCGTGAGCTTCTTCATATCGAAATCAAGATTCTGATAGGCATCGATGATTTTGCAGGCATGGTCTAGTAGAAACTGTCCGGCACGGGTGAGCTGGATGCGATTGCCGATTCTGTCGAACAGTCGCACCCCATATTCCTTCTCCAGCTTCTGTATGTGCTTGCTTTACATATCCTCCATCGACAATCCTTGGTATCCGATATCGAATTTCTTGAATTTTCCTGTAGCTTGGAAGAAATGCTCGGCTTTATCTTTTAAAATGCCGAGATTTATATCCTTAGCTTGGCGTTTTACCTCATAAAAAATAACCTTCTGCTCCAGTTCATCGGCAGCGATAATATCGATTTCATTCTCTCCCTTTCTGTCCCACCAGGAGGCTATCTGGGTATATTCTTCGCTCTCTATCATCTTGGCAATAAAATATCTTTCCAGAACCTTGCCGGTGTATGTGGTGTAGCTCTTATCCATGACCATTTTTAGTTTTTTATTGGCGCCAACCTCTATCATGTATCCATATTTGTAGATGTAGCGAAACCAGACGCGAAGGAAGTTGTCTTCTATCTGATAGCGAATGTTGCGATTGGTCTTTTGGAACATCGGTATATAACGGGAGATCAAGCTATAGTCGTTCTCCAGTTTGGTGAGATAGCCCGAAAGTTCTATTTTCATGATGCTTTCTATTTCACCTCGAGTTGTGTAGCCTGAAGCGATAAGTTGCAGTATCTCGAAATAGCGGGCATAGTCTTTGCCAAATTCTTCTATCAGCATATTTTTTCCTTCGTAGATGAAATAAGAGTTTTTTGCAATAAACCGCTCTGTCATCTGTTCCTTGGTCGTGGCTCCTGCATCCATCATCATTTCTACATATTCTGCTACTCCACCTGTATAACTGTAGAGAGCCAGTAGGTCATCGTTGGTATAGGCGGAATTATATGTAGAAAGAATTTCCTTGACAACAGAAGGAGGAAATGGAGTGACTTTTATTTCTCCAGTCTGCCTACCATAAAGTGGTTGCTTGTTGTTTTTAAAGATGATGTTCATGAGTGAATAAACAGAACCGCAAACTACGAGATTAATATGAGCTTCCTGTTTGTTTAGGTCCCATATCTTTTGCATATCTGAAAAGATTGATGGATTAACCCGCTTGAAATCCTGAAACTCATCAATGATGAGAGTGATAGGGCGAATCTTGGATAGTTGAAGCAGATATTTAAAGATGTCAGCAAAGCGTGTTACTTCACCGAGAATAGGAAGCTGAAGTTTGCTCGTTATCTCTTCGATAAAATCTCTGCAGAGTTCTGCTTCTGATTTTCTTGCAACAAAGAAATACAGCATATCCTGAACATCCTCGTATGCTTTTATCAATAAGGATGTCTTACCGCTACGTCGGCGTCCGGTTACGATTGTAAAACGGGCCGTTTGCAAAGATAGATTTCTTATCTCTTGCAATTCTTTTATTTCGTTTTGTCTTCCAAAGAACTTCATATTTCTATAATTTTACAGTTTCTTTTTGATGTTATTTTTCGAAACCGCTGTTTCGGAAATGGCGGTTTCGAATGCAAAGGTAATAAAAATGCCTGAATGTCAGCTTGTTTGTTTGCTAATTTAAGTTTTTTTATTTGTTTTGATATTTTGCGTATTTCCGAAACTGCGGTTTCGGATTCTGATTTTTATCTTCTTTTAAAGTTCTACGAAAAATCAATTCTTTTGATCTTTTCTTTCCTCATTTCTTATTTATTTTGCTTTTTCCTTTTCTGTTTCGAAGTTTTGCCGTACTTTTGTACCGGAATAGGAAAGAAAGATAAATAAGATGAATAGACGAAAAATGAAAACTGGGTCAATGGTGATGTTGGAAGCATCATTTCTTGTGGTGGTATTTTCTATGGGAGTACTTGCTCCTGCCATTGCCCAGAACGGACAGAACAGGAAGCCTCGCAAAAAACTGAAGGAATTACTGATGAAGGCAGATAGCCTGCGACTCCAGTTGCGACAGTCTGCTGATAGGGGACATATGCTCCAATGGGGCGACTCTCTTCTCATGGCAGAATTAGGCAAAAGTAAGATGAGTGAGAAGAAAAAGCAGAGGTTCATGAAGCATTATGCCAAGATTCAAAGACGCTTGAGCCTCTACGATCGCCAATTGTTCAGAGGAGATTCCCTGCTGGCAGCCAATTATTACAAGATAAAATATGATACCACCTACATCTCTCGTCCTCATGCCCGATGGACCATCAAACTGAGAGGCAATCTTTCTGGAGCCGATTTGGAAACTACGGCGAAGACGGATGGAACGGAAACCCATACCAAGGTGATGGCCGACTGCCGTGGAACCCTCTCTATGGCAGTGGCTTACCGGGGATTGGGACTTGGCTTGGCTGTGAACCCAGCCAAGCTGGTCGGTAAGAATCAGGACTACGAGTTCAATCTCAATTCCTATAGCAACCGCTATGGCTTCGACGTAGTCTATCTCTCGTCCAAGACATTCCATGGTCATCAGAAAGTGGGTACCAACGAGATAGATGTCCATAAGGGAGAAATCTCGCAGAAGGCTCTGAATCTTAA
>ERZ1026894.1581-NODE-1581-length-13148-cov-18.927671_pt1 | contig 13148 bp, 10 predicted proteins | sample MGYA00380177_ERZ1026894 | MGnify/ENA primary metagenome ERZ1026894 (study PRJEB33269, sample SAMEA4719813) | human gut metagenome | biome: human-associated habitat; feature: organic feature; material: feces | place: Cameroon | collected 2013-10 ... | reverse complement strand
TATGCAGCGTGTCGGCTAACTGCTTTATGATACGAGCGATTTTATTCCATAATAAGAAATCCAACATAATTATATCCTTTCATATGATTTGAATTGCTTTTCCATTATTCTTTATCTTTCCCAATTTTTAAGAGCTTCGACCACATCATTTGCTACAGCTTCCCGACTCTCGGTATGTAGAGTATCATAGCAATCTTGAATGAGACTCTTGATTAGCCCCACCTTATCCAATCGCTTTCTCATTTCAGACGGCGATATACCCATTTTTTGTGCTGAAGCCTCGATAGCCAACACCGTAAAGGCGAGGCGGTCAAACTCCGGGTCACTTTTCAGTAACAGTTCTCTATCTTCCATTCTTTACAAAACATTGTATTTGGGTACAAATTTATAGATTTTCTCTGATATTCCACTCTATTTCGGAGTTAAATAAAGAAAAATAGCCCGATTTCACTAAAAACTTTACTGATGATGGAAGAAGAATTGGGAAAAGTAGGAGTAAACTTCTTTTTGCTTTACCATTTCAATGTATTGACAATTGTGTCGAAATCATGAACTTCATTATGCGAGTTCATCCACTTCATTTTACGAGTTCATGTACTTCATTTCACGACTTCATCTACTTCATTGAGTTGACACATACGGCTGAGTTGGCAGAATGAGTCGAATGCATTAGCCGAATGAGTCGACTGCATTAGGTGAATGAGTCGACTGCATTAGGTGAATGAGACGACTGAATTAGCTGAAGGAGTCGAATGCGGTGGCTGAAGGAGTCGAATCCGGTGACCGAAGGAATCGAATGCGGTGGCTGAAGGAGTCGAATGCGATGGCCGAAGGAGACGAATGCGATGGCTGGAGGAGACGAATGCTGTGGCTGGAAGAGACGGAACATGAACCTTTGAATCGTTTTTACACGATACCCCACAGAGATAATAACATCAAGATTATTGTATTTCACCTCTTTGCTCTGTGTTTTTCCCTCTAAAGCACCATGTTGAGTGGTCTGTCGGGAATTCCGACAAACCACTTTTTCTTCCAATTATCCTTCTTTGAAAATATTGGAAATATGACCACTAATCGTAGCACGACCTTTATTGAATAATTGCGCAATATTTGATAATATAGCGAACAAAAAAGCAAGATAAATATAGCCAATGTCCTGGAGAATGCGCCAACCCAATTAAAAGTGTCTGTGCAAGTCTATAATGCTTACTGGCAGAAAATAAAGAACTGTTTGTCAAAGAACGCCAATAGAGGAACGCACAGATGCAAGTACATATTCGTAAAGTCAATTCCATGTTTGCTGATGAACGGAAGAAAGTCCGTGAACGTTACAAGGAATATGAGGGCTGTTACCTTGGTCACTACACCCAGTGGTTCGTTTGGTTCTTCTTCGTCCTTGGCTTCTTTGGTTTTTGCAGTGTCATTGCTGTGATGATAACACAGCACTATGGGAAATGAAATCGCCCGATCTTAGACTGAGGACTTTAAGTCAGGCGGTTTAAGTTATTCCAACACGCAAAACCAATAGGCAGCTTTGTTCAACTTTACAATTTGCAATAACCATCTCAATGTTTTTGTGCGACTCAACGATTGCTTAATAAATTGTATATTCTGTTTTGCTCTTCTGCTAATATGCTCTGAATACATTTTTTTAATTCCTCTTTTAGAGAAGAATCATTGAGGGTTTGGGAAATTCTTTGTTTGATAATATCAGGAACCTCTTCTTCTATATTCTCATAGTTGCCACAAGATTTAATAATTTCACTTATTGATTTCTGTGGTATAAATCCAGGAATTTTACTGATAACACGTTCTTTTTGTTGCCCATCATAAATTTCCCAATATTTCAGATGCTCTTCAACATAGCTACTTTTCTCTGCCTTGTCTTGCGGTAAATTTTGCATTAAATCTAAAAATGAAGAAAACTCTTCGAGGATAAGTGCATAGCTATTATATATCTTGTTGTATACCAAATTGAATTTGTTTACCGAATTGGATTTTGGCATTAAATCAAGCAAAAGGGTTGCTTTAAATCCTTTTTCATCTATGTCTCTAACTAAATACTTTAACCTTTTTCGCTCCTCATCATTAAAATGACCATCTAAAAACTTAGCTGCAATATTTGTAATTTCTATATAGTCGAATGAAGCTTGAAAATCAACCAAAGCAGTTCGTAAATCTCTGAGCTTATCCAATTCTTGATTATATTTTATCACAGCAAGTTGAAGGTTTCGGTTTATGATATTTTCATTATGATTCTGCTGATTCTGTTTGTAAAGTATGTAAAGTGCAATTGCAGAAGACAGAATCGCTCCAATATAGCTACCCCAAAAACCAAGCCATGAGGAACTATCTCCTACTGTCGGAAAATATGTAGGAAGCCCCATTAACAAATTTATAATCAAAGGAGTAACTATGATTAACAATATTTGCAGCCAATATTTTCTTATTTGTCTTATACCACTTTTCATCATTATCTCTTTTATTCTTCTTTGTAGTTTTTTGCTGCTTCCAGACAACTGTTGTAGTCAAGAAGCACCCTGTTTTCCGCAATCAAAACGGGATAGATATTCCCTACAATCTGCTTTACATCACAAGGGAGCAACTGATATTTATATTGCAAAAGGTAAAGTCCTTTATCTGCATTTTCCTGAAGGCAAGACTGCGACAAGGAGTAGTCGTGTTTATATACGCCTCCATTTGTCAAAGCTATATCCACTACTGTATACTTCTTGATTTCTATGCCTGGCATATAACCAATAGGCTTGTCAACCATAGTTTGCAACCATACATAAACAGCATCACCATTCTCGTATTTTGGATATACAAGATGTTCTTTGAGGAAGCCTATCCTCTGTTTAGCAATTTTCCCGAATGCAGAAATGCCTACTAAAGCGCAAATGATAACGAATAGTACATATCTCATCTTATTCATTTTCTATATTTTATCAAATCTTTGCCAGCCATATATATTGGCTGTCCGTCTTTGTATGTTGCATCATTAGACCTTGCCGAAGCAATAATTGCCGCCACGTCAAATTCTCCAAGTGTTATCTCCTCATCGAAAAAATAGCATAGATATCGGTCGTGGTGTGGGGCTGTATAGCCAGTGGCTATCATCTTTTCCTTGGTCATCTCACCGATGTTCTTTACACGGAATGCCCAGCGCACACCCTCGTTTTCCTTGCCAAACTCATAAAGTAATACGAACTTGGCATGCTTCACTTGGTCGCGACTCTTTACAACGCCACCTCTGATATCTTTACCGATACGAACATTGTAAGCATCGTCTCGTTTAGAGCCTTGTCTGCCAAATATCCAGTTGAGTTGCTCATATCCATTGAAGCAACCTATCAGAATGTCGGTATTAGCATAGTTCTCCAGATAATGCATCGTGAGGTATTTGTGCTCCACTTTCACGTGCTGCTGTGGTTCTACGATAGGCATTTCGCTTTCAGGGAGTGTCCGTGGATCTATTCCCAAGTCACACTTTGCCACATAAAACGCTTGTTGTAGATTAAACTTCGTGCGTTCGTTCTCGTCAGCCACTCGTTTCATAGCTTCTTCAGCTTCGGCAACACTCAATTTTAGAACGTTTTGGCAATATTCCTTTTCTTTCTCTGGTTTGCGCAGAGCTAAAGAGTAATATGCCTGACTATAGCCTCGTTTATCTTCCCTATCCTCAAAAGGATGGAACAGTTTGCCCAATACTGTTTGGAAATTCTCCTTGGCATAGACGTTGGAATCGACATCGGCATGAGCAGTAATGGCATAGAAATCAAAGTTGTCTTTCAGCATCTGTTGCATCTGCTTTCTGAACAACAGCCGCACCTTGTCACGCCACGCAGCTTTTCTCGATGCATTATTGCGTCCGTAGAGTGCTACCACAAAAAGAAAGTTCACATCGTAGTGCGCCAATAAGAAGGTATCACGGTCGAACAGACGATTTTCAAACTGTCGGCTGAGATAGTATTGTTGCCGACGTTGTCCCTTTGGCTTGTTTTCATCAATGAGTTGAATGTCATCGTTTTGCTCCAACGAGTTTTGGTTGGCTGATATGAAGAAGTTGGGGATAATGTTGTAACCTTCTGTCACATCGTCACGTAGTTTGATGTGCCCCTGCTGCTCCTCCGTCGTGCCATTGCTGAAGAGGTTTATGTTCCACTGTATCACGTTTCGAGCGTAGGTAAACTGCTTGTAGATGCTTTCCTTGCCAAGGGAATTACCTCGCTTGTAATACTTTGAGTCGCCGATATAGTAGATGGCATCATCGGTGTCATTGTTGGTCAACTCTTGATATTGGTACATGTGGTCAACTCGCTTGCCATCTGGCTGGTCTTTCAATTCCTGCGGCAAGTTTTTGTCGCCTATCAATTCATCTATGATAGCTTCGAATACGACATGAAAACTCTTCACCAACAAGTACTCTCGCTGGTCAACATTCAATGCTATGTTGTCTGGACGGTCGAAGAATGCATAGCACAACTCCCAAAGTTCTTTGGCTTTGTCGGAGAAATACTTGTACTTGATTTGCTTCAACCGTCTCTTTCCATATCCTCCAAGGAATCGCTTGAATTGTTTCTCTCCCAATAGGTCAAAATTGACGTTCAGCTTCACGGGGAAGCCATAAGTGTCGTAGATGTGCTGCAAGATGCTGAAATAGATTACGAGCAACTCCTCGTCAAAGTTAATGGTACGCTTCTTGTTCACAGGGTTCAGATAACTTACCTCTTGAAGGAGTGAGCCATTTGCTTGTTGAACGATGGCCGGGCTTTTGGATATGGTACGTGTCCAATTGATTTTGTTATAGCCACTATGCAGATTCTTTACGATGAACATCACATAGCTCTCGTTGTCCTTGTTCCATTTCAGTAGGGCAAGAAGGACATCCAGAAAAGTGTTGGTCTTACGCTTCTTGTGCGTCTTTCCCATCATGGGTGCTTGCTTGTGCAGTACGATGCTTGGCGTTGTCTTCTTGCCACCCATACGGTCATACTCATGGTCTTTGAACACGCAGATGGCTCTGTAAATCCATACGCTCAGGTTATAGATGAACATCTGTTCCTGCTGAGTCAGTTCATTGCAATCATCCGCATTTACCAAGTTTTTTGGGGCAATATGTCCAAACACTTTCTCATCGCCATACTCTCCTTCAAGCAACACCTTAGGCAGAATGAACACGCAGTCATTTACATCTGGGTCGGGATTGAAATAGTAGCCCACATAACTCAGACTCACCTTTCCCTCCACATCTTGGAGCACACCAAGTCCTTTGAGGACGTTTGCCACGTCTTCATAATCGTATTGGTATTCTTCTATCAGTATGCGCATAACCTAACTATTTTCAATTACATCCCACCCTTGCTGTTTAGCAAAGTCAATGATGAAGCCAATATTATACTTATTCCACCATGAGAGTATCTTAAACTTTACACCGTCTTGTGAAGTCTGCTCTTCGTTAAGGAAACAGTTCAAATAACTTCCTGTCACGTCTTCTGTACGAGCTAAAACACCGTGGTACTGATATTCTTTCTTTACTTTATCGTCAAAAGCCAGTGCTTTTTGTAGCTCCGCAAAAGAAGCATCAATATGTTCGCTGATGTATTTCTGGACAATCTTTATGCCAAGGTCTTTTTTGGAAAGGCGGTCGTTTCCATCAAAGGAATACTTGGTATAGTCTATCTTATTTATCGGATCATCATACTCTTGTTGCGGTGGATTAGCATTGTCGTCGTTCGTCAGGTTCTTTTCTCCCACAATGTTTACCAAGAACTTACGCACATTCTCTATATTAATCGTATTGTCATCATTATAGAATGCGTCAAATGATGGCTGCTTATTTGAATTGTCACTCACATTGAAGTCTGTTGTGTTTCCATCCTTGAAAACATCATTCCAAAGATAGAACATCACCTTGCTCACAAATCGCTCCACGCCAATAGGCTCGCCTTCGTTCTGGGGCTTGCAGAAGAAGTAACCGAGTTTCTTGTCGTCGCTGCTTGTCTCCTCTGCTATCTTCTCGTTAACAGCTTGAACGAATGTCCACCAGTCGCAAACATCGTCTCCGCACTTTATTTTATAACCTTTCTTTGCATCAGCAATCTTCACGTACTTCCAGTCCCATCTACGTTTGAATGCTGAATCTATAGGGAATAAGCTTTGGTCGCTGGTATTCATTGTAGCCCAAATATAGAAGTTGCTGGGCAGCAAGAGAATCTTTCCGCTCTTTATATCTTCCGCCAGGTTGCCAACATACTCTTTTACCACACCTTGCAGGTTAAGTTCTTTTGTTAACCTGTAGTCTTTTTCAGCCTTAAACGCCTCGGCAATTGCCCTCTGCAAGTCAGCATCTGCCTCAATGGGATATGAGGAGAATCCGTTGTCTTGACGGTCAAGAAGTTGGAACAAGTCTCCGAATATCTGCGCACAGTTACCTCGATTGATTTCCTCTATCACAAGGAACTGTGGAGTAATACCACTTTCGTCACCCTCGGTATACTTCTTCCAAGCGGAAAGATAAGCTTTCAGGAAGGCTTGCTTCACAAACTTGTAAGTGATACGTTTTTCTTTGTATGTCCCATTGTTTGTATCGAACTTTATACCTTCGGCAACAGCCACAGGAACAATCCGAACATCCACCTCTTCCATCATAGGCTTATAAGCACCGACGAATGTAGAGTAGTCGCTATCGGGATGGAACGTTGTGCGGATAGACCTATACTTTTTCGTGATTTTATCAATCTCATATGACTTACCTGTACCTGGCGCACCATAGTAGATTTGTTGGAGAGGAAGATGAATAGGTTTCATGCTCTTTTTAAAGCATGCATCAAGTATATCTGTATCATATAACAAACAACTAAAAGAGAAATATTCTGAATAGTAGAGTACAATTGACTTTAGAAGTCTATTCCTGCCGCTATCTTTGCCAATGGGACGTATAGCATCTATTCTTGTTTTTTTGTCGAACGAAAACATTACATCTAAGGCTTGAAACATTTCCTTTCTTGAAGAACGAGTGGCATACCCCTTAATAGCTTCACTCATTTTTCTGACAGCCGTCTTTGAATCTTCAGATAGAGGAAGATCCAATAAATCGGAAATTTCGACAGATGATAAATCCGTATGTGATAAATCATCAATAATATCATTGAGTGGCATATAGCCTGTTTCTTTGTCCTGAACAGAGAAATAACTGATTAAGTATGAAACATTAATGTTATTTGATATTTCGAAAATAGAAATCTTCTTTGAAATTTCATACCAAAATTTTATTATGTCTTTGTAGTACGTATTATTGCAACGGAGTGCTTCCAAAAATAACGTTAAAATAATTGCAAGTTCATCGTCCATAGGAATCCCCAATTGTGAACAACGGGTTAGTAACGCCTCTGCCAACGATGATTTTGAATCTGTTAATCTATCATATAACTGAGCCGAAGTCAAATCTGTTAATTGTTGCGCTTCGCGCGACTCTGCGTTTCCCGTTAAAGCAGATATAAATCTGCTTGCTGAACGCATCGATGACGTATATGGATCCCTATTACCTGACGGGATTCTATTTTTTCTCGTGGATAACCACTTGTCAAAATTGTCTATTTTTATACTTTTTGTCCACATAGTTATTTCTTTTCTGCTATAAATAAAAACTCTTTGCATTTACTTGCTGAATGTCCTTGAAAACTTTGATAATTTGTTCGTTCAAATGACTTTAGCTCAAATGAATTTGGAACAAAAATATCACTTTTAAACAGTTCTTCAATTTGATCAATGCCTCTATCCTTCCTTGGGGTTCCTTTATTTTTATGATTTCGACCATCATAATAGCTCAAAATTACATATTTGCAAGGTGCTTTTTTTATTAGTTCTGTTAAAGATGGGATAAACAAATTTGATCTACAGAATGTTGAATCAAAATCATCTTCCATATTTTGACCTCTTACAAATTTAATCTTGCTAAAATACTCTGCCAAATCATCTATCTCGCAATATGAACTTAACAGATTGAGCATGAAGTAATATGAAGTATACTGTCTAAAGTTGTATGGTGGATCTACATACATGAGCGAGTGTTCTGGTACTTCTTTTATAAATGCGAGGGAATCTTGACATTTCCCTATTATATGTGAATTGTTTGTACCTATAATTGCATCAAATGCTGGCCATCGCAGAGTTAAAGGATTCAATGCCCTTGCATCATAACCTTCTCTTTGAAAATCATGGTACGTACCTTGTGTATTACTAATTTTTTCAACAGATTCACAAACAACGCTTATAAGTAAACTGTATTGCAAATCTGTCAAAACATTCATTTGATACCATTCTCTGATTTTATTCATAATGGTATCTAATCGTTTACCATTTGCGGGTGAAAAGAATCTCCTGTTGCCTATGCTACCTCTCTTACTGCAAAATTTGCTATTATCACCTTCCTCGGTATAGATGTCGTAAAAATAGTGATTTATATTTTCCTTATTAATAGCATCATCGTTAATTTGTTCCAAATATCTAAGAATGATAGCAATTTTCTTAAACTTATCCTCATTAGAGACATTATTCAAGAAAAGAAAGCCATCTTTTCCTCTTTGTTCTTCTATCTGATTTTCTACTTTCGTATCATTAACATTGTCAATGCCTAATGCTTTCAAATCAAAATCTGGTATGCAATTGTTCTTTAGATAGAAATTTGCGAAATGATATGAGAAGTAGCTAATGTCATTAGAAATGACACGATAACCATGTTTTTTTAATGCCATTGACATGGAAACTGTACCAGAGAAGATATCACAAACGATATCCCCTGGGACGCAAAACCTGTCGATTTCGCTTATAATATAATCTGCGATAGAATTTTTATTTCCTAAATATCTTTGTATCATTGTTTCTTAAATATTAATAGAATTTCTTTGTCATCTTTATTTTCGACAATTTTATCACTTCTGTTTAATTGGCGGTAATCGAAATCAAAGTTTATTTTACTTAATGAGTGACGTGGAAGTTTCTCATGTGCTAATTGTAACAAATATTCCAATGTCACCATTCTTTCATTTCCTGTCTTTTCTTTCTTTGATTCCGAATAGCTTACAATCAAACTGCAATCATGTTTTTGGGCCATATCGAATATGAATCCAAAGGCTCCTTTAGCTTTTATCTTTGAGCAAAAAGGAGATTTGTATTTTTCTTCAGGATATATTCCTTGGGTGTATTTACCACGAAACATTTGCAATTTGGGGTATTTGTATGAATGCAAGACCTCAGGAATATGATAAAAACGGGAGTATTGTTGTGCTGTGTAGGGTGGGTCTGCATATATCACATCCACATTCTTATCTGCAATTAATTTCCTAAATGTAGGACTGCAAATATCCATACATAAGGAATAGCTCGTGCTATTTATATCGTTTTTCGCAATAGAGCTAATGATATTCATAATACACGTTTTGAATACATCAAAGACATTATAATTCCTATTCTCGAATAGTCTTGTATTAGTAATTTTATTTTCTTGTCCATTTATCTGTATTGGTTGTGCAAAATGCTTACCCACACTATGTACAATAATAGAGCAGGTGTTATACAAGGCAGTCAAAAGCACTTTCCTTTCCCATAAGTCACACTTTTGATTCCACTCTGTTTCTATGGCATTACGTAAGATATCGATTTCTAATGCTTGCCTTATTCCAAAATATGTACCTGCGTAATAATTTGCGAACAATGGATAATTATTTATAGCTGAACATCCAGCATGTTTTCTAATGTAATCAACTTGCAATGAAGCTTGTCTGTCACTCCCCACCTGTGAAAGATTGTCATATAGGACTTTCAATCCTAATAGGTCTTTTTTATCCAACAATTGACGTTCCTTGTCAATGAGTGAGCTAAACTCCATAAAGTTCTGTGGTAATGTATGCAATGACACCATTCCACTAACAAAAGCTTCAACGTTGGAAATTGAGCATTTTTTTCTGTCTTGATTTAGCATACATGCTGCGATGTCAGAACTAAATGACATAGCATCATTTGCAATAACATTCATTCCATTATTATACAATGATTGAGCCACAATGCTACTTCCAGAAAATAAGTCTAAAACATAATTTTCTGGAGTATAGAGTTTCTGACATTCTTTTACAATGGTATCAACAACTCTGATTTTGCTGCCCAAGTATTGTATTGGCCTGTAATATTTTGAATGCTCTGCCATATAATATTATTCTTTTAACTGTATTAATAACGTTGTTTTTGGATGTAACTTCTGACTTTTTGCGTTGACCTTAGTTCTTGCTTTCGCCACTAATCCCCGATTGTATAATGTCAGTAAGCTTTTTGTTCAGTTCCGTAGAAGCATCCAATGCTGCTACCACCCTGTTGTATTCTTCTCTGGACACATAGTCTGGGGTATCGGAGACACCAAGTATTTTGTCTAAAGCTGGATTTACAGTAATCGGGATTGGTGTTATTCCTTTTTCCCAATTTTGCACAGTTCTAAAGTGTACTCCCAATTCGCTTGCTAAAGCGGTTTGAGATAGCTTGGCCTTTAACCTAGCTTCCCTTAGTATTTCTTTATTCCATTGCATATTACACAAATTTTGTGTGCAAATATACTAAATAATACACAAGTACGAATAGAAATCCTTGAAATTTATGAAAGTTTATCATATTAGAACACACTATATGTGTGTTGAGTTTTCACTATTTGTTGTCAGTTTCTATTTCCTAAATCAGAGATGAGAATAAGGCAAATCTCTCAAAATTTGCCAATGACATTCTCCAATCTGATAGAAGGAAGCAGCATATCAAGCAGCTCGACAATATGGAAATTGGCGAATAGTACCACCTTCTTGAAAGCTACAAGATGACCAACCTTGGTGTCATATGGATTGGTACAGCCAAACAGCGTAGCTGCATTTGCTATCCTATCACTGTGCAATATATCATGATTGTTTATTCTATGGTCGGAATCGAAATAGCGAAGAAAGGCGCTCGCGTAGATTGCAGATACTATTTAATTTGATGGCTAATAAAAAAATAACCGGAAAATAAATTTTTGTTAATAGATTCACATTGTTCTGATTATCAAGTAGATGTCTTTTTCTTATCATTTTATTTTTAGCTAAAACACAGAAAATAAAATAATAAGAAAAAGATATCTTAGTTTAGGCAATAATGGCTTCATATATGCAAATTACGAGACTGCCTGTTACGATAAAAATGCCATCGTTCCAAAAGAATGTAACAATCCAAGAAATAGTTATTCATAAAAGCGCAAGCACAATCACCCCAGCATTGTGCTTAACTTTTTCTGGAACTCGGATATTACACCGACAATTAAAACGAATTTACACCGACATTATCTTTGCCTTCATGACTTATAATACCAGTTATTTCCATTACCGCCAAATCTTTTCTCCGTTCTTGAAGTCTCCGACAAGGTTACCGACAAAGTCTCCGACATTAATTGTCGGTAACCAACTTTCCATAAGACGATAACATATTGGTTTTCAATTATTTTCCTTTCCGACATGTTACCGACATGTCTCCGACATTTACATCGGCATTACCGCCACATTACCGCCAAAAAGAAATTGGCACCGACAAAACAGCAGCAACCTTTTCCCGCAAATAACACTCGTGAAGAAAAGCTACGAAAAATAGGGCACCTTCTTGTTAATATGGCTAAAGATGAACTTATAGTAAAATCATCGAATGGAAAAAAATGGCAGATAACCGAGAAAGGCGAAAAAGAACTTTGCTAAAAATATAGGTTGTTCTTGCGGTCGTTGCAGTCGTTCTTACGGTCGTTGCAGTCGTTCTTACGGTCGTTGCAGTCGTTCTTGCGGTCGTTCATTCAACCTTTTTCTGCTATAATATAATACAAGTGATACTGTTTTAGCGCTATGTTCACTAAACATTGCTAAGAAAAAAAGAAGCGGATTTTAAATTCGCAAGATTGTTTATTCTATGGTCGGAACCGAAATAGCGAAGAAAGGCGCTCGTGTAGATTGCAGATACTATTTAATTTGATGGCTAATAAAAAAATAACCGGAAAATAAATTTTTGTTAATAGATTCACATTGTTCTGATTATCAAGTAGATGTCTTTTTCTTATCATTTTATTTTTAGCTAAAACACAGAAAATAAAATAATAAGAAAAAGATATCTTAGTTTAGGCAATAATGGCTTCATATATGCAAATTACGAGACTGCCTGTTACGATAAAAATGCCATCGTTCCAAAAGAATGTAACAATCCAAGAAATAGTTATTCATAAAAGCGCAAGCACAATCACCCCAGCATTGTGCTTAACTTTTTCTGGAACTCGGATATTACACCGACAATTAAAACGAATTTACACCGACATTATCTTTGCCTTCATGACTTATAATACCAGTTATTTCCATTACCGCCAAATCTTTTCTCCGTTCTTGAAGTCTCCGACAAGGTTACCGACAAAGTCTCCGACATTAATTGTCGGTAACCAACTTTCCATAAGACGATAACATATTGGTTTTCAATTATTTTCCTTTCCGACATGTTACCGACATGTCTCCGACATTTATCTCCGACATTTACATCGGTATTACCGCCACATTACCGCCACCATTACCGCCACTATTACCGCCAAAAAAAATACGCCGACATTTACACCGACAAAACAGTATCAACCTTCAGCGTTCACAGACCAACTGCTAAATTGATCACCTTCCCAAAATTATCCCAAAAGAGGGAAGAAGGAGAAAGAAGGAAAAACAGGTTTACACCTTATTACATACAGGAATCAATGGGGAAAATGGTGGGGATAATATTGTTGAATATCAACAACTTAAGCGTTTCATTGTGCAAGTTGAGGCAATTCCATTGTGCAAGTTGAGGCAATTTCATTGTGCAAGTTGAGGCAATTTCATTGTGCAAGTTGAGGCAATTTCATTGTGCAAGTTGAGGCATTTTAATTGTGCAAGTTGTGGCATTTTCATTGTGCAAGTTGTGGCTATTTCATTGTGCAAGTTGAGGATTTATACTAAAAAAATGGTGTTTCATTCCTCAAAATGAAACACCATTGACCTAAATTTATGCTGATAATCGAATTTCGCAATTAGTTGCTATAAGCACTCTCACCATGCTCGTAGATGTCGAGACCTTCCTCCTCT
>ERZ1026894.1577-NODE-1577-length-13185-cov-5.434806_pt1 | contig 13185 bp, 8 predicted proteins | sample MGYA00380177_ERZ1026894 | MGnify/ENA primary metagenome ERZ1026894 (study PRJEB33269, sample SAMEA4719813) | human gut metagenome | biome: human-associated habitat; feature: organic feature; material: feces | place: Cameroon | collected 2013-10 ... | reverse complement strand
AAACTCGGCTACAAGCCGTCATACGTCACAAGAATCCTTTCCCTGAACAACCTCGCGCCCGACATCGTGGAATCGATCCTCGCCGGGACGGAGCCAGAGGGGATGTCCATCGCAAAGATCACCGCCCAGCCCATCCCGGAGGACTGGAACGAGCAGCGGAGGCTTTACGGCTTCCCCGTGCGGTAACACCTCACCCCCCGCCTGGCGGCAGGAGAAATCTTGCCGCCTTTTTGCGTTTCTGGGGCCCTGTGGCGCGAGTTTGCGACAAGGGCGGGAACAGGGCGGGAGGCGGGCCGGGACGCGGAGGAAGGGCCGTGTCGGGGCAGTTCCAGGCGGCTCCCGTGTAATCTGCTGCGGTGCAAGGGGAAAATTTTGAATAAAAATCTGTGCAAACTGTACATTTTGCCTTGTATTTTTATATTTTCAGTTGTACATTATCTGTATTGCAATGGGCCCTTTATCGGAGAACATTGCAGGGCTCCTTAAAAACCGAATATTTCAGCAATCGCACGTGTAAAATCCGCCAAGATAAAATCTGCTTTTGCCATAACACCGCTATCGTATCCGGTGAGTTCATGTATCCTGAACTTGCCGGATGCTTCCGGCATTGTTATGGCAGGTTCTTGGCGGAACCTTACACGTGATGTTTGGGAGCATTCGGCTTTCTTTCTCCCAAACGGGCGGGGATTGTGGGCCTCTGGTTATAGACACAAAGAATCGGATGCCGCGAAATCCAGAATGATTTTGCGGTTTTTTGCTTTTTTACGTGTAAGAATCGTGGTCTCAGTCGTAGTTGGATGGAATAGGGAACAGAAAATTTTAAATTTTTCTGTCGGTTGGACACAAGATGTCCAATTGCCGGTGATATATTATGCGAAACGAGGGCAACATTAGAGGATGGGCTGAAGAGTGCCGTTGAGCAAAAAACAGTTGGTTCGGTTGGTTCGGCTGGTCGCACAGCTGAAGGAGAACCGTTATCCGAACTGCTCGAGGTTTTCAGAAGAGATGCGGAAAGCTGATCTTGATGAAAACCTCAATGTCGCTTGCACTCCGAAAACAATCTTCCGTGACATTCAGACCCTCAAGAACGATTTTGATGCCCCCATAAGGTTTGACCGGGTTCGGAACGGATATTACCTTGCTCATCATGGATGGAATTTCTCCTGTCCTCAGATTTTTGATGATTCGGAAATGCTGGCTGCGATTCTTGGAGCCAGAGTCGCGGAACATATTTTCCCCGCCCCGCTGAAAAAGCAGATCCGTGAAGCAGTGGATTATCTGCTGACTTACAATAATCCTGACTTCTTGGACACGACCCAGGTGGACTCCCTTGTCGTGATCCCATCCAACAGGGCCAATATTGATTCCAGTGTGTTCTTGCCCCTTTTTGAAGCATGGCAAAGACATGAAATGTGCCACATTGAATACTCCGACAGTCGTGGCCAGGCATCGTCTCGTGATTTCGAACCTCACGCACTGGTGTTCTTTGATGGAATCTGGTATGCAAAAGGATACTGTCATACTCGCAAGGAAATGCGGACACTGGTTTTGGCCCGCATGAAGAGTGTTGTGTCCACCGGGAAGCATTTTGATCCTGATCCGGAGATCATTAAGACCGCGAACGAAAACGGGATTTTTGATGCCGAGATGGTGGAAGATGTAATTGTCCATTGCGACGATTATCTGGCGAAATTCATCTCGACGCGACCGTTGCATCCGGATCAGGAAGTCAAAGAGTTGCCTGACGGCAGCTGCGAACTCCATGTCAAACGCATGGCAAAATACCGCCTGATCACCTGGGTAATGCACCAATGCGGTAGGGCAACAGTAATGTCACCTCGCAGTGTCTCCGGCGAAGTCGCAAAATTTGCAAAAGAAATCTTGCGCACGCACGATAATCCACAGCAAAATCAAGGAACGAGGAGGAAGAGATGAAAGGATATTCCATTTCTCCAAATCGAGCGTCGCAAATCTTTGTCTGCGGAGTCAAGGGGGCAGGGAAGCGTTCTTTTATTTCTCTGTTCTTTCCTGATCGCCAAAGGATGACCTTAAAAGAGGTAAATATCAAAACAACAACGAGGAATGTTTTATTTATCTTAATTTTAGATGGTATCCATCTGCAAAACCTTGAGGAAGAAGCTATTTTCAATGGAATCAAAGACCTCTATAAAAGCAAAAAGAAAACAAACTTTTATCTTCTTCTTGTTTTGGGAAAATCAGATTTGATATATGATTTTCAGCAGACTCCCGATTTGATTTCAGAGGTATATCAAAGCTACCAAGCATTTCTCACAAGTTTAACTCCCATGCGAATAAAGTTTGTTGCTTTTTCTTATTTAGCAACAAAACTGTCCAGAGAATTTATGTTAAGGGAAATGAGCGACAATGATTGTGTAAGAGCCTCATTTCTGATGGCCAAATTGGGATGCGTTTTTCGAGAGACAGACACTCATGCCATCCAAAGTTATTTGAGGAATCATCGAGGTGCGATATCTGCGATTTCCGGAGAAAAACAAATTCAACGTTTTCTGTCACAATGGAAGGAGAAAATTTAAATGGAACTTAAGTTAAGCCACAATCCTTACACAATTGAAACAGTTTTTTTGATTGATGACAAACGCTACGAAGCGCCGTGGTTTGTCGATCTCACTTCCAACGGAGGTTCTCCTGCCCGCCTTCAGATGTGGATTATGCATTTCTTTGATAAACTGCATGAGACATATCCGAAGAAGGAAAAGTTCTACATGATTTTCAAAGGCACTTCTGCCGATTGTGAGGATATAAAGAAAGAGAAAGAATCGGCAGAGACGAGACTTGGCATTTCTGTTGAATTGCAGGTTATACCGTGTGGGGACCCCGAAAACAAATTTGATCAATTGAAGCAACTCTATGAGGAAGCTCAGGCTGGCCCCTATGATCGTTTCCATAATCCTGAATTGGCTGCCGGTTTTTCAAAAATTGCAGATAGGAAATTGGCCGTAAGTATCATGGCTCCCATGAAAAATGGGAAATCAACACTTTTGAATGCAATTTTAGGTCAGGAGTTGCTTCCCAATGCGACGCAGCGCTGTACAGCAAAAATCAGTTACATTGAACATTGTGCAGGAACCTCTGGTGAATTTGAAGCAAAAAAAATGGTCCAGGGCAGATCTTCCGACTATATTCCATGCACCCAGGAAATTCTTACGGAATGGAATTCTGACAAGGCGGTGCGGCATGTAAAAATCAGAGGTAATCTTCCCGGTATTGATATTTCTGATTATCGGTTGTTGTTCGTTGATACCCCTGGACCGGATTCGGCGGTTCACCCTGAAGATCAAGCAACAATTCAACGCTTCTTGAGCGATAACAGCCTTCCTATGGTGTGCTACATCATTGATCGTGTCAACGATGCGGAAATTCGTTATCTCGAACAATTGAAAAAACATATGACTCAATTCGGGAAGCAATCAGAAGATCGTTTCATCTTTGTCGTTTCCAGAATGGATCAAATCGAGATCTCGGATAATGATTCCCGGACAAGCAACGCCATTAAGGATAAGGTGGAAAGCATTCGTAAGGATCTGCAGAAAAGAGGAATAAACAATCCACGGATTTTTCCTGTTAGCGCATGGATTGCATTGAAAGCGAGGGAATACCATCGGTTGGGGAATCGCTCAAAAGACAAAGCTCGATTAGCATTTATGCAGTTTAAGCTGAACATGGAGCAAATTGAATCCAATTTGATGGACTATATGTCAGTCAGTCCTTCTATCAAGATGAAATTGTCTTCAGAATTGGCTGAACTGATGGAACGGTATAATTTGGAAAAGGATACCGTAGAGGACAATTTGCGAATTGCAGAAATTCTGAGCGGCATTCCCGCGCTGGAATTGGCCATCGAAGAGTATTTGATTAAGTATTCTGTTCCCGCGAGGATTTACGATGCTGCCTCTATCTTTGACTCTGGGATCAAAGAGGCAGATGCTGAACGTGCATTATTACAGGATATTCGCAGTAAGAAAACTACTCTCTCGAAAATTGAGAGTAAGATCACTGAATTGCGCGGTTTTCTGGCTAAGGGAAAGGGTGCTCAGGCACTTCAGGCGCAGTTCCCAGAAGAATGGCATGAAAGTCCTACGCTAAAAAAAGAGTTGTCCACAGCCGAGCGCGAATTTGATACTCAGATCCGAGAAAAAATCGCGGATTGGTGCTTCCAGACCTTAGATGCTAAGCGAACCATCGCTCCAGAAGAGGCTAAACAAGTCGTTGAAGAATTCATCGCCTTTATGAAGGGGCTGACAAATGAGATGTTGGGCGTTTATGCAAATGCTGTGCAAATGGATGCCCAGAGCCAATTTGAGGCATTGAAAATTGCCTACGAGGAGAAAATTCAGGTTATTCTCGGTCAGATGCCTGAAGAGTTGCGTAACTTCCTTAATCATTTCGACTTTGTTTTGCGCCCAGATACGCAGATGAAAATCAAGACTGACGAGATGATTGTTGAAACTACCGAGAAATATATCGAGGAGTATCAGCGTGAAATAACTGCTGATAAAGACGGATATTGGGCCGCGTTTGTTTCAATTCTTCCATTTACTGATACGACAACAACAGACCACCGGGAGAAAGAACGCGTAATAAAACGAGTTGAAGTTACAACACTGAAAACGAACGTAAAGGAAGAGGCCAGTGCTATTATTCAGGCAGGCGTAACGAGAGCAGAAGCGACTGCAAAAAAACACTATGTAAAACTTCGTGCAAAAATGATGGATGAGTTCCAACGCGTTGATTCAGCCCTCGAAAAATTCAAGGATGATCTGAATAAAAAATTGAATTCAAAGAGGAATGAAGATGAAAAACTCAAGGAATACGAGGTGGTTTTGGATTGGGTAAAAAGATTCCATGAGCGCCTTAACCATATTCTTGACTTGGAGGCGAAATAATGAACACATTTGATAACCGAGAGATCCTCTCTATAGCGGGTAAAATTTTGGAACGGCTGGGAGATAAATCCGTGGATTTAACGGAGGAAGCAAAGAAAAAAGTTTTGCAAAACTTGAATACTGTGCTGGACATTTTGAACGAATCGTCCGCAGCAGTCTCACAGCCTGCTTCTGTTGAACAACTCGACGAGCCTTGTCGCCGAACGGAACCTACGCCAATCGCAGTAACAGAAGATCTGCACACAAAAACCACACCAGAAGCTTCTCGTAATGGAATCCCCGAAACGAGCAGCAATGCCTTCTCGAGCGACTTGTTACAGCATATTGATGATATCCGTTCTGGGAAAATCCCGCCAAAGGCTATTTCTGATAGACTTGTAGGATATATATCGTCAGGTGATGTTAATCGTTGCATCGGCCACCTTGTTAATGAAGACCTTTGGAACGGTAATTTGGGATGGAAGCCCGCTGTTGATTTCTATGCTGGAATAAGTTATATTTGGACCCATGCCAAAGACATCTTCCAACCGTTTGATAAATTCAGGGAAATTTCTGAAACAAAAGCAAAATGGAACCAGCAGTATTTTGATACCCAGAGAAATTATTTGCGGCATAATTTCTCCTTGGAACGGTTGTGCCATCTTGTTATGGTGTATGACTTCTTGCATGGCAAAAAGGCTACTGCGGCATATTCTCCCGCCTCAGGGAAAATTACAGTTGTGACGGGAAAAAAGTCCCCTTTTGCCGCTGACTCTGCAAATGTCAGCATGACATCCACCCGTTTGCAGAGTCATAAAAAATGCTTTTTTGTTTTCCTCGGTGGATCTATTCTTGTTATTCTGCTTGCAATAGTTGTGCTTTCAATTCGCAAGTCCAAAACGGATGAGGTCGTTGAAGGGACACCCTCGACACAGTCAAATACAACTCAAAAACAGCCAGCCACGACACCCGCAAAAGAGGAGCGGATGGATATAGGAGGGCGAAAAAAGCAGACTCCGGCAGAGGAAGGAAAGACAAGCTCTGCGCCTGCGAAAGAAAACAGGAGTGCTAAGAAATGAGTGATAATTTACCTGTAGAGCCACCAACTGAACCGATTATTGCCCAGCAGGTCGGTGACGACAATGTTCCTCCTTCCTTTTCCCGTGATCAGTTTCTCGAGATATTCGAGGGCTTTCAAAAAGACTTGTACAGGGAAGGTATCACTGAATCTTTGATATCAGCGGCCATAACATCGCAGCTTTCCAAGAATGCCCTGCAGAAAAATGCTTCAGTAGATCAATACTGTTTCCAAATCAAAACGTTGCGTTTTCGGAACCCAGAGGATATTTCTAATGCCTTAAAGCTTTATTATCAGTCGGCAAACAGACTGCAGATCCCGCTATTATACGTGTTGAGCAAGGAAAAGGGGATTGTTTCGCTGCGGCTGGGAAGTCTCCAGTCAATACCAGACTCTCATAAGGCTGAAAAAACTTTTTTTAAGGAAACAGCAAAGATTCTCCCGTCTGTTTTACCCGGATTTTTGCCCGGAACCGATTGTGTGGATCTGGAAGATAATTCTTTGCAGGACAGCGAAGTCTCCAAAAATTATATGCATCGTCGTGTGATTTTTGGCGTTCCCAGCGAAAAGAAATCTCAGCAGCTCTCCCAGGGCTCATCCGACACAGAAAACGGCCCGAATGAAAAGAAAGCCGTGGAATTCGGGATTGAGCGTGTTCTTGATGCTGTTGACGATGATTTCATGATCATCGGTCTGTCCACACCTGTCCCCAATGAAGAAATTAACCGAAATCAGGCTATTTTTGCCGCAGCAATGGAGTTTTTCCACCTGCTCGCAAAACAGACGGAACAGATATCTCATTCATTGTCGTCTTCGACCAATTGGGGGCAAAATGAAAGCGATACCAAAACTGTTAACGAAAAGGGAACATCGACCACATATAACTATGGGGATGCAGTAGGAACATCCTTGAAAAAAATGTTTAAGCGCTGGTGGGGTAAAGAAGGATGGTTTCGAGGAGAAGACCTGCCCACAGCCAGAAAAACCGTAACAGAGAATCAACCGGGTAATTCTTATGGTCATCAAACAGGGCGCAATTGGGGCGGTTCGGAGAGCGAAACCGAACAAAAAGGTGTCACTGTTGAGCGCACAAATGAATTGGCCCGGCAAACGGAAGCCTTATTGTCGCGCCAAATGAAGCGATTTGAGAAGGGGCTTGCCGGAGGAATGTGGCGGCATTCGACTCAGGTTATTGCGAAAAAAAGCATTACTGCTGAGCGCGTTGCTAACATCCTGTGCGGTTATTGGGGCGGTAATGATATTACGTTGGCGCAGGTCCGTAGCGTCAAGGTTTCCGATGATCTTACGCCTCGTCTTCCCGTGTTTAATTTTGGGCTGGAGGATCTGAATTGCATTGACAGTCCACTCGGTGCGGATTACTCGGGAATATCGACGCTCCTGACAACAGAAGAGCTGTCTCTTGTTGCACCCCTGCCTTTACATGAAGTTCCGGGCGTGGTTGTCGAAAAACTTACGGATTATGGGAGGAATTTTGAAGAGACCCGCGCCGATAAGCAGGTTAAAATCGGAGATGTGGTCGACCATGAAAACCTCACAAAGCAGGAAATCAAAATCGGATTTGAACAATTAAAGCGACATGCTTTTGTTACAGGCGCGACCGGTGCAGGAAAAAGCACAACTATGCGACAGATGCTGCTTAATCTGCACAGTGCGGGGATTCCATTTCTGGTTATTGAGCCGATCAAACGTGAATATCGCGGCTTAAAAGAATGGATTCCTGATTTGCAGGTGATTACCCTGGGAACAGAAGATTGCAACGTTTCCTTGAATCCATTCAATATCGAGCCACGACTTGGGCTGATCCCTCATATTGATAACCTCAAGGCCGCATTCAATGCCACTATGGGCAATTATTCCAGCATGCCTTTTATTCTCGAAGATATGATTTATCGGGCATATGAGGAATGTGGATGGGACCTTGAGTCTGGTAAAAATCCGCTGATGGAAAAGCTCGCCCCGACAGGAACACCGGCTCATGTTTTGCCCATTATGAGCGATCTCTTGCCATTGGTCACTTCATCTATCGAAAACTTTTTCCCGAACCAGAGTGATTATGGGAACAGTTTGCTCGGGGCGTTGCGCGCCAGAATCAGCAGCATGACACGCGGCGCAAAAGGTGCTGTTTTGAATAGCACCATTAATGCCATTTCGATGGAGAAACTCTTAAAGAAACCGTGTGTCATCGAGCTTTGGCCTTTTACCGACAATGAGGAAAAGGCATTCATCATGGCCCTGCTGATGATCAAGTTGTATGAATATCGCCAGAATATCGATATTGCAGATGACGAAAAAAAGGATCGTCCTCTCGAACATGTGCTTGTCATTGAGGAGGCTCATAGACTTCTCGCAAAGCCAGCCTCAGCGGGAGAACACACCAGCAATGGCCGTCAGAAAGCGGTGGAATTCTTCGCTGATATATTGGCAGAGATTCGATCCTATGGGCAGGGAATTGTAGTTGTTGATCAGATCCCATCGAAACTGATTCCTGATGTTTTGAAGAATACGGATGTAAAAATCGCGCATCGGTTAGCCGACAAAGAAGATCGGGAAGTGCTCGGTGGAACAATGAATCTTACCCCGGAGCAGATGAAGGACGTTGCGAAACTGAAGCCGGGGGAAGGTGTTGTATATTTCGGCGGTCTCCGGCAAGCTATAAAAATCAAAGTTCCTCTTGTCAGCAAAGTTGAAAAGGAGAAAAAAGACAGAAATGAAGCACGGAAATTCCACTGAAAAAGAAGATGTCCTGACCATTTGGATCGGGCAACTGTTGATCTTTGCATTGAAAGCTGATGCGCACGATCTGGTTCTTCTCCAAAACGATTTCAATTCCAAATTAGAATCGCTGCTTGGGACAAATGTTCCGACGACGAGCCACAATCTTGTCTGTCGAGCCACGGACAATCTATGTACCCTCATTGGGAAGAGATTCTCATGGCAGCAGGAAGCAATCGACCTTCTCGCATCAAAAGCAAAAAATTTTACAGCGAACTTTGTGGCATGCAATGAATATTCGGAGGCATTGAACAATCTGAGGGTGGTCAATGCATGGAGTGGTTTGTCATCCTGTCTATCGACAGATTTGCCTATGCCGCTGTCCCTCCTTGACTATCTTTTGGATGTGATTCTTCCTGTTCTGGCAGGCGGAATGATTTCCGAACTGTGCGATGCTATTGATTCCTTGTTTCTCGACAAAGGTGCTGAGTATGATACCAAATTAATCGAGGAGAAACTGGAGATCATTATAAAAAGGATTTGCTTCAATTCCTGCTTGGAACGCCCTGCGATGGGAGAGTTGAGTCTTGCGATTTTGATGCATTTGCCCAAAACCAATAAGAATTTCTCTTTGAAGACAGGCTTTTTGTATAAAATACTGCAGACAAAGTTTGCTCATATGGAGGACAAATAATATGGTTGAACCCATTTCAACAGCTGCTGCCGCGACCGCCGCGACCGCTGCGTCCACCGCACCTGCTGTATCTGCTTCTACGCAGGCTGCTGTACCTGTTGCCTCTACTGGTATCGAAGGGAAAATGACGATACAGGAAGCCGTGCAAGCAGGTAAAGCCACTGCGACGACGAGACAGGCCGAAATTCTCCGCCGTTTAGCATGGGCCATGTTATCTCATGGGGAGATGCAGGTTGTTAACCAAAGTGAAATTGTCGATGAGTTTGCGGGGCCGATCTACACCGGATTGGCGGCGGCGACTCCAGCTCCTTCTTCACCTGCGACGAAAAATTCATCTTCTCTCAAGAGGGATATTGCTGGGCCGCTGGGTGGAGAGAAAGTGCCGTCCGTTCTCGAAGGCAGCGTTACTGCCAATCCAATACAAGAACCTATTCGGGACCCGTCGAAGATTCCAGATAAAACGCTAATTCAAGGGCCTCCGCCCCACCCGGATAAACCTTCCCCGAAAGAACCGGCAGTTATTGCCCCACCTGAAGATTTTCCTGAAAAAATCCATGTTCCACAATCGCCTTTCCCGGAAAAAGGATTGCCCCCTATTCTCACAAGAATGAATGGCGAGCATCCGGCGATTCAACAGTTGTTGGACAACTACTATAAAGCACCGACTATTAAGGCACAATTGGAGACAGATGCATCCAGGATTGTTATAGAACGAAATTTGATCGATGAGAAGGTTTCCGTTGATGCCAGCGGAAAACGAACCGCGATTTGCTGGATCGAAGAAAAGGTTGTCGACCGTAAATATTTGGAATATGGTCATCTTTCAGATGTCATTTCTGAGATTCGACACGGAAATATACCCGCAGTCCGGCAGGTTTTTCTGGCAATTATTGACTTGACAGACCTTGCTACTCTGAAACTGTTCCGCCCGCTTTTGCTCAAGTATAAACTGGAAGATTCCAGAGTTCAGCTTCGGCAGCTTTCCGCAGATTTGGAGCGAAAAACCTTACAGCCCAATTTGCCTGAGCGCACTTCTTCGGAATATAAGATCGGCCGACAAGTAGAGTCGCGGTCATGGTACAAGACAGATCATGTCACCGAACGAGTGGGACATAAGGATGTCATGGTAGAACGGCAAATCGATTTGGCAGCTCTCAATGTCAAGGATGTGTGTACCCACGAAATGAGCAGACACGAGATGGACCAGATCATGGCCAGACGAAATGAGCTCATAGAGTTTATGGGAGCGGGAGATGCCATAAACAGAATCGAAACCACGTTTTCGGCAGAGCAAATCGCATCCATAAACAAATCTGCAATGGTTTGGACATCCGAAAGTATTCTGACGACAACGACAGAGTACTCAACAGACCACCTCTTTCATCGATATGGAGTCGATTTGAAGGGATTTGCAGGAGAGCGAATCACGACCTCTGAAAAACAGGTTTCTGCCTCGGAGCAGAAAAGATATTCCGAATATCTTTCTCTTTCCGATAATTTGAACCTGGAGAATGTTAATACATATGATGGAGCTCTTGAGAAGTTCGCTTCCATGCAGAAAACAACATCTCTGAGTTCTGATCCTCAAATGATTGCTCGCTACACGGAACCCAGTGAAGGAACTCGTTTTGAGGATGGATGGATTACTTACATTCCGGGAGGCTCTATAGCCAATTTAGGCATAAAAGCCGATTTGGGGGCAAAACTCACGGGCTGGGACTTCTTCTGGGCGGGGGTGGATGTTGCGACGATTGCAATTGCCATAGTTACGCTGGGAACTTCATCAGGAGCTACTGCTGCCGGTAAGAGTGTCGCCGTCGCGGGGATTAAAGGTACCGCTAAAGTCGCTGGTAAGGTCGCTTTGAAGCAGGGGGCCAAGAGCGGAGCAAAGGCTCTTGCCCAAGGTGGCGCAAAAGCCGCTGCACAAGGAGGAGTTAAAGTCACTGCCAAGTCGGGCGCAAAAGCTGCGGCAAGCGCCTCCGCGAAAGCAGCGGCCAAACATACAGGAAAAGTTGCTCTTTCTAATGTCGGCAAAAAGGCCGGAGCCAAAGCCGCCGCAAAAAGTGCCGCAAATGTTGCTACCAAGACTGGATTTAAGCCCAATGCAAGGTACATTAAGAACGGGTTCACTTACCTGACTGACAAACAGGGCCGTGTTATCAAAGCAACAGGGAAACTGAAAAATGTCCCTGGAGTTCGCAGCCCCGCAAACCAGAGGATTGCTGCCCAGTTGGGGAGGCTCGGGGACGAGGGTGGCCATTTAATTCCGGCCAATTACGGCGGGCCGGGATCTTTGATCAACCATGTCCCACAAACTCGCACAGTAAATCGGAGCGTCATCAAGAGAATTGAAAACGAAATGGGACGAGCATTGAAGGCAGGGAAAAATGTTGAATACACGGTTATGCCACATTATCCCACCCCGACATCGTTGCGCCCTGACAAATTCACAATCCGTTACACAATAGACGGAGTACAAAAGATAAGGAGAATTTCAAATGTCTAAGGAAGTCGACTTCAGCAGCGAGATGCAGGAACTGGCAAATATCATTGCACAGTACGCCCCAGAAAATTGGGAAAAGATGATTACCTCGTTTGAACCCTATGGCCCGGGCGATTATGGCATTGATTCATGTGCAATCGTAGGAAACGAAAAAGTTCCGGTTGATTTTGATGAAGATGATATTGATCGTCTAGAAAAGACCTTCATGACAATTCAGACTAAATCGGTGGAACATTGGCGCGTAGCCCAGTTCGAATTCTCCAGCGAAGGTGACTGTGAACTCAATTTTGAGTATTGAGTCATTTTACAATCGTAGAAATTCTTGCGTTCATCGGCGCAAGTGTCTCTGACATTATTATGCGGAGAACACGCGCCGCTGAGTCTTTTTCATGATTCTTCTTCATAAAAAAAACCTTTATTGGGCATTGGGGATTATAGCCATAATAGTCCTGTCGATAATATGGACATGCCAGTGTCCGGAGTGCGAGGGGAAAGGAAATCGCCCCTTCAAAAAAAGAGAAACTTGTGCCCAATGTAATGGAGCGGGATCAATCGAAGAAAAATCGTGGTTTTGGAAGAAGAGCAAAGAATGTCACACTTGTAAAGGACGCGGTTACACTGAACATACGGGTGTAAATCAATGTAAAAAGTGTCACGGTTCAGGAAGGAGATTCAGATAATGGTTTTTTGGCATCCAAAAAATCTGTGGTGGTTTATAGCAGCGATCATAACCATTGCTGTTTGTATTATCGTGAATATCCCCTGTGAAAAATGTAACGGGACCGGAAAAGTGTGGTTGGGGATGAAGCAATGCCCACACTGCAGTGGGTCCGGGAAATGGCTTCGCTGATGGAATCACCACAAAACAATGATATTCGCGCACAAAAGAATTTGTATTGGCTTGGCTTGCTGATATCGGTTATTTTGACCTTACTGCTCGGCTCCTTTTCATTCTTTCTCGCGCTGGGACTTGCGGCCATTTTATTCTTCCTCTTGTCGATTTTCCTTCCTGCTTTTTGCAAAGAATATTCTGTTTTTTGAGAACAGCGCTTTGCACAGTTGTTTTCTTCTTTATTCTGTTTTTCTCGACTTGTAGTTCTTCGCCTGCGAATCGTTCGAAATGTAATGGGAATGGGAAAATCACATGTCCAAAATGTGATGGAAAAGGAAAAGTTCCAGGCTGGTTGTGGGGGGAAAATCCGTGCCCACGAGTCTGTGTAACGAATTTTCTGTAAAATCGCAAACGGTTCCGGAGCGAGGAGGCTCTTGAATT
>ERZ1026894.1575-NODE-1575-length-13188-cov-3.660397_pt1 | contig 13188 bp, 11 predicted proteins | sample MGYA00380177_ERZ1026894 | MGnify/ENA primary metagenome ERZ1026894 (study PRJEB33269, sample SAMEA4719813) | human gut metagenome | biome: human-associated habitat; feature: organic feature; material: feces | place: Cameroon | collected 2013-10 ... | reverse complement strand
CCGGCCGTCCCAGCACTTGGGATTCAAATTTCCGGATCTGCTGCCGTTTCCTGCCGGTATGGTCATACACCTGCCGGATCACACCCCGCATACAACGGTATGATGCTTTAATGTTCTCATCAAAGATCATGATATGGTAAATCCGCTGCAATGTCCGGCTCATAAGGCGTGCCACCACACAAAGCTCTGCCTCCGAAAGCTTGACCCTCTTCTCCGGATAATACCCGGAAGGCATAATTCCCTTTTTGACCATCAGCATCTTCCGGTCGATCACCGCCTCCAGCCGTTGATGTGCCGGGAAGGCTTTTCTTGCCGCATCCGGCTCCTCCGGATGATATCCCGACTTTGCAAAAATATAGGGATGCATCTGGGTGTCCAATGTATAATGAGATATAAATCCCAGAAAATAACTAATACCGATCTCCAGTCCCTGTTTGCCGGAAAGAGCTAACAGCTCCTCCATATAAACCTCAAAAAACCGGTTCACCTCTGATGTATGCAGACGGCTTCCCAGATTTACCTTGTGATGGACATGTTTCATAAAGGGATTAAAGAAAAACAGATCCGGTCCCTGACATCCCAGCCGGAACACCTCCTTATGCTTATGCACAAGCTCTGATAATCTGCCTCCGGTTTCCTCCAGTGCTTCCTCGCCAAATATTTCATGTGTTGCAAATGCAGGCATACGCTCCTCCATTCCTGTCTGACAGCCCCAAAGCCGTCATGACATCCTTTAGTATTCCCCACTACATTCCAAAATAATTCCTGATCAAAATCAGAAAAACAGCTGTCAATACCGCCAGAAAAACATGCGTCAGCTTCGCTTTCAGATATCCTGCAACCGAAAGCTCTGTGCCCTGTAACACACTGTAGGTCTGTGCCACACTGGAAAAGCCGCCAAAGGCAGAAAACCCACATGCAAAGATCCATTTGAGATCTGCCATCATTGGATATGTCTTTAAATATTCTCCACCGGTAGTAATTTCGATGATGCCCAGACCGATCATTTTTGCAAAAGCATGACACGGCACGATCTTCTCTACAAACTCTGCCAGAATGGAGAATAATATAATATAGCCACCGACCTTGGTTACCGTCACAAAAGAATCCATGATTGCTTCATCCAGTGCATTCATGACAGCCGGATGTTTTCCCTTGTCATAACTGCATTCTACCACATTTTGCCTTATTTGATAACTGTCCTTTGTATTTTTCTGCAAAAAAAGCATCGCATTCCATACGGCTGTTCCATATACTACCATCAGAACCAGCCACGGCTTTCTCATTCCAAGACAATATACCCCGATATATTCCAGCAAAAACATAGGACTGGCATTGTTGCAAAAGCACAGTATGTACTGTGCCTCCGCAGGCGTTACCGCATTCTGCCGCAGAAGATCCGCTGCTGTTTTTCCTCCCAGAGGATACCCGGACAGAAAGCCCACCGCCATAGCATAACAGCCGTTTTCCGACAGCCCCAGCAGGCGGTGAAAAACCGGATAAAGATAATGTCCAATGGTCTGCGTGACACCAAGCTTCATCATGACACCGGAAAATACCATAAACGGAAAAAGTGCCGGCAAAACCACGGTAAACCACAGCAAAAGCCCATCCCCGGAGCCCTTATTGACCACAGCAGGGCAAAGCAGCAGTACCGCCAGAACCAGACAGATATTGATCCACATAAGCTTCTTTTTCACCGGAGGCTTCATTCCCGCTCCCCCCTCCGGCACATGATCCGGCAGAATATCACTGCCACTGCCGTACTGACCGTGGTTGCGATCAATCCCGGCACCACGATGGCTGCAGGATTGACTGCACCATACTGTGCCCGGTATGCGATCACACTGACCGGGATTACCTGCAGGGAAGAAATATTTAAGACCAGAAAAGTGCACATCTCATCACTTGCCTTTGTGAGCCTGATCTCATCCGGATCGATCTGCCGCCCCTCCCTGCGGGACATTTCTGACGCAAGTCTCTCCCGTTCCAGCGGTGCCAGCTCCATCATCGCCTTCAGTCCCATAGGAGTGGCCGCCCAGCCGAGACCCAGAATATTGGCAAGAATATTTGCCGTCAGGTATTCCTGCACCGGATGATGCCCGGGTATCCTTGGAAACAGAAACGCAAGCACCGGCCGCAGTCCTCTTGTCATCCGATCCAAGAGACCAGCCTGTCTCGCCACCTCGATGAGCCCCGTCCACATAGACATAATCCCAAGCATCGTGATCGCCATAGTGACCGCTTCCCCGGCACTGTCTATCGACGCATTACTGACTGCCTCCACCTGCCCTGTCACAATACCAGCTCCAAGTCCCAGAAGGATCATAAATCCCCATAAATAATTAAGCATAGACTGCCTCCTGTCAAACTCTCTGTAGGTAGTCTATGCTTACAATATCACTTTTAGTATTTATGATCTCCTAAATGATCAAAGGAAATGCCGTGGACAGAAAAATTATTCTTCCTCATCCTCTGATTCTTCCTCATCGGAAGCTTCCTGCTCATCCTCTTCGAAATCCAATGTCACATACTCTCTGGACTTATCTTCAGCATCTTCCTCTTCGTCATCAAAGTCAAAATCCTCATACTCATCATCTAATTCCTCATCCGGCTCTCCCAAAAGCTTTTTGGTCAGATAATAAGCACCTGCTGTCATCACGGCGATGGACGTAATTCCCATAACACCTTTGAGTAATTTTTTCATGTCTGCTACCTTCCTTTCCTATCATTAATATGTGGTCAGCTTCTTGGTGATATGGAACAGATAAGGATCCAATCCCTTTTCCATATCTAAGGCTGCCTGAATATCATAATCTACAAACTCACCGTTCGTATAACCAACGACACGGTTTGTCTTTCCCTCACAAAGAAGTTCTACTGCCTTTGCTCCCATAGCGGAAGCGTACACACGATCCTTACAGGTCGGATTTCCTCCACGCTGGATATGACCCAGTACAGTTGCACGGGTTTCTACGCCTGTAGCCTCTTCAATCATTTTTGCCATTTCAAAGGAATTACCAACGCCCTCTGCATTGACGATTACATGGTTCTTTTTGCCAATCTTATGACGCTGCTGTATCTTCTCGATGATCTTCTGTATATTTCCATCATATTCCTCTGTGGTAAGAATATACTCCGCACCACTGGCAATACCTGTCCATAATGCAATATGACCTGCGGTACGTCCCATAACCTCTACGATACTGCACCGCTCATGGGACTCTGAAGTATCACGGAGCTTGTCCATGGCCTCCATAGCCGTATTGATGGCCGTATCAAAACCGATCGTATACTCAGTACACGCAATATCCAGATCGATGGTTCCCGGTACACCTACCGTGTTGATTCCAAGTGCTGCAAGCTTGCTGGCTCCCTGGAAGGAACCGTCACCACCGATAACAACAATGCCGTCAATTCCATGCTTCCGGCAGATCTCGGCTGCTTTCTCCTGATATTCCTTCTCGCGGAATTCTTTGCAGCGTGCGGTATAAAGAATCGTTCCTCCAAGCTGGATGATATTGGAAACCGATAAAGTATCCATCTCCTCAATATCCTCCTCCAGAAGTCCGGCATATCCTCTCTTGATACCCATAACTCTGACACCATTTGCGATTGCGGTACGAACGACAGCACGAATGGCTGCATTCATTCCCGGCGCATCCCCACCACTTGTCAATACACCAATTGTTTTTACTGCACTGCTCATTTTGTCCTCCGTTTCAACTAATCGGAAATAAGGGGCTGCAAAATTCAGAGTCCGGTCTTACTTCCTCATATTTTATCTTTAACGAATCATTTACATACTATTCATCGTACCCTCTATTGTACGTCATTCCATTGTTTTTTTCAACCCAAACAACAGATACTACCATTTAAAATTTAAAATCAGCGTCACTATAGCTTTCTCTCCTTCAATGCCGCTTCTATGATCCCTTCCAGAATATTTTCCCGGATCACCTGTCTTGCGTTTACATTGCGTCCCGGCGGAAGCTTTTTCATCTGTCTTTCCTCCTCCAGATAAACGATCACCTGATCTGTCCCGTCATATGGAGATAATTTCTCATATATCTGCTGTTCTCTTTCCTGAAAATCTGCTAAATTTTTAAAGCGGAGCCACAGTTCACATGGAAGCATATCAAACGGAATAATATCCTGACAGATCACCTTTCCGTCTCTGTCACCGCCCATATCAGCCCGGCCGCGGATAAATACCTTGGCATCCTCTCTGCACTGTTCTTTTTTCTTTTCATAAACATTCGGAAAGACAAGGATCTCTACAGCACCATATACATCCTCCAGCGTAAGATATGCCATAAGTTTATTTGTCTTTGTGGTCTTAACCGTCTTTGCCGTGATCATTCCTCCAATGATCACATTTTCCTTGTCATGCACCTGTGACATTTCCGTGCTGCCCTCTTCCTCCGGCTCCCTGACAAAATCCTGAGAGCTGCAGGTGGAATTTTTCCGGATCAGCCCCAGATATTCCTCCAGCGGATGACCGCTGATGTAGATGCCAAGGACTTCCTTTTCATAAGCGAGAAGCTCTTCCTTTTCAAACTCCTCCAATGCCGGATAAGACACATCATTTGCATGCTCCAGCTCCTCATCCCCCATATCAAACAGAGACATCTGACCGGACATAGAATCCTTTTTTTCCCGGTTTACACTGTCCAGCATGCTTTGATATACCTGAAGCTTCTGCCGCCGGTTTCCCTCCAGTCCGTCAAAGGCTCCTGCCTTAATGAAATTCTCAATGGAACTTTTGTTGACCTCTTTGCTGGTGAGACGGCGCATAAAATCCTGCATGGATGTGAAACGGCCTCCCCGTTCCCGTTCCTCCACAATATTATTGATCACACCGGAACCAATGCCTTTAATCGCAGAAAGAGCATAACGTATCCTGCCGTCAGACACGGAAAAATAACTATAACCTTCATTTACATCCGGAGGCAGGATCTCAATATCCATTCGCCGGCACTCCATAACATACTCGACGATCTTATTTGTATTTTCTTTGACGGACGTCAGCAGAGAAGCCATAAACTCCACCGGATGATAGCACTTTAACCAGGCTGTCTGGAATGTCACCATACCATACGCTGCTGCATGGGATTTATTAAAGGCATAGGCAGCGAAGCTGATCATCTCATCATAGATCTTATTGGCAACCTCCTCGGAGATGCCATTGGCAATGCAGCCCTTTACTCCTTCTTCCTCGTTTCCGTAGACAAAGTTCTTCCGCTCCGCTTCCATCACCTTTGCTTTCTTTTTGGACATGGCACGGCGCACCAGATCACTTCGTCCATAACTGTAGCCTGCCAGACTCCGGACGATCTCCATAACCTGCTCCTGGTAAACGATACAGCCGTAGGTAGTTGCAAGGATCGGTTCAAGCTGTGGACAGTCATATGTAATGGAATCTCTGTTGCTTCTTCCCTCAATATATTGCGGAATAAAGTCCATCGGACCCGGACGATACAGAGAAATACCGGCTACGATCTCTGCCATGCTCTCCGGCTGCAGCTCTTTCATAAACTGCTTCATCCCGGCACTCTCCAACTGGAATATTCCCTCGGTCCGCCCACTGGATATGAGTTTCCATACATTTTCATCCTCCAGATCCAGGCGGAGCATATCCTCATCACTCATACCACACATTTTGGCAGCATTTTGTACAACCGTCAAAGTACGAAGACCCAGAAAGTCCATTTTCAGAAGCCCCAGCTCCTCCAACGTGGTCATAGTATACTGCGTGGTTACATTTCCCTCAGATCCCTTCGAAAGAGGTACAAAATGATCCACCGGTTCCGGTGCGATCACAACACCCGCCGCATGAATGGAAGTATGACGAGGCAGTCCCTCCAGCTTCTGCGCCATATCTAACAGATATTTTGTCTGCTCATCCGTCTCATAAAGCTGACGCAGATCCGGATTCTGCTCGATTGCTTTGGCAATGGTAATATCCTTCTCCATGGGCACGGACTTTGCAATGGTATCCACATAGGCATACGGCATATCAAGCACACGCCCCACATCACGAATCACACCACGGGCTGCCATGGTACCGAAGGTAACGATCTGCGCCACATGGTCCCGTCCGTACTTCTCCGTGACATAATCGATCACCTCCTGCCGTCTCTCATAGCAGAAGTCCACGTCAATATCGGGCATGGTCACACGCTCCGGATTCAGGAAACGCTCAAACAGCAGGTCAAACGCCAGAGGATCAATATTGGTGATCTCCAGACTGTATGCGACAATACTTCCGGCCGCAGAACCACGTCCCGGTCCCACGATGATCCCCTGCTCTCTGGAATAATGAATGAAATCCCACACGATCAGGAAATAATCTACAAATCCCATATTTTTGATGGTATTTAACTCATAATCCAGCCGCTCCTGAATCTCCGGCGTCACATCAGCATAACGCCGGTGGATTCCTTCATAACACAAATGCTTCAGATACTCCCATGAAGTAAAGCCCTCCGGCACATCAAACTTTGGCAGCTTATATTTTCCAAACTCAATATCCACATGACATCTCTGTGCTATTTTGGAAGTATTTTCCACCGCTTCTCTGGCATAAGGGAAAAGTGCCAGCATCTCCTCCTCGGATTTCAGATAAAACTGACCACCCTCATACCGCATACGATCCTCGTCCTGCACTTTATGCTGCGTCTGGATACACAATAAAATATCATGGGGCTCGGCATCCTCTGCCCGGATATAATGCACATCATTAGTGGCAACCAGCTCCAGCCCTGTCTCCTGACTCATACGGAGAAGTCCCTGGTTTACCGTTTTCTGGGCATCAATGCCATGATCCTGTAGCTCCAGATAAAAATGATCCGGTCCAAAAATATCAGACAGACGAAGAGCTTCTTTTTTTGCCTCCTCATAAAATCCCTGTCTGAGATTTGTCGCCACGATTCCTGCCAGGCATGCACTCAGAGCAATAATCCCTTCATGGTACTTTTCCAGAACCTCCATATCCACGCGGGGCTTATAATAAAAGCCCTCCGTAAATCCAAGGGAAACAATCTTCATCAGATTGGCATAGCCTGTATTATTCTCTGCCAGAAGCACCAGATGATTATAACGGTCATCTCCCCTGACATTTTCCCTGTCAAACCGGGAACCCGGTGCCACATAGACCTCACAGCCGATCACAGGATTGATTCCCTCCTTTAATGCCGCCCGGTAAAAATCAATCACACCGTACATATTTCCATGATCTGTAATGGCAATATGCTCCATACCAAGCTCCCTGGCTCTTGTCATCAGCTCTCCGATCTTACAAGAACCATCCAGAAGAGAATACTCTGTATGTAAATGCAAATGCGTAAATCCCATATGTCCTCCATTAAACGAAAAAGCCGTCTGATACAAGATCAAACGGCTCGTCATTTTCTACCATTATGCCTGTGATGTACTCAGATATTTTACAATATCATCCATAGCATTCTGTTCGTCATCTCCGTTCGCAGAAACAACGACTTCCTCTCCGGCCGCCAGTCCAAGGGTCATCATTCCCATGATACTTTTGGCATTGACCTTCTTGTCCTCCACCTCAACATAAATGCTGCTGGAATACTGACTTGCCACCTGTACAAGAACAGCCACCGGTCTTGCCTCCAGACCACTCTGTATCTGAATTTTAATCTTCTTTGTAATCATGGTTACATTTTCCTCCTTTTTGAATCAGAGACTCCTCTCTTCTCTTTCAATTCATTTGCAATATTTCCCAATTTCCGCAGCCGGTGATTAACCCCTGATTTGCCAATGGGCGGATTGAGCATCTGCCCCAATTCCTGCAGTGATGCATCCGGATATTCCAGCCGCAACTCTGCTGTCTCGCGCAATCCCTTCGCCAGCCCTCGTAACCCCATATTACATTCTATATATTTGATATCCTCAATCTGCTTCGCCGCTGCCGCCACGGTTTTCCCAATATTGGCCGTTTCGCAGTTCACCTGACGATTAACAGAATTGCGGACCTCCTTCACAATCCGTATATTTTCAAATTCCATCAAGGCCACATGTGCCTCTACTACATTTAAAAAATCAACGATCTGTGATCCCTCTTTTATGTACACCACAAAATACCTTTTTCTCCTGACGATTTTTGCCTCCAATTCAAAAAACGCCAACATCTCTCTGATGAAAGAAGCAAACCCCTCCGAAAGAACAGCGAACTCCAGATGGTAGGCCTTCTCCGGATCCGACAGGGAACCTGCTGCCAAAAATGCACCCCGCAAAAAGGCACGCTTACAACAGGTATTTTGTATGAGACGATGCTGATGCCCCAGACAATCACCTGTAATCCCACCTTGTTCATCCATCATTTTTAGTGCTTTTAGTATAGATATAATCGCATGCCGTCCGATTACTTCAATATAATACTCCCGGATATTTCTATGAATATTATGACAACGGACACGAACCTCCACCGGATTATGAAATACACTATTTAATAACATATAAGATTTTCGGGCGACTGTCAAGTTTTCTGTGCGTATTTCCAAATATTCGTTACCATCCCTGCTGCGGCGTATCCTTCCATTCAGATCAAATAACGCCGCCAGCTCTGCGATCTGACAGTGTCTTGCCGATGGAAGCTGCCGCACAAGCTCCTGTTTCACACTACCGGAAAATGACATATTTTCCCTCCTTGCTGTGTGCTGTTCCTATTTTCCCTGCTTCCGGTCCTTCTCAATGTCCCGGTGTTCCACCTTAATACTGTAGGGAAGCTGTTTCATATGCTTTGCCAGTGCATTGACAAGGGTAACGGACCGGTGTTTTCCTCCGGTACAGCCAATACTGATCACCAGCTGGTTCTTTCCCTCCAGAATATAATTCGGGATCAGAAACTCTACCATCTCAAACAACTGCTTCTCAAATGTGACCGCCTGCGGGGAGGACATGACATAATCATAAACCGCCCTGTCGTTGCCGGTCTGCGGCTTCAGATCCGGAATATAATATGGATTTGGCAGGAATCGCACATCAAAGACAAGATCCGAGTCCTCCGGAATGCCATATTTAAAACCAAAGGAAAGAATCGTCACGAAAAAGTTCTCGTATTCCTCTTTTCCCAGAAAGATCTTGTCAATTTCCTGCTTCAGGTCCCGCACAAGCATGTGGCTGGTATCGAGAATATAATCCGCCCGCTTTTTTATAAAGGCAAGCTCCTCCCGTTCCGCTTCAATAGCCTTGTCAACTCTTCCCTGCAGGGCAAGAGGATGATTTCGTCTCGTTTCCTTATATCTCTTGATAAGTACCGAGCTGTCTGCCTCCAGAAACAGAATCTCATACCGTACCCCGGCTGCCAGCATTTCATCCAGAATATCATCCAGCTCCAGAAGCCCCTGCTGGTTACGGATATCGATTCCAACAGCAACCTTTTCCAGACTGTTTTCCTCCAGCATCATCTTGGACATTCTCGGTATCAGAGGTACCGGCAGATTATCCACGCAAAAGTATCCCATGTCCTCCAGCATTTTCATGACAGAATTTCTGCCTGCCCCGGACATTCCTGTTACAATTACAAATCGCATACGAATCCTCATTCCTGTTATCTAAGATAGTTTTTTATGCCACAAACGGCGTCCCCATAAATTCTCTCAGACCCTTTTTACCTCCAGCTCCAGCTCTACGCCAAACTGTTCATAGACGGTTCTCTGTACATGCTCGATCACACGCATGGCATCCCCACATGTTCCTTTTCCTACATTTACCACAAAACCACTGTGCTTCTCGGATACCATTACATCACCTGACCGGTATCCCTTCAGCCCTGCATCCTGAATCAGCTTTCCGGCAAAATATCCCTCCGGTCTCTTAAAAGTACTTCCCGCACTACCATATTCCAACGGCTGTTTTTCTCTTCTCTGGGTATTTAACTGACGCATCTGCTCCTTGATCTGCTCCTCATCCCCATGAGCAAACGCAAAGTCCGCCGACAAAACGATCAGATCCTTTTCCTGAATGATGCTGTGCCGGTATGACAGATCCAGCTCCTCTGCCGAAAGCTCTCTGACGTCTCCCGCCTTTGTCATCACCCGTGCAGAAAGGATCACATCCCTGATCTCTCCGCCATAAGCCCCGGCATTCATAGTAACTGCTCCTCCCAGCGTACCGGGAATTCCTCCGGCAAATTCAAAGCCTGTCAGCCCCCGCTCGGCCGCCTGCATTGCTGCCTTCGATAAAAGAACTCCGCTTCCCGCTGTCATGATCGTTTTGCCGGCTTCTGTACTTTCTCCTTCCCGAAAGGAAATTTCATCAAATCCCCTCAGAGAGATCATCACTCCCCGGTATCCTTCATCCGATACCAGAAGATTACTTCCATTACCAAGGATAAAAAATGGTGTTTCCGTCTCCCGGCAAAGAAGAAGCAGTTCCTTTAGCACAGACTCACTGCCTGCCTCCACAAAATAATCTGCCGGTCCGCCAATGCGAAATGTTGTATGCGCCGACATAGGCTCCTGCAGACGTACTGCCTGCTCTCCCGCTATCCTCTGTAAATCTGCTAACTGAACCATATTTTCATTCCTTCCATACTTTTCACCTGCGTTGCAACTTTATGATATATAACAAAAAATCCTTGCTGCGAATACCCGCTGCAAGGACTCATAGCGTGCGCGAGAAGATTCGAACTCCCGGCCTTCTGATCCGTAGTCAGACGCTCTATCCAGCTGAGCTACGCGCACAAATTATCTCTCGTACTTCACATCTCTGTTCCGTACTTGAGATATTATATATTAGCTTTTCCAAAAATGCAAGCCTTTTTTTAATTTTTTTTATTTTAATTTACAAAAAAATGCTCAAACCAGCATTAATGCTACATTTCCAAGAATCAAAGTTGCAGCAATTGAACAAAAGATCAGCATTCCATTTTTCTTTTTCAGTACATAAAGCAGCACGAGATTCATTCCATAGATCACGGCTGTGATTCCCAGAGAAACAAAAACCTGGAGGCCAAGCTTTGTCCCCGTGCTGATATTCTGTGCAAACAATGAAAGCATAACTGTAAGAAGCGTACCTGCGATGATCGGACGGATCCATCGGCTCAACAGGCGAAATACCCGAAGAGACTCAAAGCATTCATAAATATATGCCACCAGACAGAAAACACCTCCGGATGCCATAACACTGCATGCAAAGCCTGCCAGAGCCACCAGACAGCCTGCCAGAATATTGCCGCTGCTCATCTCAAAGCCCAGCAGATAACCGATTCCGGACAAAGTTTTGCAGAGAATAGAGCCGGGAAGAAGATTGACCAGCGGAACCAGATGGCCATAAAAATCTGCCTTCTCAATAATCCCGGAGTTGACAAACATACCGTCTGCTACAGACAGATACGCATCTCCTCCACCAAAAGATAAGATCGAAGAAAGAAATCCCTGTCCCAGAAATTCCGGAACGTTGCCGCCATAAAGGATTGCCGGAACGGAAAGTACCACAAAAAACAGGATCCACGCAGCCTCTTCCTGAAGCATTTTCTTCGGAGATACCTTTTTCTTCTGCCCGTCCTCCAGAATACTGCGCACAAGCCCCCAGACTGCCAAAATGATCATGGCAAACTTCAGCCCATTGCAGATGTACTGCTCGTAGGGAAAATCAAAACTCAGGCATGCAATATATCCCAGGATCAATCCACCGGATATCGCTAAATTCTTCGGATTAAATTTACAGTGGGTATATAAAATACCAAACATAGACACACCCAGCACCTGCAGCGTTGACAAATGAACTAACGGCGTCCCTTCAAGCCCTAATATACCATAGATTGCTTTACCGCAGGTCAGCAGAAAAACACCTGCCAGGATCACAACTGCTCTTTTCCATCGTCCTTTACTCTCTGCTCGTGCCTCTGCCAATGTCTTTCTGGAATATTCTGTCAGAAGGCATGCGATAAAAGCAGAAATACCAATGGATAAGATCTCAATCTGTGTCAAAATCCCCGAATGAAGACGTGACATTGCCACAAGCATTGCCACCGTGATCAAAGCTCCCGGAAACGCCAGCATCAGTGCGGAGGCGATCATGCCACCCACACCATATGCCCGTTTTCCGAGACCTGTAGATATCTCCATCGGAAGAGCCCCCGGTGTGATACTTGCCACCAGAACATCCTTATTGAACTCCTCTTCGGTAACAAGACCACGTTCCTCTACCACTTCCTTCTCAATGACCGGAATCAGGGCACTTCCACCGCCGAAACCGATAAAACCGATTTTTAAAAGGGCCAGCATCATACCAAACTCACTCTTAAAACTTTTTTTATTTTCTTTTTCTTTCATGGTTGTATGCCTCCCTTTCTTTTTCTTAATCCAGTACTAATTTATTGTCCTGAGAATTAATAATATAAAATCCCTTTGCATTTAGGCTGTCTTCCCGGTTATAAAGCATCGGAGTATCATCCATCTGCCGGAAGATCGCACCGGCCTCCTCCACGATACACTGCATCGCTGCGGTATCCCACTCCATTGTAGGGTTAAACCGGTAATATACCTCAGCCTCGCCCTTCGCTACAACACATCCCTTCAGGGAGCTTCCCATTTTGACAAAATTGCTGATCTTGTACTTTTCTAACAGCTTGTCCATCTGCTCACAGCCATGGGAGCTGCTCATCACCATACGAAGCTCGTGAATATCTGTGCAGCCGGAAACCTGAAGCTTCTTTCCTGTCTCATCCTTCGTATCCAGATAAGCTCCCTGTCCCTGTGCTGCATAATAAAGCTCTCCGGTCACCGGTACATAGATCACACCCATTACTGATTTATGCTGATAAGATAACGCAATATTTACTGTAAACTGACCGTTTCTTTTAATAAACTCCTTCGTTCCATCCAACGGATCCACCACAAAACAATAATCATTGTCCAGACGGGAAAGATCATCCTTTTCCTCCTCTGACAGGATCGCATACTCCGGAAACGCCTCCTTAAGTGCATCCACAATAATACGGTTTGAGGCTTTATCTGCTGCCGTCAGCGGCATATCCCCATCCTTATAGCTGATCTGCATATCCTCTGCATTTTCGTAAACATCCATAATCGCATATCCGGCCTTTACTGCTGCCTCTTTTGCTACTGCGAGTTCTTTTTCCAGGTTCATAAAAATCCTCCATTCTTCTGCAACTAATACGTCACAGGAAAATTCTCATTTATTTCGTATTTATAC
>ERZ1026894.1573-NODE-1573-length-13191-cov-15.238124_pt1 | contig 13191 bp, 10 predicted proteins | sample MGYA00380177_ERZ1026894 | MGnify/ENA primary metagenome ERZ1026894 (study PRJEB33269, sample SAMEA4719813) | human gut metagenome | biome: human-associated habitat; feature: organic feature; material: feces | place: Cameroon | collected 2013-10 ... | reverse complement strand
ATATTTAGGCTATAACAAGCTATTAAAACCCAGTAAATTGCATTAAAAACCCCAATATTTAGTAGAATATAATTTTAGGCTCTAAATTTAGATACATATATTTAAACCTATATCTTAGTATAATCTAAATATGATATTCAAAACTCTAAATTACAAAATCTAAACATTACAAAACAAAAAAACGTTCACAAATGTTGTTTATATAAAATATTTGCTTTAACTTTGTAAACCGTAAGGAAATCATAAAAAATACCCTATTTTTAGGGTCGATCATAACAAAAACGCAATATGAAAGACAGAATTAGGAAGATCATGGAGAGCCAGCATATGACCCAACAAGTGTTCGCTTCGTTCATCGGAGTGTCGCCTGGAACATTGAGCAGCATCTTCACCGGACGTACTAACCCCACCCTCAACATAGTGGAATCTATAAAATCAAAAATTCCATCACTTTCTACCGACTGGCTGATGTTTGGTAAGGGGCAAATGTATCTCGATATTTCAGCCTCAGAGGATGGTGCTAACGGTCAGAAACTCAGCGAAGATGGGCAGCCTATGCTCGATTTTTCAGGTGCTAATAATTCTGCTCCTATTTCAGGTTCCTCTTCTACCCCACAAAATGAAGGCGGACTGTTTCAAGGAAGACAGGGTGTTTATGGTACACCAAATAATTATCCGCAAGCAGCTATCAAAATAACTGACAAACAAGAGAGGAAAATTACCGAGATTCGCATCTTCTATGATGACCAAACTTGGGAAACTTTTGTGCCTAAGAAGTAGATGGAATGATGGCATTTTTTTGCTCTTGGGATGAAGATATAAAGGATGATTTTTATCCTTGGAAGAGATATATAAAGAATGATTTTTATCCCGGATTTGATATATAATGAATGAGGCAACGAGGGGTGTACAGCCTGCTCGCTGCCTCATTTTTGATATATGAAAGATGGGCGAAGGTGGCTGCGGGCTCTTGATGGGGATGGAAGCGAAGTCGTAAAAACGACTTCGAACAAGGACGGAAGATAGATATAAAGATGATGGATATCATATAGCACAATAAATAAATTGAGAGGATTTCTTTGCCATTGCGCTCGTTTGCATTAACTTTGCAGAAGTTAAGCTGCACTCGGCAATTTGAAAGCAAGCTTTCATTGCGCTCGTTTGCATTAACTTTGCAAAAGAAATAAGGAGAATAATACCATAAATGAGGATAATACCATAAATGGGAATAATACCATAAATGAGGATAATACCATAAATGGGATTATACAATAAAGGAGGATTTACTATATTGAAGGATTAAACACCATATTATATTTATATATATGAAGAAATATTGTTTGGACCTCACGGTCAATAGCGTCGAGAGAGTTAGTCCGAAGCATGTTTTGCTGAAGCTATCGTGCAAGGATGGACTGCCAGAGATGCTTCCAGGACAGTTTGTGGAAGTTAGAGTTGACGATTCGCCAACAACATTCTTGCGCCGTCCGATTTCTATAAACTACGTGGATGAAGCCAAAGGAGAACTGTGGTTGCTGGTGGCAACTATTGGTGATGGCACACGAAGATTGGGCAAGCTCGTGGCTGGCGACAACTTGAATTGCGTGTTGCCACTCGGTAATGGTTTCACCATGCCTAAGGATAGTAAAGCAAAGGTTTTGCTCGTAGGTGGAGGTGTAGGAGTGGCTCCGCTACTTTATTTCGGTAAGAAGATAAAAGAAGCAGGCGGAGAGCCAACATTCTTGCTTGGAGCACGTACAGCAGCCGACTTGCTGGAACTGGAAGAGTTCCGTGCCATTGGTCGTGTGCTCGTTACTACCGAAGATGGCAGCATGGGTGAGAAAGGTTTTGTGACCAATCATTCTGCCCTGGAGACAGAGAAGTTTGACCAGATTTCCACCTGTGGTCCTAAGCCAATGATGGTTTCTGTGGCACGCTATGCAAAGAGCCATGATATCGATTGCGAAGTATCGTTGGAGAATATGATGGCATGCGGCGTTGGAGCCTGCCTATGCTGTGTGGAGAACACTATAGAAGGCAATGTGTGTGTGTGTAAAGAAGGTCCGGTGTTAAATATTAAGAAACTAAAATGGCAGCTTTAAGTGTAAAAATTGCTTCATTAGAGATGAAGAACCCCGTGATGACCGCATCGGGAACTTTCGGATATGGTTTAGAGTTTGCCGACTTGGTGGCTTTAGACGAGATTGGCGGCATTATCGTGAAGGGAACAACCCTGAAACCACGTGAAGGAAACGACTATCCTCGTATGGCAGAGACAGCGAGCGGAATGCTCAACTGCGTAGGATTGCAGAATAAGGGTGTAGACTATTTCTGCGAGCATATATATCCTCAGATTAAGGATATTGACTCAAGGATGATAGTGAATGTCAGCGGTGATTGTCCTGAGAACTATGCGCTCTGTGCAGAGAAGATTGATGCGCTGGAGAATATTCCAGCCATAGAATTAAATATCTCTTGTCCTAACGTTAAGGATGGCGGTATGGCGTTTGGCGTTACCTGCGAGGGTGCAGCAAGCGTGGTGAAGGCTGTGAGAGAGAAATACCACAAGACACTCATCGTGAAGCTTTCGCCAAATGTTACTAACATCGTGGATATTGCCAAGGCTGTAGAGGCAGAGGGAGCAGATTCTGTTTCGCTCATCAATACTTTGATGGGAATGTCTATTGACATAGAGCGTCGTTGCTCGCGCCTGAGCATTGGCACAGGAGGTTTGAGCGGTCCTGCCGTAAAGCCTGTGGCTGTGAGAATGGTTAACCAGGTGGCTAAGGGCGTGAAGATTCCTGTTGTCGGACTTGGCGGTATTTGCACAGCCGAGGATGCTATAGAATTCTTGATGGCTGGTGCTACTGCAATAGAAATTGGTACTGCCAACTTCCTCGACCCTACCGTAACGGTGAAGGTGAAGAATGGCATCAATGATTGGCTCGATGCTCATGGATGTGCATCGGTGCAGGAGATTATTGGTGTGGTTTAAGGATATTCGATGTAGTATATTCAATGTAGGATATCGATGAAGGATATCAATGAAGGATATCCTAATGAATATTGAAAGAACAGATTTAAGGAGGAATAAAATAAAAAAAGGTGCATCAAAGCTGAGATAAGCTTTAGATGCACCTTTTTTAGTTAATACTTCGTTGAACTATTACTTCGTTTGAAATATTGTTTTCGCTTGAAGTATTATTAAGCTTTAGGATTATCTTGCGATATGCTTCTTTCCATCCTTGATGTAGAGACCCTTTGGCGAAGAAGTTTTTTTGCCTGTGAGGTCGTAGATGGCTGAAGAAGAAGTATTGTTGGCAGATGGGGTAGAAATGCCGTTGGCAACGTTGGAAACCACCTTTATGATACCCTTTGTGGCAAGTAGCGATGTGTCCCAAAGTTGTGTGGCAGAAGGAGTGGCAGGCTGAATGTCGGTGAAGCCTGTGCCCTGGATAGCCGAAGCGAGATTGAATACCTTTATCTCAGTATCGTCGGCGATGGTGCCTGTGACATCCTCCATGTTTATAACCAATGTTGCATTATTGGCAGTCAGCTTACCCTTTATGGTGAGAGGCTGGCAAGAGCCAGATGCAGAGAGGTCTGCCTGTACGCTTCCGCTTACTACCACGTCGCCAGCAATGGTACCCTTGCCCGACAAGCTACCATTCTCCTTGATAGTCATGAGGCCTGTGCCCTGATTAGAGCCATCGATGATAAGGCGACCGCCAGTAACGATGGTAGTACCATTATAGGTGTTGCTACCCGTAAGGCGCCAATATCCGCTACCCTCCTTAACGATATTCACATTGCAGTTGTAGCCCGAAGCCGAGCAACGACGGTCGATAACGCCATTGAAAGTCTCGTTGGTGTTAGCATTACCCACCTGCCATGTCACGGTTTGTCCAGTAGTTTTCTTTGTGGTACCACCAAGATAAGTACCCTTGTCGCCACTTAGTCCGCCGAGCTTTATCGTAACGTTTGGATTCCAATGAGTTACGCGAGCGTTGCCCTTGAGATTTATCGAAGCGTTAGGAATACCACTATTATAGAGCATGAGCTGCGAACCATCCTTGTCGCTGTTTACGCCATTAGCCACGAGAGTGCCGTAGAAGCCGCTCCAGTCGCCGCTAACATATTCTCTGACGAAAGGAATCTTATATTCCAAAGTACCGCTACCAGTAACCTTGCACTTTAGCGAGCAGTTGCGCTGGATGGTGAAGGTGGAATAAGTATTCTCCAGCACTTCGATAGGGAACTCGTAGTTGAGATATTGGTCGTTAGAAGACTTTGTTACGAAGTTTCCTCCAGCCATCACCAGCTTAGGCGAAGTGTTGCCATCTTCTCCGAGATAAACATGCGACTTGGCAGTCATTTTCTTGATATATTCAAGCTGCAGAGTACCACTCTTGACGACGGTGTTGCCGGTATAGCTAAAGAACTTTGCGCTACCAGGGCGTACGATGCCGTTGCCATCAACAACAAAGTTGCCTGCGCCTGTGAATGCGCCGTTGAGGTTTAGGATAGCAGAGCTGTTGTCAACGCCAAGTGCTGTCTCTTTATACAATGTAGCACAGCGGTTTGTAGAAGCCGTAGAGCCAGTATAGTTCCACTTACCTCCATCCCAAATCCAGTTTTGCGCATATTCTATAGATGCACCAAGTGCACTTGGCTTGCCACCATCGGCAATAGACTGGAAGTTTACTACGCCATCATGGATAACAGAAGCGCCAGTATACGAGTTTTCGAGTTTCAAGTTCAAGGCACCCTCGCCGTCCTTGTTGAGCGATCCTGTGCCTGCGATGCTTCCTGTGCCCTGCAAGGTGACATTAGCATTACCCTTAACCACAACATTCTTTGGAGCCACCTCCTCAGTAACCATTATCAATGTGTTTGTGGCAGGAGCTATCAGCACGTTGGCATCATCAGCAAAGGCTGCGGAGTTGTCGTTCCAGCAGAGGTCAGTATGGTTCCATTTCTGCATAGTAGCACCGCTCCAAGTGGCATCAGCATTATAGTTTTCGCAGTCTATCATCTCGGCATATTCTGGCTGAGTTTTAACTGTGATGGTGTTGTATTCCGACACCACGTTGCCATTGAAAGCAGCCAATCTTACATTATATAATGTGCCAGGCTTCAAGTTTTTGATGGTATAGCTCTCGGTATTGGCATCGATGCGCGCAATCTCCTTGAATGTTCCTTCCTCTTCCATCTCGAGGATAAAGCCATCCTCATTGTCAGAAAGATCGTACCATGAAATCGTGATGCTGTTGTCTTTAGACGATTTTTCGCTCAAGCACATAGGCTTTCTCACCAATGTAGGGATGGTGGTTGCCGAGATGCTATTTATATAGTTTTCGATATTTGCATATCCGTTGGCAGCTATTGTCATAGCATCATCCTTATTAGGGTCGGTGCCGTTAGCCTTTTCCCATTCGTCAGGCATGCCATCGCCATCAGTATCCACAGGCTTCTCGAAAGCCTCCATCTGCCATGCCAAAGGAGCGCCTATAGGCAACTGACATTCGTCAGAGAGGAAAGTACCCTCTTTGCCATAGGTCCTGACCTCGCGAATCATGTAGTTGTCAGCCATGTCGCGATAAGGCAGACTTGCTCCAACTACAGGCAACAAGTTGGAAGCCAAGTCTTTAGCTTCCCAAGTGTCGAGAGTAGGGTAGTCGAAAGGCGTTTCATGGAATGTAGGACCGCCACCATAGTTGCTACGCGAAATCTCAGTAGGGTCGAGTACGCCATTGAGGTTTTTGTCCTGTATGTTGTCAACGGCATAGATATGGAAATCAGCATTTCCACTTGTAATGGCGTTGGCAGAACTTCCCGTCATTGGACCATTTATAAAGAGGTTGTTGGTGACGTTGGCATACGATGTGCCCTGCGAGTCGCCACCCATGAGGTAGCAACCATTCTTCCAGTTGTAAACGATGTTGTTCACATACTGGTTTTTGCCCTTCACCTTGTTGTTACGAGTGCTGTTGTCGCAATAAAGGTTGCGATATAGAGTGATGTTGTCAGCCTGCATCAGACCACCAGCGCTATGCGACAGCAGTCCCTGTCCCATGATAGAATTCGAGATTGTGATGTCACCGAGGTCGCCTTTGCCGTCAGGGTTGATTGAGAAAGTCTCATCCAATCCCCATGAGAACGAACAATGGTCAAAGATCATGTTAGTGCCGTTGGATATACCCGCAGCATCCTTACCGCTGTCGCCACCCTTTCCCATACGGAAGCGCATGTGGCGCACGATGATGTTGCTTGCTCCCGAAAACGAGACTCCATTGCCATAAACCACCACACCTTCGCCAGGAGCAGTTTGGCCTGCAACATAAAGATTTTTGGCAAATACAATACGACTGCTGATTTTGATAACTCCCGCCACATCAAAAACTACGATGCGGTTTGGTTGGCTTACGGCATCTCGAAGAGAGCCTTGACCAGAGTCGTTGAGGTTAGTTACATGGTAAACGCTACCAGAGCGTCCGCCTGTGGCAAAGCGTCCGAAGCCTTGAGCTCCAGGGAAAGCCAGCTGTTGTGCTTGCGCACATAGGCTTGCAGCAGCAAAAAGCACTACAAGCTTTGATTTGGCATGCTTCATGTTAGTTTTAGTTTCTAAGTTTTTTTTTAGTAGAGTTTTTTCTAGATGTTCTAGATATTCTAGATTTTCTAGATATTTTAGCCTTAAAGCTTTACAGTCTTATTCATCAGGAAGTTGTCGAGAATTACCATGGCAGCCATGGCTTCCACCACAGGCACAGCCCTTGGCAACACACATGGGTCGTGGCGTCCGCGAGCCTTTAGGGTTGTAGGATTGCCCTCGAGGTCGAGAGTGTCTTGCTCTTGCAAGATTGTAGCCACAGGCTTGAATGCTATACGGAAATAGATATCTTGCCCATTGCTTATTCCGCCTTGTATGCCTCCGCTATGGTTTGTTGCGGTTTCGATGTTGCCATCATGGTTTACGAAGCGGTCGTTTTGCTCATTGCCAAAAGTGTTTACGCAATTAAAGCCTTCGCCATATTCGAAGCCCTTCACGGCATTTATGCCAAGCATAGCGCTACCCAATTGCGCATGCAGCTTGTCGAATTCTGGCTCGCCAAGTCCTGCAGGACAACCCTTTATCACACATGTGATGATACCGCCTACGGTATTGCCTTCAGCCTTAACCTTGGCTATGAGATTTTCCATTTCCTTAGCCTTATCGCTATCGGGACAACGCACAATATTGCTTTCTGTGAGCGAAAGGTCGTATTTGGTATAGTCGTTGTCGAGAGCTATGTTGCCCACCTGCGAAGTATAAGCGCAGATGTCTACTCCCAACTGCTTTAGAGCCAATTTGGCTAGAGCGCCACCCACACATCTGCTTATCGTGATGCGTGCCGATGAGCGTCCACCGCCGCGATGGTCTCTAACGCCATATTTTGTATGGTAAGTATAGTCGGCATGCGAAGGACGAAACAAACATCTCATATTCTCATAGTCTTGGCTATGCTGGTTAGTGTTTCTGACAATAAAGCCTATAGGGCATCCCGTCGATTTCCCTTCGAAGATGCCGCTCAGCAGTTCCACCTTGTCAGCCTCTTGGCGTCCGGTGGTGATATGACTTTGTCCTGGTCTACGCCTATTTAGCTCCTGCTGTATGAAGTCGGTATCGATATCTATGCCTGCAGGCATACCGTCGATTACACCTCCCACAGCTTCGCCATGACTTTCACCAAATGTAGTGAGGGTGAATAGATGTCCGAAAGTGTTTCGCATGTCTGTGTGTTGTTTTTATTATGGAGTAGGGAGATATGGAAAAACTCCCTACTTACCTTTATTATATAGATTATTCTTAGTTCTCGTGGTGATGTCCGCAACCGCAATGACCATCTCCGTGACCATGACCGCCGCAATGACCTTCGCCATGACCATGACCGCCACAATGACCATCACCGTGACCCTCGCAATGACCTTCGCCTTCGCCATGACCACCGCAGCCACCACCGCAGTTCTCGCAGCTACCGCCACATCCACCTTCACCGCTCATAGCCTTTACGAGCGCAGCCATTTCCTCTGCTGTAGCCTCGTGGCTTTCAAGGATAGAACCCTTGAAGTTAAGAGTTTTGCCAGCCCAAGGGTGGTTGAGGTCTACAGTAACCTTGTCGTTACCAATCTTTACGATATTAGCAAAGAAGCGCTCGCCATCAGCATTCTGCAATGGCACGATAGCACCTTCGAAGATATTCTCGTGGTCGAATTTGCCATTGTGCGAGAATATAGCCTTATCCAAGTCGAAAACTCTTTCAGCCACGTGCTCGCCATAAGCCTGTTCTGGAGTTAGTGTGATGTCATAGTCTTCGCCTGTCTGCTTCTCAGCCAAGAGTTTCTCAAATTCGTCGAGAGCCACTCCCATGCCAGAGATGAAAGCGAATGGAATACCAGGCTGAGTCTCCTCGAGGAGCTCCTTTTTGCCATCTGTAACGTCGTAAAGCTTATATGTAGCCTTGATGTACTTATTAGTCATTTTACTGTTGTTTTTCTATTATATTATAATGTATAATGCTGTTTAGCGTGCAAAGTTAAACAAAAAAAACGATAAACGTCCATAGTTGCAATATAATTTTGCAAAGTCATAGTATCAAATAGTAGCTTTAAACTGTAACTTCGTTGACATGTATCAAAAAAAGGGGTTACAAAACGAAAATACAGTCGAAAAAGCTTGCTTGGACAAAATCGATGGTATAACTTTGCACCCAGAAAACAGAGATAAAGGTATCAGAGGATACCACAGGATGACAGGACCTAAGGATAACAAAACGGTCCTAATGTTTAATTTAAAAAAACATGAGATTATGAAAAAGATTGTATTGACACTCGTAGCAATGATGAGTATGACAATGGCTTTTGCCGGTAATACTAACGCTAAGGCAGCTGAAATGGAAAATGCTTACGATATGCATATCAATATTCGCCGCCTCGCTACAACATTAGGTCTTAACATGGACCAGATGGAAAGTGTAAACGATTTGTATGGCAACTTCTGTGTAGAGATGCTCAACGCTTCTGCAGCAAAAGATGAGGAAAAATCAGAGATGGTTGATGCAGCTGTGAAGAGAAATCTTACATATATGGCTTACGTTCTCGATAATAGCCAATTGAAGAAGTATACATTGCTCCTCAACACTACTCTTAAGAACCGCGGCTTGAAGAAGTAGTAAATGCAAATTAATTAGGAATAGATTTTAGGTAAAAAGAATGTTTTAGCAGCCATATATAGATGGCTAAGTAGTAAATTTAAAATTAAAGAAAGGGTAACAATTATGAAAAGTTTTATGAAAGCAGTAAAGAACTTGTTGAAGTCTTATTTCAAGAAGAACTATGAAATGAATAAGTCTGTATACGATGCAGGTCTTACATTGTGCTAAATGTTTGATAAACAAAACGATAGTATAATAGCATAGAAATATACAACACCACGCAAGTTGGTGTTTCACAAAGAAAAGCTCTCGTGCCTCGTGGCATGGGAGCTTTTTTTCGTTTATAGCTATAGGCTATTTTCCTGTTTGAAAATTTGCATGTAAATGTGTAATTGATTAATTTTGCATAAATTAAGTCCACAATTACTTAATCCCACTCTCTACGATGAAAGAATTATTATTTGTATGTATAGGAAGCTTCTTTGGCGGCGGCATGCGTTATCTCTCGGGCAAAGGCATTGCCTTTTTTATGAACACCCAATTGCCTTTGGCTACATTGGCTGTCAACGTAGTTGGTAGTTTTCTGATAGGCTTGCTCTCGGCTATGGCGCTTAGCAATAATATCTCGCCAGCCACTAAACTACTTCTAATAACAGGATTCTGCGGAGGCTTCACCACCTTTTCTACCTTTATGAACGAGAATCTGCTCCTTGCTCGCGGTGGACAATTAGCTTGGGCTATTGCCTATACCGTGGCAAGCATTTCCTTGGGCATCATAGCCTTGATAGCAGGCTATAAGGTTGGAAGCTAATGCTTTAGCTCCTTTCTCTTATTCATAAAACCCACAAATCATAAGCAGATATAAATACCCACAAATTCTAAGCAGGTATAAATACCCACAAATTCTAAGCATTTAATGAAAAAAGCAATCCTTATATTCCTTCTTGCAGCATGCCAGCTTTCTGCCTTTGCTCAGCGAGCAGCCCTCGGCAAACTGTCGCCGTGGGTGCGCTCTATAGTTGCCGAGCAACGCTTGTCGGCATCTGTACAGAAGAGTAATGGCAAGAGCTTTACAAAAAATAAGGTTGATGCTATTAGCATATCGCCATCGCCTATGCTCACAGCCTTTGTGCGTGCAGAGGGCAATGTAGATTCTCTTTTCTCAGCCAATGGTTGTCAGCAGTTGCTTAGTTGTGGCGATATATATATTGTTGCCATGTCAATCAGCAATATTGCGGCATTATCGCAGAATAGCCAAGTTAGCCGTATCGAATCGCAACGTGGCACACATGCTTTGATGGATATTTCAGGAGCTTATCTTGGTGCCACCAAAGCCTATCAAGGCCTCTCGCTTCCACAAGCCTACACAGGCAAGGGCGTGATGGTAGGCGTGATGGATATTGGTTTCGACCTCACCCATCCTAATTTCTACGACCGTTCTGCCACCAACTATCGCATACGCAGTTTTTGGGATCAGCTTTCTGCCGACACCCTTAACTCCGCACACTACGTTGGTCAGAGCTATCATGGCAAAGAGGCTTTGCTTCGTTATGCCCACTCTCGCGATGGCTTAGACCAAACTCACGGCACACATACCCTTGGCTCGCTTGCAGGCTCAGGCTTCGATAGTCCTTATCGCGGCATAGCCTACGAGAGCGACATCTGCATCGTTGCTAATGCCACCGTCGACGATGTAGCCTTCATCGATACTGCCGACTATTATAAATTCACCTATGCCACAGATGCTCTTGGCTTTAAGTATATCTTCGATACAGCCGACAGCCTTGGCATGCCTTGCGTAGTGTCGTTTAGCGAAGGTGCACCACAAGATTTTCGTGGCGACGACCAACTATACTTTGCCATGCTTGATAGCCTCACAGGTCCTGGTCATATCCTCGTATCGTCGGCAGGCAACAATGGTTTCATACCATCTTATATTCACAAGCCATTGGGCGACGAAAGTCGTGGTAGTTTTGTTTGGACTTCTGCCAACCGTGCATCGTTAACCATTAATAGTCTTGGAGCATCAGCCTTGCGCACAGTATTCTACCATGATACCGATGTTAATGATACTATCATCATAAAAACTTCAGAAGTATTGGCTGCCGAAGACCCTATGCTCATCGACTCCACCATTATAGCTGGACAAAAACTATACATCACCATCTCTGCCTACGACAACTGCTATGATGCTTCGCGTCAGGTCTACGATGTGCAGTTCCTGAGCCTTGGTCGTCTTGATGCCTTAGGCAAAATGTCGGTAGAGATTATAGGCGAAGATGCTGATGCAGAGCTATATTGCGACGAAGGATATCTTGTTGCCAACGATTTGAATCCTGCTCTTCAGGATGCAGAGTGCACACATAATATAAATTCTCCATCTGCCGCACCTTCTGTTATCTGCGTGGGTGCCAACAGCTATCGTCAAAACTTCGAAAACTATCTTGGCGACTTGCGCACCTACGACATGGGAACAAATGGTCAGCGTGGCGAATATTCTTCAGTTGGCCCTACCTTCGATGGACGCATTAAACCAGATGTTATGGCGCCAGGTACAAATGTCATCTCATCATATTCAAGCTATTATCTCGAAAACCATCCGCAGGCTTTCGACATTCTCTCGGATGTCGCCCACTTCGATTTCCAAGGTCGCACCTATGCTTGGAATGCCAATTCCGGCACCTCTATGGCTTCGCCTATAGCAGCAGGAGTGATAGCTCTGTGGTTGCAAGCCTGTCCTACGCTCACTCCACAGGATATTATGCGCATCATCTCGCACACCTCGCGCTGTGTAGACCCTACACTCTCATACCCCAACAATCTCTATGGCTATGGTGAGATAAATGCCTATGCGGGCTTACTCTATATCCTTGGCATCGATGGTATCACGGGCATTTCGCATTCCACGCCCCATGATGTCGCCATCTCGCCATTATCGGGTGGCAGACTAAAGTTGGCGTTTGCTTCTCAGCCTTCGCAATCGCTTACGGCTACAGTATATTCGCTTTCGGGCAATATTATTGATTCTCAAAGCTTTATGCCTACTGCCGATAGCCATGTGTTGCAGTTGCCAGCTTCGGCAAGTGGAGTAGTGGTGGTGCAGATTTCGGGCGAAAACCAATATCAAGGTTCACAACTAATAAGGATTTCAAAATAAAACATACAAAAAACTAAAAGACAATGAAAAAGATTAAGTTCTTAGTTATTGCTGCCATCACAGCAGTTTTGATGTCGGCATGTGGCACCACACAGACTGTGCCACTCACAGGTCGTAAACACAATCTTCGCGTCACCGATCAACAAGTGTTGAGCCTTAGCTCACAGGAGTATACCAAGTATATGGCTTCTGCTAAGAAGTCTACCAACTCTGCCAACACCGCCATGGTGCAGCGTGTGGGCAAGAATCTTGCTACTGCCGTAGAAACCTATCTCAAGAACAATGGTTTTGCTTCAGAAATCAGCAATTTCTCTTGGGAATTCAACCTTGTGCAGAATAATGAGGTTAACGCCTTCTGTATGCCTGGTGGCAAGATTGTAGTCTACGAAGGCTTACTTCCTTACACTCAGAATGAGACTGGTCTTGCCATAGTTCTTGGCCATGAGATTGCGCATGCTGTAGCCAAGCATTCTGCCGAACAACTTAGCAAGCAGATGAATCAGCAGACTGGCACTCAGATACTTGGCTCTGTTCTTAATCAGGCTGTTGGTGATGGTGTTGGCGATTTGGCATCAGCCGTAGCTGGACAGTATTTCTCATTCCGCAACCTTAAATATTCTCGCGACAATGAGTTGGAGGCCGACTATATGGGTCTTGTCTTTGCAGCCATGGCAGGCTACGATCCTCAGCAGGCAATACCTTTCTGGCAGCGCATGTCGCAGAATAGTTCTTCGCAGAGCGACTTCTTCAGCGACCACCCATCAGACGCTAAGCGTATCGCAGCTCTTCAGCAGCACATGCCTGTAGCCTTGAAATACTATCAGGCTGCAAAACCTGCTATCA
>ERZ1026894.1572-NODE-1572-length-13194-cov-3.961336_pt1 | contig 13194 bp, 10 predicted proteins | sample MGYA00380177_ERZ1026894 | MGnify/ENA primary metagenome ERZ1026894 (study PRJEB33269, sample SAMEA4719813) | human gut metagenome | biome: human-associated habitat; feature: organic feature; material: feces | place: Cameroon | collected 2013-10 ... | reverse complement strand
TAATAATGCCTATTGATATTTTTATATCAATATAGTAAAATTTGTTTGTAAGACCGATAAAGATTGCGCAATACGGAAAGTAATGCGCCAAGAGGGATAAATATGAAATACAACATGCAACTCACTCCCGAACAAGCCGACATTCTCAACGGCAAAAAGGGAGAAACGATGGCAAAAGTCATGGAAACACTCGTTATGTTCGGCGATATTTTCGGAGCAAAACGTATGGTTGAAGTGACGCACAAAGAGGGACACCTCGTCACGAGCTTCGGCATAGGTCTTTTGAAGCCTCTTTATAAGACGATGGACAGACTTATTGCCGACGGAATTAAAACCCAAGGCACGTTTACGGTGGATCCTCGTCCGCTCGACAGAAAAAACGTCAAATACTCCTTGCTCGATCGTCTTGTCAATGAGAAAATCATGTATTCTCAGCAAGAGCATTATGAGGAGCAACTCAAAGCGGTCGGTCTTAAAGATGCCAACGCATTCACTTGCGCTTGCTATCTCGACGAAGTGGGCAACGTTCCCAAGAAAGGCGATATTCTTTCCTGGGCGGAATCCAGCGCAGTCGTTTATGCAAACTCCGTTCTCGGCGCACGCTGCAACAGAAACAGCGGTATGCTCGATTTGTTCGGCTCGATTGTCGGTTGCGTTCCCGAATTCGGGCTTCTGACCGATGAGGGAAGAAAAGCGACGTGGATTGTCAAAGTCGAAACGACAAAAATCCCCGAAGCGCAAATTCTCGGAAGCGCAATCGGCATGAAAGTCGTCGAAGACGTGCCGTATGTTTACGGCCTTGACAAGTGGATCGGATCGGAACTCACCGACGAAGCGAAAGGCTACCTCAAAGATTTCGGCGCGGCGACAGCTTCAAACGGCGCAGTCGGACTCTATCATATCGACAATCTTACCCCCGAAGCAAAGGAACTCGGTCAAAAACTCATCGTCGAAAATCCGAAAGTGTACGTCATCGACGACGCGGAACTCGAAAGAGTGTACAAGAGCTATCCGAACATGTGGAAAAAACCCGACAGCAAAGCTACCATGGCATTTGTCGGCTGCCCGCATTTGACGTTCACCCAACTCAACGAATGGACGGATATGATTGAAAAAGCACTCAAAGAAAGCGGAAAGAAGAAAGTTGCGTTGCAGACAATTGTTTGCTCTGCACCCGACGTGGTGGAGAAATTCAAAAAAACGCCTGCATACAGCCGTTTTATCGCGACGGGAGCAAAACTCACGAGCATTTGTCCGCTTATGTATACCAACAATCCGCTCACAAAGGGTAAATCCATTGCGACTTGCTCAAACAAACTCCGCACTTACAGCATCGCAAGATACTACAAGACGGCAGATCTTCTCAATATCATCGCAGGAAAGGAGTGAAGACTATGAAATCATTTAAGGGTAGAGTTATAGCCGCAGGCAACTTCAAAGGCGAAGCCGTTGTGTCAAGACAAGGCGTAAACACGCTTGCGACTTTTCAAAAAAGCGCTCTGACAAATGCAAAACAAGTTATTGTCAGCGACCAAAACAACAAAGATATTTTCGGACTCAACATTACGGGCAAGGCTCTTTGCCTTCCGCAAACAATCGGTTCGACGACGGGCGGTCTTGTTATTCAAACCGTATGTTCGATGGGCATCAACCCCGCGGCATTCCTTTTTTCGGAGCATATCGACTCGCTTGCGGCAAGCGGAATCGTGCTTGCAAAGATTTGGGAAGATTCAAACGTCATTGCAATCGACGAGCTTGGCGACGAGTTTTTGAAAACCGTCAACACGGGCGATACAATAACGATAAAAGAGGACGGCACCGTCACGATAGGTTGATTTTTTACAACAATATATATAAAAGCGCACGCATTGCGTGCGCTTTTATATATGTCGCAATATGCGGTCATTTGTTTTTCAAAAATTCCTCGATCAGATCCAAGGCGCGTTTTATTATATCCATTGAATAAGCGTAACTTATGCGTACAAAATCTTTGCCGCTTTGACCGAATGCACCTCCCGGAACAACGGCAACGTTCTTTGCGTCGAGCAGGGCATATGCAAATTTTTCACCGTCCATTCCCGTCGATTTTACGCACGGAAACACATAGAATGCGCCTCTCGGTTCAAAACAAGAAAGTCCCATTGCATTGAGGCGGTCAACAAGATAGCGTCTGCGCTTATCGTATTCGTCACGCATCATATGCACCTCTTTGAAATCGTCCTTAAAAGAAGAATTTAGTGCTTCTAACGCCACGTATTGCGCTGCGGTCGATGCGCACATAATAGCGTATTGATGAATTTTGTATATAACGTCGATGATTTCTTTTGGGGCGCAAACATATCCGAGTCGCCAACCTGTCATTGCAAAATATTTCGAAAATCCGCTTATGACGATTGTACGCTCGCGCATGCCTTCAAACGACGCGATGGAAGTGAATTTCAAACCGTTGTAGGACAATTCGCCGTAAATCTCGTCACTGAATACAATCAGATTGTGTTTTTTGACGATAGGCACAAGTTTTTCAAGGTCGGATTTTTCCATAACCGCACCCGTGGGATTGTTGGGGTATGCAAGCAACAGTCCCTTTGTTTTGGGCGTTATTGCGCTCTCGAGTTCATCGGGCATGAGCTTGAATTCGTTTTCGATTTTGCATTGAATAGGCACCGCAGTTCCTCCGCAAAGGGACACAAGGGGAGCGTAACACACAAAACAAGGCTCGGGAATGAGTATCTCGTCGCCTGGGGCAACGATTGCGCGGAATGCCGCATCTATGCCTTCGCTGGCACCGACGGTTATGATTATCTCATCGTGCGGATTGTATCTGACGCCGATAAACTGCTCGGTATATCTTGAAATTGCCTCACGCAGTTCAAAAAGTCCTGCGTTTGCGGTGTATTGGGTTTTGCCTGCGATTATACTGTTTATGCCCGCTTGCGAAAAAACCGACGGCGTGGAAAAATCCGGTTCGCCGACGCCCAAAGAAAGACAATCTTTTCTGGTTGCCGCAATGCCGAAAAATTCTCGGATTCCCGATGGTTTCAAGTCGCGTGCGATAGGGTTCAAAATTTGCGAGTAATCCATATATCCCTCTTCATTCGTTTATAATATGAGAAATATAAAAAAAGTTTATCATGTCGGGTGCAAAATTTCAACAAAATCAACCGCTTTTTTGTATGTGAAAAGCAAATTGAAGAGAATCAAGCTGTTTTGTATGAAAACGAGCAATTGTTGTTTGCCAATCATATCAAAAGCATGATTTCAAGCCCGCCTATTGCGCAAAGAAGGGACGGAATTCCCACAATCATGCCGCGCTTTACAAAGTCAAGAAAAGAAAATGCGACATTTTGAGTTTTTAGTATCGAACTCCACATTATTGCCGCAAGCGCGCCTATGGGGGTGAGCAACGCTCCGAGATTCGAGCCTATTATCGAGGCATATATTGCGCCTTCGACGTTTTGCGTTGCAACGTTTTGAAGAATCTGCGAGTACAAAACAGACATAGGAATGTTGTTCATAAGATTTGCAAACAATGCGCTTGTAGTGCCGAACGTGAGGGCGCAGTCGGCGCGTTGCAAAGACTTTGCAAGATACTCTGTTACGCCGCATTGGTTGAGGGAAAGCACAATGACAAACATCGACAGCAAAAACGGTACAAGTTGCCACGGAAGTCTTGAAATCGTTTTGCCGACGGGCTTCATCGATTTGTGGCGAGCAAGAGTCGCAACGGAACAAGCAACAAGCAACAAGCAGCATGCAGCCAAAGATACCGTCCACATTTCAATCCCTATGTAAGACGATATCGCAAGCAAAATCGTAGCAACACACAATATCGTTATTCCTATGATTAAGCAGGGTTTGTTGTCTATTGCGATTTCCTGTTCGTGCAAGTCGATAGGAGATTTAAGTTTTTTTCGGAACATCAGATACAGTATCGAAAGAGAGCAAAGTCCGGCAAAAATCGTCGGTATCGCCATCATGGCGATATACTTGCCAAAAGTTATACCCATCGACGTTGCCAGATAGATGTTTGTCGGATTTCCTATTATCAAAAACATGCTCCATGTGTTTGCCGCAACAAATTCGGTGAATATAAAAGGTACGGGGTCTATGTTGCAGTTTCGCGCAAAATAGCAGATAAAGGGTGTAAAAGTGAGGATAATCACGTCGTTTGATGTGAAAACCGTCAATATCGACACCGTGATATACAAGAGGAAAAACAACTTTGTCTGACTTGCGCCGGCTTTTTTCATCACGGCATTTGCAAGCCATTTGAAAAAACCGATTTCGTCAAGGTAAATGCTCAGCGCGCTCATAGATAAAAACAGCACGAGAATTTTGAGAGGGTTTACTTCGTCGTTCGACGTAAAAGATTGCCATACGGCTTTTGCGTCAACGCCGCCGCTTGCCAAAAGAATTGCGGCGCATACCAAAGGAATGAGCCAGTACAAACCAAAGCCGACTTTTCCTATCCTCAATCGGAGATTGAAGAGCGTCGAAACGAGTATGCCCAACGCACATATTATAAAGACAGAAAGTTGAAGCGCCATATTTCCTCTTTTGCAACGTGCATATTATGCTCGCATAAAAAACAAAAGGCAAGTAAATCTACACTTTTTACCACAAATGTGAATCTTCTAAAAAAAATTTTTGATTCCTTACAATCGGCACTATGGACAAATCGAAAGCCTTGTGATAAGATAACTATATTAAGGAGTAAATTATGTTTGAAATCGTAACAGACAACACTGCCGACCTTTTTGAAGGTTATTACGAACAAAATCCGACACGTCGCCTTCCGTTTTCATTTACGCTCGAAGATCGTTTCTATGAAAAAGACGACGAGTATCCGATCGAGCTTTTTTATGAAAAGCTGAAAGCGGGCAAACTTGTCAAGACATCGCAAATCAATCCGCACGATGCGCAAGTCATGTTCGAGCAGGTTTTGCAAGAGGGCAAAGACGTGCTTTATATCGGCTTTTCGTCGGGTATGAGCGGAAGTTTCGACAACATTTCGTATATAGCAAAAGGGTTGCGTATCAAATATCCCGATCGCAAAGTAATCGTCATCGACACTCTTGCAGGCGCAGGCGGTGAAGGCTTGCTTGTCTACTATGCAAAAAAGATGCAGCAAGAGGGCAAGAGCATGGAAGAAATCGCCGAATGGGTTGAAACTCACAAACTCGACGCGCATCATTGTTTTATCGTAAGCGACCTTATAAATCTGCGCAACAGCGGTCGTATCTCGACTCTTGCCGCACTGTTCGGAATGATTGTGCATATCAATCCCGTTTTGCAACTTACCACCGAGGGCAGAATCGGTATCGTGACAAAAGCAATAGGAAGGAAAAAATCCATTTCCGAAATGGTCAAGTTTTTCAAAAACAACTATATAAAGGATGACAACGACTTTATTCTCATCGGACATACCAATTGCCCCGAGGAAGCACATGCTTTCGGAGCGCAGATAGAGCAAATAGCCGGCGGCGTTCCTGTCAAATACGGGTATATAAACCGCTTGGTATCCGGTTGCGCAGGCTACAATGCTTTGGCAGTATTCTTTATGGGCAAAACGCGTACCTGAATAAAACTTATAAAAAAAACTCGCGTCGAAGAACGCGAGTTTTTTTATGCTTAATAAGTGTCAGATGCGTTTCGTGACAGAGTCTTTTTTCTCTTTGTTGCCGTTTTTGCGAGTGAGATAAATCGAGGCGAAGATCGCGCTTCCTGCAAGAGCAACGATGATAGCAAGCACTATTGCCACGATTTGAACCGTTGTCAGACCGTCGATTTTGATATGCTCTTTTTCGACATAACCGACAAAATCGTCAAACCTGACAAGATAAAAAGTGTCTAAAACTTCAAGCACTTCTACCTTGCTTCCGTCCACAATTTGCGTGACAAGTTGGGAATTTTTGTCGGGGGAGGCGTAGACGTTGACAAGTCCGCCGATTCTGTCTGCATTTGCTTTTCCGTAAACTTTGTCTTTTTCGGGAACGATGAGGGTGTATTCTTCTATGTCGGACGATTTGACAAAATAAGTTTTTTCGTCCTTTTGAACTATTGTCCATTGCGAGTTGTCGTATCCCGCAGTATCGCTGATTCTTGTGACGATTTCGCCTTCTTTGAGCGGTGCGGAAGAAGATTCGAGATATGGCAAAGAATAAAGTGTTGTGTCTTTAACCGCAACGTAATCGCCGCTTAGAAGCGTCGTTTCGACTCTGTTAAAGTCCGATTTGATAATTTTGACAAGTTTTTTGCCGACATAAGCGTAGCGATAGTTTTCTGTTTCGTCGCCTTCGATGACAGAATCGAGAACAAGATATGTATCGCCGGATGCAGCCGAAATATTTTCGATTCTTCCGTCGGCAGAGTAGTTGAGAGCGTCGTCGTTTGCGGTTGCGAAATAGTATGCGGAAATTGTCGGTTGGGGTTGAGCCGGCGAGAAGTTTTGTTTTGTGGTTGCATTCAGATTCATCGATCCGACAAAACTCTCTTTGGCGGTAAAGACAAGATTTTCGCCGTCAAGACATGCGCTCGTCAAGGTTGCTTTCATTGATGCCGACGTCGGGTATACGTTTTGGATATCATCGCCAGTTATCGTCGTGATTTTGCCCTCAAACACAACATAGGCTTTGCCTTGATAATCTATTGCAAGGTCGATTGCCTCTTGAAAATCGCCGTCTGCGAGTAGGGCAAGTTTTTTGCCGTTGCGATCTATGGATATTACCGATGTGTCGGTGAGCAAATATACGTTTGCGCCGTCTTTTGCAACGGTTATGCGTTTTGCGTTTTCGACGTCGAAGATTTTTATGAGAGAGTTGCCGATTGCTGCGTATACGCCGTCTTTTGCAAGCACGTAAAGTTTGTCAAGATAAGCTATATCGGTTACGTTTTCGACGTCGTATGTTTTGGATACGGTAACGTCGTTGATTTTTGCGACTTTGTTTTGGAATGCGCAATAGATATCGCGCTCCGAATTTGCGATTGCTAACGGCGTTTCTTCAAAAACCTGCTCTGTCATCACGCCGTATTTGTCGATATGCGCTATGCGCTTGTTGCCGCTGTCTACAACGCTTATACCTTTGTCGCTCACGCACAAGTCGGTGGGGCGGTCAAGGTGAAAAGCGTCGTTGCCCGTCATTGTTATCGACGTCGTTCGCGTCAGAGTCGATTTGTCGGCTGATAGTGTGTAGACGACGACGCAGTTGTTTTCGATTGTGAAAAGTTTGTTGCGGTGAGCAAAGAAGTTTTCCGTTGTGATGTCCGAATCGAAAAGTTTTTCGCCGCTGTTTTTGTCAATGCCCACTATGTGATTTTGTTGCGCTGCGACATTGCCGTCAAGCGCGTAAATTACATCTCCCACAAATGCCTTCTGAGCATAGACGGTGAGCGGTTTCGACGTGTGTTGTTTTGTCTTTAAGTCAAAAATCGTGATAAAGGGATTGCCAATGGTGTAGGTGAATCCGTAAAAGTTTTCGTTTTCGCCCGCTATGACTATATCGCTCGATATTTCATCCGAAAGGATGTTGTCTATATCAAACGCAACGTCCAATTTGCTGTCGAATACACTTATATAGCCTGCTCTGTTGTATGCATAGAGATAGTTGCCGTCGCTTGCCAATGAAGTGATTTTTTGCGGCGAGGGCAGAGTGCGCTCGGTTGCCACCGCCGATTTGTCGGTGAGGTCGATTGTAAAATATTTGCCGTCCGCTTGCAAAAACGCAACGTCTTTGAGAATAAACAGATGCGTCACATTTTCAAAATCTACCGAATATATATATGTATCCGACGCGTCGTTGGGGCGCACAAAAAGCGTTTTTGCGTCTTTATCGTAGATGATGAGGTAGTTGTCGTTTGCACTTACAAGAGTGGGGTTTGCAGATTGAAAATAATTGCTTGTCGGGAATAATCTGACAAAATTGTCGCCCTGCGCGTTTGCGATTTTCGTTCCGGTAAGTGCCGTCGCAAAGGAAAATGCCGCTATTAAAACGGCGAGCAGAAGAATAAACGTCAATGATTTTTTTGTGATTTCAACCGACTTTTTCATAAATATAAGTATAATCAAATTGAAACTTTAAGTCAAGATAATAACTTTATTGCTTGAAATATTCGTGCGCGTGTGATAATATCTTCTAAAAGGTATATATATGGCAAATAAAAAACGTTATTACAAAAACCGCTCTCAGAAATCAAATCAGGAGAGCATAAATCAACAGACCGCAAGATTCTCGCAAGAGCAACTCGCTCTTTCGACCGAGGATTTGGGACTCAGCGAATCGACAAGAGAGTTGCTCGCCAAAAACCGCATACAAACCGCCGCCGACCTCGTAAAACGCACCGAAAAGGATATGTACAAGGTGCAAGGACTGAATAAAAAAATACTTTTCGAGGTTGTCGACGCACTTAAATCGAAAGATATGTGCTTGCGCAAGGAACCGCCAAAAGTGCAGAATCCCGGCAACACGCAAGGCGGCGCCGCACAGCAAAACGCTAAAAACGAGCAATCCGTCGATGCGTCTTTTAGCGAGCAAAAGCGCAGAAACGACAAAAAAGTAAAAGTGCAAAAAGACGATAAAGCGGATGCCAAATCCAATGTCGCCGACAAAAACGTCAGAAACGAGCGTTCGTCCAAATTCGGACTTTCGGACAGAGCGACTGCAAAACCTCAAAACAAGCAAAGTCAAAATCCGAAACAAAACGAAAAAAAATCCCAAAAACAAGAAAAACTCACCGAACCCTTGAAGCCGGGGCAATGGCGCAAAGTGCTTAAAGGCGGCAAATGGGGGTATTCCGACGGATTCAAAATCGTCATACCTACCATGTATGATGAAATTTTTGCTTTCAAAGAAGGGCTTGCCAGTGTCGAACTCGATGAAAAGTGCGGATATATCGACGAAGAAAACAATGTTGTTATTCCTCTTGACTATGACACTGCCATGAGTTTTTCCGAAGGGCTTGCAATGGCATGCAAAGGCGAAAAGTGCGGCTATATAAACAAAAACAACGAGGTTGTCATCCCGTTTGAATACGATGCGGCAACGCCGTTTGAAAACGGTGAAGCCAAAGTGAAAAAAGACGGGAAGTGGGGAACTATTACCACCGACGGTAAGATAACCTGGATTTGAGTTTCCCTTTGCTCGTTGCGTTGGGGAAAATGAGAAACAAATTTGACAAATCTTTATATGCGAGGTCATCCGCATTGCGATTTTTTGCATCGGCGGTTGTCCTCGTTTTGCTTTTATGCGCAATTTTTGCGCCGAGTACGGCAAGCGCGGTTTGCCCCGACGGTTATGTAAGTCAAATCAAAGACAATAATCTCGACTGGCAAACAGGCAAAGACAACCTGAATCTCGATTATGTCAAGTCTGCCGTTGCAGAATGGATGTCGAGCAAAGACTACAATTTTTCCGAACTCGAAAAAAATCCGTTGGTGATAGCCGTTATAGACACGGGCATAAATTTCAGCCATGAGGTTTTCACAGGGAAATACGATGAAAACGGAGTCAAAACCGACGCGCAGGGAATAGGAAAATACGATGTCTTATACCGCAATAAAGACGGGCACGTCATCTCAAAAAACACTGACGATTCGTCAAAGGACGCAAGCGACGCTTCTCCCAACAGACACGGCACGCACGTTGCGGGCGTCATTGCAACGCTTATACACGAGCTGAACCTCGAAAAATATGTAAAAATCATGCCGATAAAGGCATCGAAAGGCTCAAAAAACGATTTTGAAAGCGATTCCTTGAGAGAGGCTATCGACTTTGCGCTGCAAAACGGCGCCGATGTCGTAAATATGTCAATCAGCGACAAGGGCGTTACGCCGGGAGAAACGACAGAATACGATTTGGTTTCAAACGAGGACGCACAAAAAGCCGTATTCGTTGCGGCAGCAGGCAACAATTCGCAATCGACCGCAGATAAGTTTTTGTCAAAAGGTAGGCGGTATTTTCCCGCTGCAAGCAAAAACGTTGTCGGGGTTATGAATTACGAATCGTCAAACGGCAAAAAATCGCTTGCTGCTTCTTCAAATTACGGTTCGGCATATGATATATGTGCGCCGGGTGTGTCTATTTGGAGTGCGGACGGCACGAGCAACGAAGCATACAAATCGATGAACGGCACGAGCATGGCAACGCCCGTAATATCCTTTGCATGCGCTCTTGCAATGCTGAAAGACAGGGCTTTTTGCAGCGTCGGACAGTCACAGGCAAAGTCTTATTCCGAGATTGCCCAAAGCGTTAAAAACGCCTATTCTCAGACGATAAAAAAGGATAATTTTGATCTCGGGGTATTCAGTTTCGAGCAGCTTCTTTCGGGCGAAGTAAAAGTTCGTATCGTCGTAGACGGCGAGGGCGGAGAGCTTACGCAATATATCAATTCCGTCCGACCTATCGAATTGAGACTTGAAGTTTTGCCGCACGTTTACGATAAATCGGGCGAGGTACAATGGTTTGTCGACGATCAACCGGTACAAAACGACTCCGCGGACGCGTTCGAGTTTGTGTATACTCCGCAAAATGTCGTATCGAAAACAAACATCGTTGCCAAGTGGACAAATGCCGAGTTGAATGTGCAATTGACTGCCTCTTGCGACGTAAAAGTGGGCTACTATGAATTTTCCGAAAAAGAAACAGGTCATATCGTTATAAACACCAAACAAAACGATAAAATCTCGGATTTCGACAGCGTGACAAACTCGATTGCGATAGACGGAAGCGGCGTAGTCGATTTTTACCTTCCCGATGAGATATTTGAGAACTTAGCGCCGTCGACATATGTAAAATGGTATGTCGACGACAAGTTTTATGCGACAGGGAAAAGTTTTGCTTTTGATTTCAAAAATGTCGGGGAGTATAAGGTAAAAGCAAAAATCGACAACTACTATACGTCCGAAACAACCGTCATCGTCATAAAAGCGAATGAAGAGGAATCAAAAGTGGCGGAGTATGTCACGCTTGCAATTTCATGCGCTCTTTTTGCAGGTTTGATTGCGGTTGCGGCAACGATTTTGGTGCGTAAGAAAAAAGCTCTGAAATGATAAAAAACAATATTTTCGTTCTACGAAAAAAAGACTGTTTTCAAACAGTCTTTTAAAATTTGACGATAAATTGTTGCTTACTTGTTTGCTTTAAGGGTGTCCAAAGCGCGGCAGAGAGTGGATTTCTTTCTTGCAACCGTGTTCTTCTTGTAGATACCGTCTTTGAATGCGCAATCGATGACGGAAACGGTTTCGGGAAGGAGTTGTTCTGCAAGAGCAACGTCGCCTGCTTCGATAGCTGCGTTGTATTTTTTGATTGCGGTTTTAACGCGCGCTTTCTTTGCGGTGTTGATTTCGTTTCTCTTATCCGAAGTGATAACTCTCTTTTTTGCTGACTTAATATTTGGCATATTTTTCTCCTCGTACTTTTGTACTGACTAAATATCTTTGACATATTAGCATATTAAGAAGAAACTTGCAACCGTTTTGAATGGATTTTTTGCGAATATGCACAATATTGTTATGGATATTTCAAAAAACTACCGTTTTGTCACCGATATGGCAATCGAAAGCGCAGATGCTCTCGGACTTGACAAAAACATCGATTGCGTGCAACTTTTGTATGATATTCAAAAACGCACTCTGAGAGTCAAAACCGAAAACGATTCAAAACGTATAGGCAGAGAAAGGGGCGTTTATATCACTTTCGACTGCACAAAGTGTGTTTTTTCAAACGCAACCGCCGCTAAATATCTTACTCGACAGATTGCGCAATCTCTTTTAGAACTTGTCGGTATGTTGAAAAAAACATCGCCCGTTCTCGTTGTAGGGCTTGGAAATCGGCACATCGTTGCGGATTCGCTCGGCCAAAGAAGCGTCGAAAAAATAAAAGTCACAAGATACGTTCGTGCGGGATTGCAAAAACAAAGCGTATGCGCGTTTTCGACCGGCGTTCTCGGTATGACGGGAATACAATCTTCAGAACTTGTAGCGGGAGCTGTGGGAAAAATCAAACCCTCTTGCGTGATATTGATAGATTCGCTTGCGACGGGGGCAGTTTCGCGACTTGGCAAATCCTTTCAGATTTCAAGTTGCGGAATATCGCCGGGAAGCGGTGTGGGACAAGACAAAGAGAGAATAGACAAATCGCTTTTATCGGTTCCGACGTTTTCGATAGGTGTGCCGTTGTTGCTTTCTTTACGCACGGGGATCTATGCGTTTGTAAAGGAGTTTGCAAAAGACGAAAATATGCAAATCAACGAATACGCTTTGCGCCAAAAACTTGCAGATAGTCTGCTTTCTGATTTGATTGTCGCACCGAGAGATATCGACCTTGCGGTAAATGTGGCGTCAAATATAGTTTCGGGTGCAATAAACGACGCATTCAAGTTGTAAAACGGCATTCTAATGCGGTTTTTTTATTTTCAAATGCGAAGCAAAGAAAGTATTTTTTTATATTTGTTTTCTTCGTTTCCGCCCGTAAACTTAAACGTAACGTTGCTTTTCGCCGCCGTCGGAGCAACAAATTTTTCAAGTTCGCCTACAAGACTATCGTTGCCGTCGCAAAAGTCGACGTCACCCAGAATCGTCGAAATATCTTTTTTGCAATACGGGTAGTGGGAACAACCCAGTATTACTTTTTTGACTCCTTTGAATTTGAATAGTCTGCAAGCCAAATACGGAAGCAATGCGTTCATGCTCAAAGAATCCTTTTTGCAGTTTATAGACGCCTGGACTTCTATCATGGAAGCAAGATCTCTCGTGTCTGCCGTTTCGATTTTGCCTGTGTCGGTATGCTCGAGTGTAAACTCGGTTGCGAGCAACAAACAATCCGCAGTGTCATGCGGAATTTTTGGCAGCAGCTTAAACACGTCTTTTTCTTTGTACACCGTTGAGGCGGTGTTGCACGCCAAAACCACATAGTCGGAGTTGTTTTTTAGTTTGCAAACGCCATCGTAGACAATGTTTTCAAGCTGTTTTTCGTCTTTGTTCCCAAACGGATGAGAGGCGTTGTCTGCAAGGTAATAAAAATCGTTGCCCGCAAATTTTTCAAGCAGAATTTTTAGGGTAGTAAGTCCGCCTATGCCGCTGTCATACACTCCGATTGTTGCCATACCGATTATATATGACAAAACGCCGATTTTTGTTCTTTTATAAAGATAAATGCTTTTTCTCAATTGAGCAAATCGGCAATCTAAACGGGCTAATTT
>ERZ1026894.1571-NODE-1571-length-13200-cov-9.487105_pt1 | contig 13200 bp, 7 predicted proteins | sample MGYA00380177_ERZ1026894 | MGnify/ENA primary metagenome ERZ1026894 (study PRJEB33269, sample SAMEA4719813) | human gut metagenome | biome: human-associated habitat; feature: organic feature; material: feces | place: Cameroon | collected 2013-10 ... | reverse complement strand
AGACTTGAGGGGTGAGAGTATTGACTATAACTTACGGATTAAATCATAAAAAAAAAGAGCATGTCGCGTTTGACATGCTCTTTTTTTATACCCTCATTTTCACCGTTTTCTCCTTCTTATCCTCCGTCGCTACCTTTATTATATATATTCCTGTAGCCACTTGCTTTTGCCATGATGTAGCATTAATGCCTGAGGCAGAAGTCAGGAGCTTGCCATCGATGGTGTAGATGCTCACAGAGGCAAGGTTGCTGCCCAAAGAGCTTACCGTGATAGTGCCACTCTGAGGCGAGAAGCAGCGTATGGTGTTTTCCTCGCTGTCATTCTCGATGTTGTACATTGCCGTAGTGATATAATATCTGCCATGCTCGTTGGCTTCAATCTCTATAGCATGGTCGGCTGGGGTATAGGTGCTAGTCTTGGCGTCGAGAATATAGAGTGGGGCGTCGAGATACCTGTTTGCCTCCAACTCCACAGCCACCATCTTCTTTTCCTTTGCTATCACTCCAAATGGCAAGATGCCAATCTTTGGCAAAGTGTTTAGCGCAGCAGCCTGAGTGCCAGCTATGGTGTACACCTGCGGAATATCCTCCAGCTCTGTGTTGTTGAGCAACTCTATATCCTCATCGTTGTTGAAGTCGCCATCGGCATCATCCTTCACCACCACCTTTGCCATAGCCATTCGTTTACCATTCTCTACCACATTGATGCTCATCTTCGCTGGTGTCTCAGATATTGCAGAACCACCCGATATCCAGCGGTCTGTAGTCATCATCAATGTAAAGTAAGCTTGGCTCACCGTTGCGCCTTCCTTCACCTTCACAAAGAATCCCTGCATAGGTTCGATGATATAGTCATCTTTGCGGTTGTATGTTCCCTCAGGTATGATATGTGCATTCAGCACTCCATTATCCAGCGTCCACACCTTGCGCTCAAAACTTGGATTTCCGTTCAAGAATCGATACATACTAAGCGAAGCAGTATAAGGGTTGCCCACTATGTAGTATAGGTTGTTGCTATGAGTGTTGTCTGTGAGAGGCTGATAGAATTCTCCCAGCAAACTTGGCTCATTAGAGTATGGCACATTTAGCATATACTTTTCAGTCTTTGGCACAGAAACCGTCAAGTCAGAATACCCTCCATCTTGTTTGAAGTATTTATATTCCTCATCCTCCTTCGGCAGACGGAATAGCCATTTTGCCGACAGCGTTTTATACTGGTCGCCAGCCTTTAGAGCAAAGCCCTTGCCTTCAGAATAATTCTCGTCCAGCTTATTGTATACATGGCTCCAATATAGCGACTCTACATTCATCGAAGCATCCGATATGCTTTCGATGCTGATGTTATTGCCATCAAAGTCGTGAACTTTATATTGAGTTCCGCCATCCACTATCTGCGTTTCGTTGCTATCCCAATTGCGCTGATACACTGGGGCTGCCACGCGATTATCAGAAGTCTCATCGAAGTTCATTGCCGAGAAAGCAGTCTTCGACTCTTCCCTGCCTGTTGTTTGTGGCACAAAGAAGTCGCCGGCATAAATATTCTTCATTGGAATCGATACGAGATTCCATTTGTTGCTCTCCACTTCCTTCTCCACGAAAGCCTTATTATATATAAGGTATGGCTGATTGAGTAGCTCTGCTTGTGCCTTGAAGAATATCTGGTCGCAGAGATTACCATGGAAAGTCTCACACTTAAACGTTCCGTTACCGTCTGTAGAATGGTCGTCAGGGTCGGCAGTATTGTCGTTCCATGACACCACAAAGTCGTATGCAATACCCGATGTAGCCTCCTCGCCCTTAAAGTTTGTCAACTTCGTAGCGATATCGTTACTTGCACGATAAACGATATTGCCAAGTCCCGGATACACCCTTTTATTTTCTGTGATAACAACCTTCGAGAATTTCATTGGCGTATAAGCCTGTTGTCTTGTCAAGTTGCTATTTGCTGTATTGCCATAAGTAGCCTCACCATAGTCTTCATAGCTTTTGTCGTATAGCTCGGCTGCAGTAGAGCGCTTCCAGTTCAGGTCGTTGTTCCAGTTGGCATTAAGCTTGTTTGCAACGGTAGGAAACCATGTAAGATACTCTGGCACCACCTTAAACGTTATAAACAAATCGCCAGGACATGCAGCTGTCGTGCTACTGTTATACAGTTCATACGAGAAGTTCAGCTCATACCAATATCCTTCATGAAAAGTAGTCAAGGCGGCATCCTTGTTAAACACCAAGCCTATTTCCTTAGCTCCTGTCTTCAGAGTAGTTTCTTTCAGCTTTCCAATAATCTGTTTTGTAGAAGTGAAAGTAGGGTCGTTGCTGTCTGAGATAAATACGTTAGATGTATCAAGGAACTTAATCTCAATATTCTTGTCTTTTCCATTATTAAGATCAGCCACCGGCAATATCAGCATGCCATTATCGCCCTTGTTCAGCATCTCCTTTATCTGTGGCAAACCAATGCGCACGGCACGGTCGTCGGTAGGATAAGCCACATTGTCGAAACCAAGAATAAGCTTCGGACCATTCTCCACAATACGCAGAGTGAAGTACATAGGGTCGGAACATATTTCGTAAGTCACGGTTCCCTGCGGTATTGAAGTTGCAATAGGAACAGCCGCTATCTTGTATGTTCCCACCTTCTTAAACTTATATCCCGTAAGACTGTTGCTTACCGCCAATACCAATGTTCCCTCGCCTTCTACGCCAGCGATATATTTTTTCAGCAATGCATAGTCGGCAGGATTAGATGTTTGGAATGCTGCATTAAGAGATGTCGCAGATTTATAAATAGCGCGATATTTTCCTAACGCCTCCTGCAATCCTTTGATAGTAGAAAACTTATTGTCTGCGCCATCTGGAGTTCCCACAAACCAGTCAAACTTCACGTTATTAAGCAAGATAGAGCCACCGCCCACATTGTCGGCAGTCTCAAGCTTTGCATTAATATCCACATCAGGCGTACTATTGCCGTCGCACGACACTCTCACCGTAGTAACCACACTTCCGTTGGCATCAGATATAGCCACCTTCTGCTGCACAATGCTGAATTCCTCGCTATACGATGAGCATGCATCAGTATACTTACCCCATTCTTCAGGATTGCCATCAGCATCAGGATAAGCCACCGAAACATAAAACTTCTTTCCCAAAGGCAAATCGAAGTGCCTGTTGGCTATTATCAATATTACATGTCCCTCAGGGTCTATCTCAAACGCCTTTGAACTTGCATCATAGTTGGCTGGTATAGTTACCACGCCATATTCGTCAGCCGTTTTGTCGCCATTATAGTCGATGCCCGCAAACGGCTTGCCATCCATATCGGATATTCGATAAAACAACTTCGACTCTTTGCCCACACCTGTTATAGCCTGCACATTTTCGTAGTGTGAGGTTATCTTGAGTGTGATATTAGAATTAGCCACACTTCCGTTAGTAGCATCAGGACAAGCAGGCTGATTCTGCATCACGTCCACCTTTGCGTGCTGGATATATAGACGAATGTCGTCAATAGCATAGTCGGCACCATAAGTACCCGAGCACATATTATCGAGCACAATACGGAAGTCGGAATAGTTTTCCACTCCCGTATTCTTTCTCATCACAATTCGGCTGTACACCTGAAACCATGTACCAGCTTGTCTATCGCCTTCCGTGTTAGAGTTAAAGTCGCCGGATGTGAATGATGTCAGCAGTCGCTGATGTGTCACCTTGTCGTTCTCATCCTTTATGACGCCATATAGTTTGAACAGCACCTGAGGTTCTACTGGAGCAGAAGAAGCTGTAAAGTCAGTAACCGCAGCCGAGAATATCAGACGTGCTCCCGAGCAAAGGTCAGCCTTAAAGTCGATAGAAGCTATCTGTCGGCTTTCGTCTGATGCATCCACATAGAGGAAGTATCCATACTGTTTGCCGTTAGTTATAGCATAAGTACGGTCATAAAGTACCGGATCGTCAGGAGCATTCCAACTATACAAAGTATTTCCTGCCGCTGTGGTTTGCGACTTGTCTGATACTCCAGCCAAGTTAGCACTCTTGAACAATCCATATTCGCCATGTATTAAAGCGTACTTAACAGGGCATGCTTGGTTGCGCAACTGTGGATATACAAAGCTATATGCACGTCTGTCCCATCTTGAGGCATAATGTGCCATATTGTTCTCCTTTGTAGGAGCCACCACGGTAAGCTGGTCGTTATCGTCGTCAAACGATATAGGCTTTGTCGCTTGCTTATAGTGCGACTCAAAATAGTCAAGTGTACGCTCGCTATCTCCATCATCTATCAGCTGCTTCATCGTCTTTGGATAAGTGTTTTGATAGAGCACCTCAAAGTTGGCTATTGGAGCTTTGATATTGATATTATTATAGTAGGCATAAGCCACAAAATATACTATACTTCCGAAAGTTATGGTTGGTTTTGATGAAGCAACTGTACCATTCAAGTTGTACCACACCCCATTCATCAAGGTGTTCATGGAAGTTTTTTCTATCATTTGTTTGGCTTCACTTGAATACAACAAAGTATACTTGGTCTTTGTCTCGTCATAAGCAATCCATATAAAATTATTGGCATTATATAGTGTGCTCTTGTCGTAGTCGGCTTGTTTTATGCTATGCGCTTCGTCCGAAGAGAAAAGATGTCTTGGTATTCCGTTGCTTGGTTTTAGGGCATAGAAATAGTAATTGCTCGGCTTATAATTTACGCGTATCGACATTTTTGCATCACCATCCTTTGCACCAAACACAATACGGCGGTTGTCCTCTATTGTCAAATCAGAGTCTGCTGTGCGCAAGTCGGTAGAGGTTGTCTTAACGATGTTTTCTGCCATAGCCTTTGCTGGGCGAATATGGAAGATATAGCGTATCTGCAATGTTGGCTCGTGGGTGAAATATTGGTTTTCGCCACTAACCACAGGATCAAAGTCGGTATATTTGCTCACATCGCAAGCAATCTCTTCACCTTCCCAATCGGCAGATGCCGCAGCTGCTGGTGGTGCATATTGCACACCATGTGTAACTATAGTCGGTCCAGCGTTTTCTGATTTCGGGTTGTTTTTCCAACCGAAATACCCCCTACTCTTGCCATCTTTATCTTTTACATCCTGCAAAAAACCATGATTGGGACTCCATATCACAAGACTATTAGATTTCATATCTGTCTTGTAGTCGTACCATCGAATGTAACCCTTAGGTTCGTCATGTAGTTTTGTAGTATAATCTGTACTATAATACCCTTGAAATGGCAATAGCAAGTCGACTTTCTTTCCTGCCGTTACATAATAAGTATACTCATACTCATGCACCTGCTGCATCTCTATACCATATGGATTCCTGATATACGGCAGGCCATTCACGCCATTATAATGCGCAAACACACTACTCTGGGCACTAACGCTTGTGCTGACACAACATGCCAACACCGCTATCAAGCATACATATATATATCTAAACCTCTTTATCATATTATATCAAGCAGATTTATTCTTTTATTATTTCCACTCTATACGGGATGTTATATTTCAGTCCACCGATGTGAATCAGTATCTCGTGCACAGCATATCCTGGGCGGTTGCCCATCACGCCATCTATAGTCAATCGTTTAGGCACATAATTTGGCGAGCGGTCGTAGATGCTCACGCCATCAGCGCCATCAGGGTCTTGTTTTATCGTAGACCATCCTGCTACAGTCCAACTGCCCACGGCATCTGAGCCTCCAACAAGTTCTGTTCCAGTAGAATACTCCTTAACATGAGGCACAAGATGAAACTCGCCATAATTCTTAAACTTCACCGTCAACTTATCGTCAACCTGACTGATGCTTGGCAGCACGCCAATGGCAGTAAACTGCTGCACATCGAAAGTTATCTGATAGTCGCTTAGCTTTATGGGCACCTCCAGATAGTCGTTGCGTGCCATCACGTCCCACTTAGCAAGTGTGATGCGTCTGTTTATTGCAAGATTGTCGGTCTGCAGATTCAGAATAAAATATTCTGGCGATTTTGCTACCGATTCATTCAGGTAGAATGTCACCTCAACCGCCTTTTTAGACGTAGCCGTATTAGCAGGAATCTTAACCCAAGGCTTTTCCGTTTCGCCCACCTTCGACCAAAGTTCCACCTTATATATATTATATGTAGCCTTTGAGCTTAGATGCGGTTCAACAGCTACGCCATTATCCTTGCCCGGCAATAGATACAGATTTTCGGCACCCGTAGTACCATTATCTGTAATATCGCTCAGCGAAATGCTCTTAAGCGTAATATCGTTAGGAGTGTCGTTGGTCAGCTTCAGCTTCATCTTAGCCACCATCCTTATCACCTCCAGATCCACCTGCTGCGTGGTCGGCTTAATAGTAATGGTCTGCTTGTTGCTCATCGGAATGCCATTCGGAAATACATTCTTCCTCCATGCCACTTCGTCAGCAGGCTTTACTATTGCAGCCCCCACATTGCCCGCTACTGCATATAGCTTGCTGTCAAAATCGGTAGGAAACGCTGTGTTAGGATGCAACTTGGTATAGTAGTCTACAGTAGAATTGAATCCAAGCTCTTCTGGCGAGATATTGGCAAACGAATAAAATGTAGTCTCGCCCTCGTCAAGCGTCGACTCCAGTGTGCCTACATAGTCTTGTTCCTGAGCATATTCCTCACTCTTGAGCAAGTCGATTATTTTGCCATTCTGCACAATAACCACAAAGCAGTTCTTCATCTTCTCGCCTGGCTCAACATTCTCGTCATGCCACGACAAGTCGCCCGAGGCACGCGATGCCGAAGATATGCCCGACGATGAGATGTTGATTCTAACCCTCACCTTTCCATTGCCGCCTATATCGTTGTTGTTGTCAGTATCGGCTGTACAGCCTGCAAAGGCAAGCAATGCAATAACAGACATTATGAATATCGAAAGCTTGTTCATATGGCTTTTATTTTCTCTTATATGATTTTTACATTATTATTCCGTCGTTTTCGGGATATATGCGTCGGTTCCACTTCCTTACGTGCAGCGTAACGATAATCTTTCCTGTCTCCTTATATATCCAGTACTCATAGTAGTGGTTGCGCTGTATAGGGTAGGGTGTGCCTGTAGGCTTGCCGTCGGTATCATATTGTCGAAACTCCAGGGTGTAGGAGCCTTCTGGCTTTCCGTTGCGATTTAGGTTTACGGTTATCGTAGTAGGATTAGCTTCCGAATTGTCGTACTCAGGCAAGTATAGCGGAGCCGTGGTCGGTAATGCAATTTTGTCGGCATGGCTATCCAAAACATTTAGTGAATTTGCGAAGCGTATATCCTTAGTGTTGTCCACCTCGTTGAATGTCTTTGGTGCGCAATATCCCTTGGTGTTATAGTTGTTCATGGTCATGCTGCCTATAGCGTAGCCATAATCTGTCATATCCGTACGCAGCTTCACGCTCACCTTTGCCATAGCTCTGAGCATCTGTATATTAGGCAACTGGTTTTGTTTGCCCAACGTCAATGTGGCAGGAATCTTAACCACACCCCACATAGGTATATATTTTCTTTCTCCAGGCAATAGGTCGTAAGTCAACTTCGACGGGTCGCTCCATACAGAGGTATTGCAGTTAGCCATCACCATCACTCTCTTAGCCCTCTCTACGTTAGGCTTAGCGTTTCGCCATACACCCGTAATGGCATACATAGTGCCAGTACCACTTGCGTCGCTAATCTTTGTCACACGCAAGTCTTCTATATCGTCTACCTTATTGCCTTTGTCGTCGTAGATGGCAATAACTACGTCGTTGGTGTTTATAGAGTTTTCGTTCAGTATACCGTCTTCTCCCGGATTATAGTTGTCCCATCCTTCGTTTTCGCCACCACGAGTGGTAGCAGCATCGGCAACGGTAAGGGTGAATGCTACCGACACGTCTTCTGTGCCCACAGCATCATCGTCGCTGTCGGAACAAGCTGCCATCACCATCACCACCATGACGATGTAGGCAACCCTATGAATAAACTTGTCGATACTATATAATAACATTTACATTAATCTTACATATCTACATTCTGCAATACCACTCTCCATGAGTTAACGAATATCGAGGCGCTAAGCCAGTTCATGCCGTCGTCTACAAAGAATACGAAGCTATATTCGTCTTGGCGGTCCAAATAGTCTTGGTCGGTCATAGCCTTGTTGTAGTTGCCCTTAACGAGCAGCGCATAGTCTACGAGCGGAATGTTGAACACCAGTTTTCCGTTTTCGTTGTTATAAACCTTTAGTCGTGGGTTTTTGTTTGCAAACAGTCTGTTCACAGTCATCTCAGCCACCACTGCCGACACCTGTGTTTCGCTCTCTTCTGCGCCCACAATGCCGTCGTATTGCGACCATGGGCGATAAGTTATCGAGTCTTCTTTTATATTGTCGTTATAGCAATCAAGCCATGAGTTGTCGTCGTCAATCTCGAAGCTGAAGTCGCTTGCTTTCAACTTTTTGCCCGAGGCATTCTGTATCACCACTTTTATGTTTTTGGTATTCTTAGTCAGCGGCATGGTGAATGTCTTCACCCCGTAGTCGTCCATTCTCAGGTCTACGTTTCCCATCATACCGTGATACAGAGCGTTAAGGTCGTGGTCCACCTTTCTTCCGTCTCTGTTTATCTTGCAGTCCAGGTTTTCAATGCCCTCTTCTGCCTTTCCTTTAGTTGAATATTTGTATGATCCGTCATACACGTTTTCGCCCTCTGCCCATACTTGTAGCGAGTATACGCATGGCTTTATGTCGAGAGTAATGTATCCTCCTGCAGCTTCGATGTCGCTTACAGCTTCCGTTTTGTCGAAAACCATTTCTCCGCTTCTGTTGTAAGCATGCAGCGATAGTGTCTTCACCTGTGAGCTGAAGGCATCGGCAAATTTCATATTCTTGTCGTATTTGAACTTCAGCCTTAGTTCTTGCTTACATCCGCCCATGTCTTCGTGCATCATCGAGCACGAGCATGCGATGACGGGCAATAGCATAGCCATAGATGCTACTTTCATTTTGTTCAATATATACGTCAAGTTTGTCATAATTCGTTGTTTTGTGTGAGAATTATATAGGAGGTACGGCTCTCCTCCATGTGTGAGAGCCATACCGCCTAAAAAAGAGTTGTGGGTATTTAGTATTTACTATTTACCAAGGTTTACATCCTGAGATACAACACGCCACTGGAGAACATTGATCTGTGCAGCGAGGTAGGTGTTAGAATCGTCAGGCATGGTAGGGATAATGGTCTTGTCTGCAGCATAAACTGGAGTACCAAAGCCCTTGAGAGAATTTACCTTAACCTTGTACCAATGGTTACGTACTACACCATATTGAGCAACACTATTATCAGAGCCAAGGTGCTTGATAGGAATATAATAGTATGCCTTTCCACCTTTTCTTACTTCTGCAGGATAGGTGCTGATATTCTCTGTAGTCAGCGCTGTATAACCAGTTGCTGAAGTAGCATCCTTCTTAAAATATGTTTTTCCAGTTTTCAAAACAGGGGAAACCTCATAGTCTTTAAGACCTGTACCAGTAGTCGTGAAATCTACATCACTAGCCTGAATAGGAGTATAATCACTACCATCATAAGTATAATACATATTAAAGGTTGTAGCGATGGCTTCCTTCAAAGCATCAATACCAAGATATTCTACACCTTGATACTTACAAATCTCAGCATTCTGCCATGTACCGGTTCCATCCTTGTATTTCAAAGTTGCAGTAACCAAGAATTTGGTAAGGTCGTTTTTGTAAATGTCTGTAGTAGCTGCTGTAGGAGTGTTAGGCAATGTATACAACACATCGTTATGCTGAGCTGTATATTCTGCGAATGTATGGTTTGTAGGTGTACCTGCTGCGAATGCAGGAGATGTTTCCCAGAAGCTACGGTGATAGTCTGCTGTAGTCCAAGTAGTAGTGAAACCCAAGCCTGCATCAGTCCAAGAATTTGTGATATGCTTTTCAACATAAGCGTTGTCATTTTCATCAGCTACACCCCAACCGTCAATAACAGCATAAATATCTTTACTAGCATAAGTACCAACCTGCATACCATATTTACCAGTACCATCTACATCTGCTGTCAAAGTAGATAAATCAGCACCAACCTTTGCTACAACGCGCTCTACGTAGATTTTTACAGGATTAGCTTCTGCTGTAGTTTTGTCTGTACCAATATGACCAGCTACGAGTGAAGGGCAAACTGTTCTTCCTGCTTCAACATATACAGAGTTTGTCATCGCAAAATTATCCTTTGTAGCAATAGTATAGAACTGAGTGCCTGTTAAATTATTAGTCAACTCGGTAAGGCTCTTTGGGTCTGTGCCAAGAGCTGGAGTGATAGATTCTGGGTTAACAACTGCGATAACAGAAGCTGGAGCCTGCTTTGTTGTACCTTCAATAACAAGTATTGCATTTGTTATTGCTCCTACAGTATTTGTACCATCAGCAGCAGTAGTTGTGGTAGTTTTTTCAATATAGTTATCAACGCCACCAGTAGCATTCTTCAAACCATAAGCAGAACCATCAGCATGGAAGAAGTAGAAGCGAATCTTGTTGATTTTGCTTTCTTCAGTAGTTCCATCCTCATAGTCTGTCGCACGTCCTGTAGGCGTAGTACCCACATTCACAATGTTAACTGCCAAATACTGTGCATCTCCGCCAGGGTTTGTTGCTCCACCTTCGATGTCGTTGTCCGAACCGCATGCGGTCATCATCAATGCTGCGCATGCCAAAGGGAATAATTTAAAAATCTTCATAACAGTAAAAATTTAATGATTATTGATAATTATTTCTTATTTAATCTCTTCATATATCTTTCGTGCTGCCTCTGCCTCAGGACTGTTGCCCGCCTTGTCAAGATAAGGCTTGGCGCCCTCTGCATCGCCAACATTCAGGCGAGTGCAGGCAGCATTGAGGTTGGCTGTTGGGTCGTCGGGGAACATGCGTACCGCTATCTCCATCACCTCGCTAAACTCCTTTGAACCAGGCTCGTAGGTCTGTGCCACCATAAACATCTCGTTTTGCGATAGCAACTGCGGACGAGTCTTTATAATCTGCTTCGCCTCGTCTACGTTGAATGGGCGAATCTTGTATTTTATGTGGTAGTCGCTATGACGCAAGGCTGGATAGCATGCAGCAAGCAGAAATTTGTATTCCTCTGCATATTCAGCCTTTATTCGAGCCTCGCGCTCATCCTCCTTCAGCGATGTGTCGTTGGCTATGCTGAGTATCTGCTGCTTGTGCTCCATATTGCTCTCGGCAATAAACTTGCGCAGCCCCTCCCAGTCTTCGGCAGTATGCGAAACGGTGAATATCTTTTTGTCGAGTTTCACCATGCGCTGCACATATTCCGTCAGCGTTTGCGCACGTCCTTGCGCCAAGCGGTCGTTGCTCTCGTATCTTCCTTCAGGCGATGCAAAACCATGAATATTGATGCCCACCACGGAGATATTCTTGTCAGCCTTCAGCGCATCGATGGTTCTCACTATACTGTCAAGCTGTTCCGGATTTCTGCGATATTGTGGATTCAGCTCAGTGCGGTTCACAGGGAAATCGATATAAGCAGTCTTGCTCAATTCCTGTATCTTCTCTGCCACCACCTCTGGGCGCACAAATCTCGCCTTCGGACGCTGATATACGGCAAGCTCATATTGGTTGTTGTCCAGGCTGTCGCCACATCCGCACAGGTCTTCGCTTATGCTCACCCTGTAGTTGCCCAACTTCTTGTCGTAGCTCATCGATTGCAGATATTCTATTTGCTGAGGCTTTCCGTTTTCTCTTCTCACCACATACGCCTCGTCGGCCTTCGCCTTCCGCTCGTTGCGCTGCTTCATTATGTGCTGTCGTCTGCCGTTTATCACCATCTTTGGCATCTCCATCTTGCCATTCTCTGTAGTTATGGTTGGAGTGAGCACAAACTGGTTGTTGGCACCCATCTTCAGCTTGTCCAGGTTCACGGTCATAGCAAGGGTCACCTTTTTGCCCATGCTCTCAACCCTCACATTCTCAATCTTTATATTCTCGTTGGCTATATACACACCCTTACAGCCTTGGCCGTGGCATGGAGCTGTGGCAAGGGTAAGTAGCGGCAATATGAATAAGATATTGTATTTCATATCTATGCTGAATTTGGAAGTTATTGTTTTTTGGGGAAGTTGTTTTTTTGAAGTTATAGAATTTTGAAGTTATAGAATTAAAAGAAGTTATCGCTCCCGTTGGTCGCTAGAAGTTAAAGCCAATAGCCTTTTCAGCAAGAGTTTTCAGCAAGAGTTTTCAGCAAGAGTTTTCAGCTATAAAGCATATGGCTTTAACTTCTCTAACTTCTTTAACTTCTTTAACTTCTAAAAACTTTAACTTCTCTAGTTTATCACATATACCAATGATATAGCGGCTTTGGTAGGACCAAAATAGTTCTTGTGGCTACTCTTTAGTCTCTTGCCACAAGTTCCGCTTTTCATCTTGTCGTATTTGATATAATCATATCCCACGCCCAGCGAAGTCTCCAGGTTCCAATGTCGGGATATAGGCCATTGATAGCCACACGAAATGCCACCGCCAGCAAACCATCCCTCGTAGCGATGGTTCTTCAGGGTAGACAGCATGCCCAATGGAAAGTCTACACCCTCCACATTAAATTCGCCACCCGTCACATGGGCGCCAACAAACCATCCATTGAAACTCTGGCAAAACCAATGTCTATACTCAGCCATTGTGCTCCAATGTCTGAGCTTAGAGTGGTCGCCACCCGATTGCTTCCATGGATTCAGTCCATAAAAAAGTTGTGCGGTATGCTTATTGTCAACCGACATTTCTACGCCGATATTAGGCGTAGTGGTTGCCCAATAAAGAGCATTAGTCTTTATCGCTACAGTTTGGGCGAAAAGTTGAATCGTCATTAACGACGAACACACACATAGTAATATTTTATAATTTCTCATAAGATATTATGTATCTTTTTAAATATACTGCTGCTGCTTGAGTTGAGCGGTAGTATTAGTATTACATTTTTTATCTGTCAACCTTTTTCTTGGTCGGCTATTTTACCCTCTTTCTTTGTAGAGGCATAGAGTTATCCTGAGCTTCTGTCTTTACTGCTTTTTATTTATTCATGCTCCTTTGGCATGTAGCGTATGTTTAATACGTTTTAATGTTGCAAAATTAGTAATTTCTAATTGGGGGGGGTGATTTTTTAATGTTATTTTTTCTTAACGACTATTATTTTTT
>ERZ1026894.1570-NODE-1570-length-13210-cov-5.104675_pt1 | contig 13210 bp, 12 predicted proteins | sample MGYA00380177_ERZ1026894 | MGnify/ENA primary metagenome ERZ1026894 (study PRJEB33269, sample SAMEA4719813) | human gut metagenome | biome: human-associated habitat; feature: organic feature; material: feces | place: Cameroon | collected 2013-10 ... | reverse complement strand
ATATTGATTATTTGTTTGTTTTTCTTTTCTGCATAACTATATGATGCCAACGTACCGCTTTTCTCTCGTTTGTTTCTGTTGCAATAAAAAACGCAAATCTCACTGTTGTCAATCATAAATTTGTTTCTTACAATATACACCGCTTTTTTAGCTTTTTTAACACATTCGGGCATATATGTATCGTCATAGACTTGCAACAAATATTGTCTGTAATCCTCATCGATATATTCATATTCGGCACGGACGTACACGATTTTGACCATACCAGGATATTCTTGCCTCAGTTCTCTCAAACACTTTAACGAAAAACCGTTAAACGAGCCCCTACTTCCAATCAAAAAAGTATCTACGCCTCTGGTTATCAATTGCTTAAATACTGCTTTTACTTGTATTTTCAGTTCGTCCGATTCTTGCACATCCCTATGCCCTATAACACTGCAAATCATCCGTTGTCCCCGCAAATGTCTCTTTTATAATAATATGCTATCTGTAATTTTTACAGATGTCAAGGCAAAACCGTAATTTTTACGGCATACTACTTTTATGAGTTTTCAAGAACGACTAAAAGAATTAAGAAAAGAGGACGGTATCACCCAAAAAGTTTTGGCACAAGCAATAGGCACAACCCAAGACTGTATCGGCTTTTGGGAAAACGGCAGAAGCGAGCCCTCGATTGAATTTATAATTGCGCTTGCAAAATATTTTGGTGTAACGACAGACTATTTGCTCGGCGTTGCCGACTCATACTAAAAAAAGCACTCGCCGAGTGCTTTTTTTTATAAATGCGTTGTCATTGACGTGTTACATTCTGTGTATAAGTACGCTCCGAATAAGTACTTTTCTGCAAAATGCGGTTTTTACAAGAACGAATGATATATGGCGTTTATTGCCTTTTCATAATCGAACGTATCCACACCCACTATTATATTAAGCTCGGACGAGCCCTGATCTATCATTCTGACGTTGACGTTTGCGTCGGCAAGAGCCCCGAAAAGCGTTGCTGCCGTGCCCTGGCGCGATGCCATATTGTGTCCCACCGTAGCGATGAGCGAAAGCCCGCTGTGAATTTCGATGTTGTCGGCATTTATTGACTCTTGCAGCGCGGCAAGCACTTTTTGCATTTTCCCCGCAATGTACTCGTCGCGAATGACAACCGAAAGCGTGTCTATTCCCGACGGCACATGCTCGAAGGATATACCTTCGAATTCAAGCACGGAAAGCACTTTTCTGCCGAAACCGATTTCGGAGTTCATCATATCTTTTTCGATATTTATGATGGTAAAGCCCTTTTTGCCGGCGATACCCGTGATGACGTTCTTGTGTTTAGGCAGATTTTTTTCGGCTACGATCATCGTGCCGTGATATGACGGATTGAACGTGTTTTTGATATTTATCGGGATGCCCACGCTCCTCACGGGGAAAATCGATTCGGGATGCAAAACTTCCGCGCCCATATACGCAAGCTCTCTAAGTTCGCGATAGCTCAGATAATCGATGATTTGCGGCTTGTCCACCACTTTGGGATCCGCAGTCAAAAAACCGTCTACATCCGTCCAGTTTTCATAGACGCCGGCACCGACTGCGCGAGCGATGAGCGCACCGGTTATATCCGAACCGCCTCTTGAAAAAGTGGTGATTCTTCCGTCCTGATTTGAGCCGTAAAACCCCGGTATAACTGCGCACTCTACACCTTCGAGCCTTTGCTTAATGAGGTCGAGCGAATAGTGCATTTGCAGTTTTTCGTCGCTGAATTTTATGATGTTTTGAGTGTCGATAAATTCAAATCCCAGTTTTTTTGCCAAAATGAGCGCATTCAGATATTCGCCTCTTGAAGCGGCATAGTCCTTTGTCACGCTTTGGTCTATACCTGCTTTCACTTCGTCAAGAACGGAATCTATGTCAAAATCCAAATCGAGCGACAAAACAATATCTTTGAAACGTTTGCGGACAACTTCAAACGATTGCGTGCAATTGCCTTTTTCTATTTTTTCGTTGAAACACGCATAAAGAGCGTCCGTAACTTTGACGTCCGTCTTGCTGCGTTTTCCCGGTGCGGAAACAACGATATATTTCCTTTGCGGATCGCTTTTAACTATGTCGATGACGCGAGAAATCGTCTCTGCATTCGCCATTGACGTTCCGCCGAATTTGCAAACTTTCATATTGTACCCTATACTATTTTATGCCATGGCTCTTGCAAGCGTCATATGCAAAAGCACATATTATTTTATTCTTTTTGCCTCGAAATAATATCTCTTTTCTTCCGCTTCGCCCATAGAAAACGCTTTGCGACAAAGAGTGCCGTTTTTGAGGACATATCCGAAAAGTTCTTCTTTTTCTATCTTGGGCATCACAATCGCAACGCCGTCGTTGTTTGCTGCGACGTCTTTAAGATGTTCGATGCCGTGTATGTAGTCCACAACGCAACCGTCATGCTCTTTGATATAATTGTCGATTGCGTTCTGAATATCTTTTATTGCCTTTGCGCCGAGGCTGTCGACTGCAAGTTTATACTCGCCGTTTTTATCGAATGCGACAACTTCTTTCTCGCCCGAAAGCGCACCTTGCATATACGGCACGAAATCGCTTCCGACGCCGAAAACAAAACGGTGAATAGGCTCGAAAACAATGCCGTCGTCATGGAGGTTTTCAACCTCGCAAAGCGCAAATCTGGCAGGATGAACTGCCTTTTCTGCCTCGGTTAACCCCTCTTTTATGCGATTCCAATGCGCTTGCGCCGTGGCAAGCGAGTGATTGCCGTCGCCGACCGCAAAGATAAAATCGTTCTTACCCGTACCATAAAGGTCTTGCACGGAATCTACATATTTTTCAAAGACGTCGATGACTTTTTGTGCGTCGATACGATACCCTTCGAGATGTCCGCCGCCCATATTGAGATCGAAATCATAAACCTTTTCAAGTCCTTCCCTCTCGTTCCAAATCGGTTCGATAACCGAGTGCTTTCTGTCGTCTATGAGCAACATTATGTGCGGAAGTTCGACGGGAGCGTCTTGCCTTATTTTGAGGCGAGGAGGAATTCTGTCCAGAACGACTCCTTCTGTCGAGCGGATATATGCGTCGGACGGATGAGTGAAACAATAGTCTTCCAAATCGACAGCAAGCACGATGCCCAGTCGGGATACGCCGCTTGCTGTGGTGCGCTTGCACACGATAAAGCTGTCTTTCAATGTTTTGAACACACCGCCGTCGAGGTATTGTTTCATTGTGCGATTTATGTTTTCGATACGCTCGTCTTTGTCATCGTCTTCGAGATATGCCTCGGGGAAAATGAGTTTTAGCGTACTCTTTGCATCGCCGACATACTCTTCGAGCTTTTTCCAGTAACCCCGCTCGGACGTAAACTGATCGCATGCGACGACAGACCATTTGTTGTGGTCGCAATTATTTGGGACAAGAATATCGCAAGATCTTATTGTTTTCATTTGAATCTCCCGTTTCTGCGGATTCTACCGCCGATTTTGCGGTTTGCATGCGCTTCTCTTAAGGCGATAGCCGTGGGAGAAATGCCATATGCTTCCTCGATTTCGTCTTTGAGTTTGTCCATTGTCATGTAGCGTTTTATCTCGCCGTGCTTGACAACGGAGATAATGCCCGTTTCCTCGCTGACAACTATTGACAACACGTCGGTGTCTTCCGTGATACCGATAGCCGCGCGGTGTCTTGTGCCCATTTCCTTGTTTACATTGCGTTGGGTGAGCGTCAAAAAACAGCCTGCTGCGATGATTTTGTTTCCTCTGACAATAACCGCTCCGTCGTGAAGAGGGGCTTTGGTGTTGAAAATACTTTCAAAAAGCGGCGCGCTGAGGGTTGCGTTGAGCCTTGTACCCGTGTCAAGAATGTTGTCGTGTATGTCGCCCGCGCTGTCGATGATAATGATTGCGCCCACATCTTGTTTTGCCATATCCTGACATGCGGTGAGAATCTCCGCCGTTGCGTCGCGAAGTTCGTCGTCACTGTTGTGCGTTTCAAATCCCTTTGAAGTCGAAACTTTTTGAAAGAGGTTTTTAAGGTCGTTCTGATACACGACGCATGCCGCAACTATATCGAACACGACAACGAAATGCATGACATATTTTGCAATCGCCAAAACCGCACCTCCCAAAAGTTCGGAAAGCACGTTGACAAGCACGTCCAACACCGCACCGAGCAACAACAGGAAAAACACTTTCATGTTGCGCTTGTAAATAAAGAAACTCAACATGATTGCAAACACGGTCACCAAAATCACCATATCTATGATGAAATACAGGTTGATGCCTTTTGCGTATTGAGCAAAATTGTAAGACATATGGCCCTCACAGTCCGCCTTTTTAGCGGTTTTAGTCAGATTTTCTTTTGTCTATGTCGGACAAATAATATTTTTCCGCGGCTTTACGCCGTACTTTTGGCAAATACATCGTTTCGCTCGCGGCTTATTCGGTGTCAGATATCGAATTCGTCAAACACGTTGCCGCCGTCCGACTTGTCCGAGTCGTCCTTTTTGTGAACGTGTTTTCTTTCAAACTCATCAAAAGTGTCGGAAACGTCGTCTCTGCGATCATAGCCGTATGAGCTTGGATGTTTCTCGAAATAGGCGTCTCTCGTATCCTCGTTTCTGAACTCCTCGGATTTTTTTCTGAACAGAATTCCAATGACGATAACCGCAATCAAATATGCGATGAAAACGCATATCGCAATTGCGCTCGATATGGTTTGAAGAGGTGATGATATAGTGTTTACGATATATCCGAATTGACGCAGATATTCGGCAACCTCGCTTGCGAGTTCTTTGTCCGTGCCGAGCGCAACGATAGCAAGATTTGTTCCAAGCACGCCGATGCCGTAAAACACCATGTATACCGTTGAAAGAACGGAAAACGAATTGCGTTTTTCAACGGGATTCAGTTTGTATTTCTTTGCGAATATCCAAAGGAACATCGTAAGATAGGACGCCGGCAACAGCAATGCGTCCAGCACCGTCGAGCCAAACACATACACGTTTGTGCTGAGTATGGCAAAGCTCTCGATTATACCGGCAATCGCTCTGGGCACTGCGGTGAAAATCATCACCCAGTAGCAAAAGTCGTTGCGACTGATGTAGTTGGCGTGACGGCGCGCCGTGATGTAATAAAGTATGAGAGCAAGGACAAACGTCACAACGGCAGGAATAAGTCCGTAAGAAAAAACAATAGACAAAACGCCTTGCAAAGTTGCAAGTTTCGACGCCTCGCCAAGCATGTTGTTAATCTCGCTGTATATCGGAAAAATGTTGCGTACAAATGTCGCAAAAATAAGTCCCAGCCATATCCACACATAATACTTTTTTTCAATTTTGTTTTGCATAATTTCTCCTTAGATGACAAGCAATTGCAATATCGCTTCGTGGATTGCGCTCATGTCGCCCCGTTTGCCCGACAATACGTCAAACTGCAACGAGTGCAAATAGTCCACACATCTTTTCAGACGCATTTGAGAATAGTTTGACGACACTTTTCTCAAAAAATACACTGCGCCGCTCTTCATGCCGAGCAACTTTGCAAGGTCGTCGTTTGAAAGTCCCTTGTTCAGTTCGGCATGCAACATATTTCGGTACTTGTCGTAAAGTCTGTTGATTATCGTAACGCCTCTGATGCCGTTTTTGAAAAACACATCCAGCACTTCCAGTGCCTTTGCGGCGTTCTTTTCGCTCACGGCGTTTGCAAGTTCGTAAATCTGAAAATCGATGTCCGCGCTCACCATCTCGCAAACGTCGATTTTTGTGATGGTACCCTCACTGTACGATTTGAGTTTTGCAATCTCGACCGCAATGCGTCCCATGCTCCCCTGTGTTCGCGTGATAAGCTCGGTTGCGGCGTCCTTTGCGATTTTGATTTGCGGCGGCTTTTGACAAAGCGTTTCGATTTCGCCAAGAAGTTCCACGTCGTCGAGGCGGGAACAGTTCACACTCTGCGCCTTTTTGCTCTTGAATGACTTTGCCGTTTCCTCATCGCAGTCGATGACCAAAACGCTCGTGTCGCAAGGATCGGCAAGATACTTTTCATACGCCGCCTTTTCGCTCTCGTTCGGTGCGCTATTGAGAGTGAGCAAAACCACCTTGCGTTCATCGAACATCGGAAAAGTGTACGCAGCGTCAATCGCCTCGCTCATGCCTCCGTCGTCGGATACGCTTGAAAAGTTGAAATCGGCATATTCGGGATCGACAATGCCTTTGAACAAGGCAAGTACTTCGTCTTTGAGATATTCGTCGTCACCCGCCACGATATAGACGGGCGCAAACTTTGCCTGTCCGTCCTTTACCGTCTGAAAATGTTGTTTGAACTCGCCGTATTTCATATTCCTTTTTCGTCAACTCGCTGTCAAAGTTGCAAAATCATTGCAACAATCCGCGCGCATATAGATTTACAAGATTACATTATATGTTAACATTTATAAATCGATTTGTAAAGTGCGGAAAACGACCTTACCGCACCTTAAAGATTGCGATTGCAGCTGTCAACCTCGATTTTTGAGTGTTCTGCGACAAAGAATCAATAGATTGAATAGTCAATGCAGTGTTTATTGATGTCTTCGATACCGTTTTTGAAAATTGTTTCGATTTGATTGCGTGCGCCCTCGCAGTCCTTTTGCTCGATTGCGGCAACCACCTTATCAAGCCCGAAAAGGATTTCTTCCTTGTCGCAATAGCCGAACAGCGAGGATATGAGTTTGATAAAAAAGCTCTCGAACGCATTGTAGACAAGCGGAAAAATATTGTTGCCGGACGCACACAAAATCACGTGGTGAAACTTGAAAAGTTTGTGGGCGATTTCCACCCTGTCGTCACAGTTTTTGACATCTTCGAGAATGCTTTTTAACTGTTTTACGTCCTCGTCCGTGCGATATTTTGCCGCCAGATAAGTGCCTTCGCCCTCGTTGATACGCCTGAATTCCATAATGGAATTGACGGTTTTTTTGTCAAACCTGCCGCCGTTGAAGTTTATGATTGAAATCAAAGTGTCGAGCTTGCCGTTTTTTACATAGTCGGCAACAAACGCGCCTTTTCTCGGCACGATGTCGATAAAGCCCTTGTTTTTCAATTCCGACAAACCCAAGTTGACGATTGTACGACTGATTTTCATCTCGTCGGCAAGTTCGCGCTCGGTGGGCAATTTGTCGCCGACTTTCAATTGTCCCGACAGTATGAGTGCTTCGATTTCTTTGATAAACAACTCCTTCATTGAAGGCGCAATGATTTGATTGAATTTCATTTTCACTCCGTTTCAAACTTTGGTTTAACCAAATACCACGATTGCATTATATAACAAAACCTGAAAAAATTGCAAGGATTATTTCAAGTTTTTGTCAATTTTCAGGCATTGTAACGCCATTCGATAAATTTGTATTGACATTTGATACGTTTTATTTATAATGAGCCTTGGTTAGACCAAACAATTTTTGGAGGAATCAAATGAAAACTTACGATGCCATTATCATAGGCTCGGGCAACGGCGGTTTATCCGCTGCATTGACCTTGGCGCAAGCAGGCAAAAAAGTGTGCGTGTTTGAAAAACACAATATCCCCGGCGGATGCGGTACGTCTTTCAGACGCGGACGCTTTGAATTTGAAGTTGCGCTTCACCAGCTCTCATCGATGGGCACGGAACAGAACCCCGGTCCGTTGCGCAAACTTTTTGCAGAGTACGGAATTCTGGACAAAATCGAGTGGATTCCCATCGACTCTCTCTTTTCCATCAACTTGCCGAGCGGCAAGCGCGTGCCTATCCCTGCCGACAGAAAGAAAGCGGAGCAAGCACTCATCAAGATGTTCCCCGAAGAAAAAGAAGGCATCTTGAAGTATTTTGACATTTGTTTTAAGTTCTACAAAGAAGCAGGTGACTTCGCTGCAAAGAGCGCAAAGTCCACGGGCGAGCCGAACGCTTTGAAAAAGGCGATTATGAAAGTAGGTTTTCCAAAACTCTACCCCACTCTTGCCACATACGGCGCAAGAAGCACCGACGATGTGTTGAGCGAGATTTTCAAGGGCAAAGAGATTCAGCTTTGCTTGTCGGCATACTGGTGCTTTATGGGTGTACCGCCCGAAAAATTCCCCTTCTCCATACTTGCGCAATGCACGGCGATTTATATCAGCGACAAACCATACTATTTGAGAGGCGGCTCGCAAGTTATGTCGCAAGCACTTATGGACGCAATCATCAAGACGGGAAGCGAGGTAAAACTCAACTGCGGAATCAACAAAATCATTGTCGAAAACGGCAAAGCAATCGGCGCAATCGACCAAAACGGCGAGGAATACCGCGCAAAAGTCGTGGTATCCAACGTATCTCCGACAGTGACCTACAACAACCTCATCGATGAGGACAAAGTGCCAAAGGAGGTTATCCCTTACTTCAAAAACTACGACGTTGGCATCTCTGCTCTCACCTGTTTTATTGCGCTTGACTGTCCTCCCGAAAAAGTCGGATTCAAGGATTCGTTCAACCTCACTTATTCGAGCCTGGACGCAAACCGCGACTTCAAAAACGCGTACTGCCTCGACACGACAATCGACCCTATCGTATCGACTTGCTACACTGTTGACGACAAGGACGGATATCCCGCAGGCACGAGCGTGCTTACGGCAGGCACTCTGAAATTTAGCGACGCGTGGGAAAAACTCTCTCCCGAGGAATACTACGACGCAAAATACGCCGCCGCCAACACGATTGTTGACCGCCTCGAAAAACTCTATCCCAACCTTAGAGACCATATCGAGGAAATCGAAATCGCAACGCCCATCACGCATATGCGCTATCTGCACCACCCGGGCGGAGCAATTTACGGCTATGAGCAAAACCTCAAATCCTCGGTGTTCTTCTTCCCGCAAGAAATGTTTATCGACAATCTTTACTTTGCTTCGGGCTGGGTGAACACCTGCGGTTTCGGCCCCAACTATATGTACGGCAACAAAATCGCAAACAGAATTTTGAAGGAGATGAAGTAATATGAAAACCATAAAAGAAACTCTTATCGGCACCATGAAAAACGGCAAAAATATCCTAAACGAAATCGCCGTTTCCGAAAAAGTCGGCAAAGACTTTTCTCTTGACAAAACAAGAACGCAAAGGATTGTCAATCAACTTCACCCTGCTATATTGAATCTCAAAATCTCGGAGATTACAAACGCCACAAAAGACGCAAAAACCATTCGTTTCGTCAGCGAAAACGGATATCTTCCCCCGTTTGAGGCAGGTCAATATATCAACGTAGCAGTCGAAATCGACGGCGTGAGAACCACTCGTCCCTACTCGATTTGCTCCTCTCCTCGTCAAAGAGCGTATTATGAAATCACCGTTGCTCGAATCAAAGGCGGCTTTGTGTCCGACTACTTCCTCGACCGTGCGAAAGTAGGCGACACTCTGCAAGCCAACGGCCCTGCAGGCGTGTTCCACTTCAACCCCGTTTTCCACTACAAACGCTCGGTTTTCCTCGCAGGCGGCTCGGGTATCACCCCGTTTATGTCGATGATTCGCGAGATTTTGGAGAGAGGTTTGGATCGTGAAGTGCATCTTCTCTACGGCGCAAGAAACGCCGAGTCGGCAATCTTTGACAGCGAACTCAAGGCATTTGCAAAAACCTACCCCAACTTCACCTACACCTTGATTTTGTCGGACAAGGACGCAAAAGGCGGCGACAGAAGCGGTTTTATCGATGCAAACTGCATAAGCGAAGTCGTCAAAGATTTGAGCAAAACAACATTCTACCTTTGCGGTCCGCAAGTGATGACAGACTTCTGCGTTGAGGCTTTGCACTCTCTCGATGTCCGTCCTCGCGATATCCGCCGCGAGATGTTCGGCACACGCCAAGACATCCAAAACGAACCGGGTTTCCCGCAAGAATTGAGCGGCACAGAGGTTTTCAAACTCAAAGTAGGCGACAAGATTATCGAGGCAAAATGCAACGAATCTATTTTGTGTGCGCTTGAACGAGCAGGCGTCAGAGTCAACGTATGCTGCCGCAGTGGCGAATGTTCTCTTTGCAGAGTCAAACTTGTTTCGGGCAAAGTGTTTATGCCAAGAGGCGTGCTACTTCGCCACGCGGACGAGATGTTCGGATATATCCACTCCTGCAAAGCATATCCTATCGGCGATGTGGAAATCGCACTTTGAAGACAACCGAATTTCTGTTTGAATGATGATAAAAATTTGAATGATGATAAAAACACGCAAAAACCGCCGATTCGATTCGGCGGTTTTTGTTTATGCATATTCTTCTTTATCACTTACACAGATTTCTCGATTCTGCTTTTTCTTATGTTCTTAATTTTAGCAAGGCTCTGCTTAGACAATTCTATTTGTTCGCTTTTCCATTGTCACATTACAGCACTTTGTGCAAAAACTCTTTTAGACGGTCGCATTTAGGGTTGGTAAAAAACTCATCCGGCGGTGCTTGTTCGAGAATTTTGCCTTCTGCCATAAAGAGAATCCGAGTGCCGACTTCTCTTGCAAAAGCCATCTCGTGCGTGACGATAACCATCGTCATTCCCTCGTCTGCAACCTGTTTGATTAAGTCAAGCACCTCGCCCACCATTTCGGGATCGAGCGCGGATGTCGGCTCGTCAAAGAGCATGACTTTGGGATTCATCGCAAGCGCGCGAGCAATGGCAACCCTTTGCTTTTGACCGCCGCTCAAAGTCGACGGGTAAACGTCGGCTTTGCTTTCAAGACCTATGCGTTTCAAAAGCTCTTCGGCACGGTTTTCGGCGTCCTGTTTGATTTGTTTTTTCGAGGCATAAAGCACGGGTTTCGGCTCCATTTTCCGAGCGTGAGTCGAGTGAGTGATTTTGCGCTCGACGCTTTCTATTTTCTCGGTAAGGTCGAGTTTCTGTTTTGTGAGTTTCGCATCGTATGTGGCATATGATTTTCCGCTTATCTCTTTTATGACTTTTGTACCTTCCCATGCACAAACGATAGGTTCAAGTTGCAGTTTTAGCGATTCAAGTTTAGATTTGAGCAATTCGACCTTTTTGTCTATCTTTTGATTGTGCTTTTCGCCAAAGGTTTCAAACCACTTGTTGTAAAGGGGTACCAAAGCGTTTTGACGCTTTGCTTTGCGCATGTTTTTAACTCCGATCTGCACGGGGGCAAGCGTAATGTTTTTCTTCACCGTCATGTTGTTGAACAGGTTGAATTGTTGAAAAACCATACCCATTTTTTCACGCTGTTCGTTGATGTCGACTTTGAGGTCGGCAAGATCCACTCCGTCAAACATAATCTTGCCCGCAGTCGGATCTTCAAGACAGTTCAGACAACGCAAAAACGTGGATTTTCCACCGCCGCTGGGACCGACAATAACCACCCTTTCGCCCTCGTTTATCGTTTCGGTGATATCGTCAAGAACAAGCAAATCGCCGAATTTTTTTGTAAGATTTATTGCACTCAACATAATTACGCCTCCACGATATAGTCTTTTTTCTTTCCGCGAACACTTATTTTTTTGTAATTGCGATCGGTTTTTGCCATCTGTTTTTCAACAAGTTTAAGTATGCCCGTAAGCCCCATGACAATCACAAGATACATTGCCGCCGCAATGAGAAGCGGGAAAAGATAGTCAAAAGTTCTCGATTGAATGATTCCCGGCACTTTGCCGAGGTCGAGGATACCGACATAGCCCACAATTGCCGTTTCCTTGACAAGAGTGATAAACTCGTTGAAAAGAGGCGGCAAAACATTGCGCACGGCTTGTGGTGTGACGACCTTTATCATTGTTTGTCCCGTCGACATACCAAGCGATCTGCCCGCTTCCATTTGACCGTAATCGACGCTCTCGAATCCTGCCCTGACAATTTCGGCAACGTATGCTCCGGAGTTAAGACCGAACGTAAGCGCACCGATTGCAATGCCGTTGTTTGAGGAAGCAAGCACGACAAAATACATTATAAACAGCTGCAAAACGACAGGCGTTCCGCGGATAATCATTATATATGTTTTTGCAATTGCAGACAGCACTTTCAGTTTGCCGGTTCTTTTGGCGACGTAATTTATCATTGCCAGAACAACGCCGATTGCCACGCCTATGAGCGTGGCAAGGAATGCGATGAGCAATGTGTTGCCCAATCCCTCGAAATAGAGTTTGTACCTGTCGTCATAAATGAAAGCGCGATAAAGACGCTCTTGCAAGGTTGCCGATAAAATCATGATATCACCCGTTCCGACTTATTTGAGCATCAATTCCGCAGGTATTTTGTCCATGAGAATTGCGTCGATACGTCCGTTTTTGAGGTCTTGGAGTGCGAGCGCGTATTGTTTGTATTGCTTGACGGTTGCGCCGTCCGCCTTGACGACGACTTCGTTGCCGTCCTCGTTTTCATAGACATATCCCGCGCCCTTTGCCGCGCTGATGATGAGATCGCCGCTGGTGCCTTCCTGCACGCCGACCGTTTTGCCCGCAAGGTCTTTTACGCTCTTGTATTGTCCGTCTTTCGACACGACGACAAGAGTCGAACTCGAATATACGTGACTGAAATCGACCGCTTGTTTACGTTCGTCGTTTATGGTGATGCCTGCCGCGCCCACCGCGTCGGACGTCGCCTTGGCAACGTTTGTTGCGATGACGTCGAACATGACATCTTTCACTTCGAGCTTTTTGCCCGCATTGAGCGCAACTTGCGACATTATGGCAACGTCAAGTCCGACAACGCTCGTGCCTTTGACAAACTCGTACGGCGCAAAACCCGACTCGGTGTACATCGTCACGACTTCGCTTGCCGAGCCGAAATCCCAACTCGTTTGCAAGCCGTCGGGAGCAACCGCCGCTTCGCCGCCGTTTTCTTCGTTCGCAAGCGCAGTGTAATAATCCATATATTGATTCATTTTGCCGTTGGCAAGCCACTCGTCGACAACCTGATTGACAGCCGACATAAGCGAGGTGTTGCCTTTTGTGACTGCAATGCCGAAGTCCTCTTGCAAAAGATCGGTTGCGGCAACCGCCACTAAATTCGAACTGTCATCGTTGCACGCAACAAGCGCGAAGCATGCGCCGACAACGGTTGCGATCAACAAAACGGATATGCTGATTTTTGTTATTTTTTTCATGGTTTTATATCTCCGAAAAACTTTATTTTCAATTTACCGACATATAATAGCAATCCCAAATTTTTTTTGCAACCGTTTTTGCATAAAAACTTAAATATTTTTTATAAAATTTTTATTCTATGCATAATTTTATAAAAATT
>ERZ1026894.1564-NODE-1564-length-13229-cov-15.724609_pt1 | contig 13229 bp, 12 predicted proteins | sample MGYA00380177_ERZ1026894 | MGnify/ENA primary metagenome ERZ1026894 (study PRJEB33269, sample SAMEA4719813) | human gut metagenome | biome: human-associated habitat; feature: organic feature; material: feces | place: Cameroon | collected 2013-10 ... | reverse complement strand
GCTTATTGGGCTTTCAGCCCGTATAATTGACTTTTGACCCTCTCATCTGGCTTAACGAAAATGTTCCATTTCATGGCACGTTTTCTCGCCATGGCAGAGTTTAAGCAAGCTTAGCGCTGCTCATCTGGCTTAACGAAAACGTTAGATTATTTGGTGCAAAAGTTGTGTCGGTTTTTCGCGCGAAATAGAGTGCGGAAAGGTGATACGACAGGGACGGAATGAGCAAAATGGAGCGAGGGGCGGGGCGTTAGGCATCTTTCGAGTTGCGATTCCTTACCTTTCGAGGCTCGGAAGCTAAGGGATCGTGTTGCGAAAGGTAAGGTATTGAGCCTCGATTAGGCATGTTTCGCAAGGCAGAAGGTGGGATAAGAAAGGGGATATGCGGCCTTTTGTTCATAAACACCTGAGCGTGAGGAGGTTGCAAAATCGCTCAAGAATCGCGTATTTGGGAGCGATACGGAGGACGATGAGAAAAACCGTGTAGATTGGGATGTAGTTTGTCGGGGATTTTGAAAGGCCATCATCCGTTGGGGTCATCACAATGCTATCGTTATCTTCGCTAACAGCATCGGTCTCCCACAGATTTTTCGCCCTCTCACAGCCGCATTTGCTTATCAGCCTGAAAACTTCTTCACGCCACGCATGGACACACCGCTTTTCTGCAGTTGCCCTCCGCCGTTTGAGCCCCGACCGCACTACGGCAGCGAGGAATTCATGAGTTGGTTGAGGTTGTTCTCGCGCGTGCGCTCCATGATGAGGAAGAGGTCGATGAGCCACCACACGCCAAGCCCTCCGCAGGTGAGGAGCTTGAGGATGCCGAGGCCCACCTCGCCGATGTAGATGCGGTCGATGCCGTAGCCACCCAAGAGAATGGAAAGCACCAGTGAGATGGTGGGGTCTTTGAGCTGGGCGAGCAGCATGTTGGCCATTGGATCGTCGAGTTGTTCGAGACGCTCTTTTACCATGGGGAAGGAGGCCGGCGGCAGTTTGCTGCCGTAGACCATGAGCAGTTGGTTGGCTTGGTAAGAATCCATAGTTTTGATGGGGTGTGGTATGAGGTTAAATGTCCAGCAGGTTTCTCGCCACGAGCCAGATGAGGAAGGTGACCACGTAGAAACCCACGGCGTAACGGTTCTCGATGACGCTTGCCAGACGGTCGCGCGCGGCGCAGGGCGGCATGAGCCACTCGATGGCGAAGAGGGCGGCGTAGGGCAGCGCGTAGATGAGGTAATAGTTGAAGCGCAGGGCCTCGGCTATGTGGCCACGCAGGAGGGCGTGGACGAAGCGCTGTATGCCACAGGCGGGGCAGCTCCATCCCGTGAGCAACTTGAACGGGCACTTGGGCACCCACCAGGCCGACGAGGGGTCGACAGCATAGAGCGCCACAAGGACCACGAGCACTACGGCTACGGCGATGCGCTTACGAGAGGGCACCAAGACCAGCAATGAAGTAAAGCACGAAATAGATGGCGGAGACGACCGCTCCTATGCCTATGCCCAAGAGGCTCCATCGCTTGGCTTGGGCGGCCGCATCCATTGCCGCAGGATAGTTGCCCGCCATGTAGAGCGAGTTGACGGAGCTGGCCTTGATGATGGCCACGATGCCGAACGGCAGGCAGCAGCACACGGTGGTGATGATGGCCAGCGCGAGGTTGTTGTCGGGCTTGGGCATCATGGGATTGGGGCCGCCTGCGTTGTTGCCAAGGGGGGCCGATTGCATTTCGGGTTGTGTGTAAGAGTTGGTTTGATCCATAAGTCAAAGTTGGTTTATTGGTTGTTACAAAGGTATAATATCTTTGCTATTCATGCAAGTAATCTTACATTTTTTTGATTCAAAACAGCATTTTAGGGGTGTTGGGGGCGCAGAGCGTCTGCGCCTGTTGCAGATTGTTTTGATCATTATAGGTGTAAAAAAGGCGAAAGGCACCCATCGGCATTGCCGTATAGCCCTTGGCAACGTTGCAGGCGCGAAGGAGACCGGAGGGGCTCTTTGCAATTGCAATGTTGTTTTTTACAGCGTTATGGGTCAACAGGTCGTATCTTTGCAGCAAACATGAAGATGTAAACACAAACGATTATGTATTGGATATTATTCATCGGCATTGCAGTGGTTAGTTACCTGGTGCAGGCCAACCTGAAAAGGAAGTTTGAGAAATACTCGGAGGTCACCGTGGCCTCGGGAATGACGGGAGCGGAGGTGGCTCAAAAGATGCTTCGCGACAACGGCATCTTCGACGTGAGGGTTCAGCCCCACGAGGGGTGGCTGAGCGACCACTACGACCCGAGCTTCAAGACGGTGAACCTCTCGCAAGACGTGTACTACGCCAACTCGGTGGCAGCGGCCGCGGTGGCAGCCCACGAGTGTGGCCACGCCGTGCAGCACGCCCGGGGCTACGCGTTTCTCCGACTGCGCTCGGCACTGGTGCCCGCCGTGCAATTCTCCAGCAGCATCATGACATGGGTCATCCTGGGCGGCATACTCCTGATCAACGTGTTCCCCACGCTGCTCCTGATAGGCATCCTGCTGTTTGCGCTGACCACGCTGTTTAGCTTCGTCACACTGCCCGTGGAGATCGACGCGTCGAGACGGGCCACCCAGTGGCTGCAAGGCGCCGCCATTACCAGCCACACCCAGCAGCCCATGGCCGTCGACGCCTTAAGGTCGGCCGCTTACACCTATGTGGTGGCGGCCCTGTCGAGCCTTGCCACGCTGGTTTATTACCTGTCGATATACCTATCGAGAAGAGACTGAGGGCGCTAAGGGGGGATGGCCCCATTTTTGTCTCTTTTTGAAACGTTGCAGATGCGAATGGGCAACAATCGTTGCTTTCGTCTGCAACGTTGTTTTTTTTGTTACCCACCCAACCGTTTTCGTAATTTTGCGCCATAATCATTTATTATGGCAACAAACGACGTGTACAAAAGATTGTGTTTGGACAACAACTCCAAGGAAGTTTTGCAAGGCAAAGGGGGCAACATCATTCCCCCACCCGAGAAGGAACCCCTATGGAAAGGGTTCTTGGAGAAATTCAAGGACCCACTGATCATCGTGCTCTTGGTGGTGTTCTGTTTCTCGGTGATGGTGGCAACCTACGAGGTGTGCTGCCAGGGAGCGCCGCGCAGTTCGTTCATCGAGCCCTGCGGTGTGCTGGTGGCGCTGCTGCTGGCCACAGGCGTGGGGTTCTGGTTTGAGGTGAAAGCCGCCAAGGAGTTTGACGTGCTCAACCAGGTGAAGAACAAGCGCAAGGTTCAGGTTATCAGAAAGATAGACGGACAAGCCAAGACCCTCTATGTGCCCAAGCACGACGTGGTGGTGGGCGACATCGTGAAACTGGAGGGTGGCGACGAGATACCCGCCGACGGCATCGTGCTGAAGGCCAACAACCTCATGGTGGACGAGTCGAACTTCACGGGCGAGCCCTACGCCTCGAAGAACGCCGACGGCGCCGTGGGCGACAAGGAGGTGGCCTACCCCGCCAACATGCTGCTGCGCAGCTCGACGGTGATCGAGGGCGAGGCCGTAATGCAGGTGCAGAAGATTGGGATCGACACGGAGGAAGGCAAAGGCGTGGTGCAGGCAAGCCAAGACAGCAACGTGAAGACACCGCTCAACCGACAACTCGAATACCTGGGACGCTTCATCTCCCTGGCCAGCTTCGTCATTGCGGGCCTCATCGTGGTGGGCCGATTGGCCTACTATTACCTCACGGTGGTGAGCGCGGGCGGGTTCGAGTGGTTAGGCTTCTTCCAGGTGCTGATCAACTCCATCATGATTGCCGTGGCCCTCATCGTGGTGGCCGTGCCCGAAGGACTGCCCATGAGCGTTACGGTGAGCCTGGCCCTGAGCATGCGCAAGATGCTGAAGGAGAACAACCTCGTGCGCAAGCTCCACGCCTGCGAGACTATGGGCGCCGCCACCGTGATCTGCACCGACAAGACCGGAACGCTCACCGAGAACAAGATGCGGGTGATGGCATGCTTCCCTGAGGAGGGTGCCAACATGGACCTGCTGGCCCGCGGCATCGCCATCAACTCCACAGCCAACCTCTCGACCGACGAGCACGGCGCGCCCCAAACCATCGGCAATCCCACCGAGGGCGCGCTGCTCAAATGGATTGCGGCAAAGGGCTACAACTACGAGGCGCTGCGCGAGCAGGCCAACGTGGCGCAGGTGGTGCCTTTCTCCACCGAGATCAAACGCATGGAAACAACCACCGTCGAGGGCGAGCGGTTTGTGAAGGGAGCGCCCGAGGTGGTGATCGGCTTGTGCAACGACTTCGGCGCCATCGACAAGCAACAGGCGCTGACGTTGCTGGCCACCTATCAGGCCAAGGGCATGCGCGCCCTGGCCTTCGCCTACCAGCACCGCGGCGCGCTGGCCCTGCAGGCCATCGTGGCCATTGCCGACCCCGTGAGAAGCGATGTGGCCGAGGCCATCAACACCTGCCGAAACCATGCGCACGTAAGGGTGATCATGGTGACGGGCGACAACGCCCTGACCGCTGGCGAGATAGCCCAACAGGCAGGACTCGTGGAGCGTGGCGAACCGGTCGTGGCGCTCACAGGAGCCGAGTTTGAGGCCCTGACCGACGAGGAGGCGAAAACGTTGGTGGGCAACGCCGAGTTTAAGATCCTATCGCGCGCCAAGCCCAACGACAAGGCCCGCCTGGTAGGACTGTTGCAGGAACGGGGCGAGGTAGTTGCGGTGACGGGCGACGGCACCAACGACGCGCCGGCCTTGAAGAAGGCGCAGGTGGGACTCTCCATGGGCGATGGCACGGCGCGCGCCAAGGAAGCCAGCGACATCACCATCATCGACAACTCGTTTGCAAGCATCAACACCGCCATTCTCTGGGGCCGCTCGCTGTATCTCAACATCCGTAGGTTTGTGGTGTTCCAAATGACCATCAATGTGGCGGCCTGCCTCATCGTGCTCTACGGCGCATTTATGGGTTTGGACTCGCCGCTCAACGTGACCCAGATGCTTTGGGTGAACCTCATCATGGACACCTTCGCAGCCATGGCGCTGTCGTCGTTGCCCGCCGACCCCAGGGTGATGAACGACTATCCGCGAAAGACCAACAGCAAGATTATAGACCGGGGCATGATGAAGATGATTCTGGGATCGGGCCTGGTGTTCTTCGCCATTCTCGTGGGAATATGGCAGATGCTGAGCCATGGCGACTACATGAGCTTCGAGGCGCTGCTGAGAGATTTCGACATCGACCATCTCACCGACTTCTCCGCTGCAACCCACGTGCGCAACCCACACGAACTGGGCATCTTCTTCACGTTCTTCGTCATGTTGCAGTTTTGGAACATCTTCAACGCCCGCTATTTCCGCACGGGCAGGAGTTGGGTGGAAGACCTCGCCGACATGGCCCGACGGCCTTCGTCGATCAAGCGGCACTACAGCACCGGCTTCGCCTTCGTGCTCGTTGTGATACTCGTGGGACAGTTACTCATAACCAACGTGTTTGGCAAGATGTTTGGCGTGGAGGCTTTGTCGGCCACCGATTGGTTGCTCCTCGTCGCCGTCACGTCGCCCGTTCTCCTGATCGGCGAAGTGTTCAGGCTACTGCGCAACCGCTTGGCACGAAGGTAAATCCCGGCCTGCGCCCCATCCTGGCGCAGGCCGAGTCGTGATTTGGGATAAAAGCCCGCATGGCTTCGCGTTGTTTTGACACAAAACCATTATCTTTGCACCCTCAAAACGCATGGACCCATACAGTCACATCCCGAATAGGATCGTCAGGGCGTAGACTGGACAAGGGTGCGACAGGCGTGCTTTGTAGATTCTTGAACAACAAAATGAAACATCAGACAAACGCATTGGGACATAGACGGGCGCGTGGCTGGAGGGCCGCGGCCGGGTTGGCAATGGTGGCGACACTGCTGCTGGCAGGCTCACCGACGGCCGGGGGCAAGAGCATCGACCCGCAACGGGCAGCGCTTATAGCCCAGCGCTACGTTAGGTTGGCGGGGGCAGGCGCGGCTCAGGCACCGGCACGTGGCGTGGTTGCGACATCTGGCGCACCTTATTATCTATTCAACGACGCCCGTGGCAACGGTTTTGTTGTCGTGGCGGCCGACGACGAGATGGGTGAGGTGCTGGCCTACGGCACCGCCGGACCTTTGGACACGCTCAATGCCAACCCCGGCGTGAAATGGCTGTTGGAGGGTTATCGCCTTTCGTATGAGGCATTGCGCCAGGGCAAGGGTCGCTCACGGGTGCAGGCAAGCCGCAATGGGGCGCCATTTGGCAAGACCGTTGAACCGCTGCTGACGAGCAAATGGGGACAAGGGCACCCGTTCAACGCAATGACGGGTTATCCCTATAGCGGATGTGTGGCCACGGCGGTGGCGCAACTGATGTATTACCACCAATGGCCCGCACAGGGACAAGGCGCCAACACCTACACCGTGACCTACTATAACACGACGAAAAGCGCCGATTTCAGCCAGTCGCACTACGACTGGGAGCACATGCTACCCTCCTACCGCTATCCCGTGAGCGCCACCGCCGAGGAGGAAGATGCCGTGGCTTTGCTCATGAACGATGTGGGCACAGCCTCGTTTATGCAGTACACCCCCAGCGCCAGTGGCACGCAGGGCGTGTTTGCCTACCAGGCGCTGCAAAAGCATTTCGATTACACGGCGGCCTATGTTACGAGAGCCACGGAAGGCCCCAATCGTTTTGCCGAAATACTGCGACAGGAGTTGCTCAACGGTTGTCCCGTTTACCTCGAAGGGCGCCCCGCCGGATCGGCCTCGGGCCATGCGTGGGTGACCGACGGATTCGACGAGAACGGCCTGTTCCACATGAATTTCGGTTGGGAGGGACAAGGCGACGCCTATTATTCGATCACCAACCTCAGCGTGCCGGAAACCGGAGGCGAGTTTCAGGGCAAGCCGTTGGCCTTCAACCGTGCCGTGACGGCCATCCTGGCGCATCCCAACAATGGAAAATATCCCGACATCGACCATAGTCTTCTGGAATCGTCTCCCCAACTGATGTTCAACGAAGGCGGCTCGCTAAGGCTGCTGGGATCGGTCAACAAGACGTTTGACACGCAGGCCACGGTGAGGGTGGAGATGAGCTCGTTCGTCAACCGCGGCAAGCCGTTCCGTGGCGATGTCGGCGTGGCCGTTTGCGACAAAAGCGGGACATTCGTGCGAGTGGCCTATAGCGACGACCATGCACAGGGCGGACTGACGCAACGCATCTATGGCAACACCCACGACGGCATGATGGGAACCGACTATCTCATCAATGAGGCGCAACCCATTGGAGTAGACCTGACCCACCTGGACGATGGCTATTACCGCCTCGTTCCCGTGTGCGTGGCCCGGCACGACGATGGCACGTGGGATGCGCCAATCCGCATGAAGAAGGCCCCTACCATTGAGGTGCAACTGGCCAACACCTGCGGACGCATAGCCGAGATGTGCACCGACACCGCCCATTTCCAACTGATGGCGCAGCCCCGTCTGTCCGCCAAAGCCGAGCAAGGGGCGAAGGTGCGTGCCTTCTTCACCGTGAAGAACCTCAACGGTGTGCCACGCGATTGCTACCTGAGGGTGCTGCTGCTCGACGAGCGCCAAGCCGTGGTGCTCAACACTCGCGTCGAGAGGCCTACAGAGATCGAGGGCTTTTCGGAGGCCGAGATACCCATCGTGCTCGCGTTGCCCACCCATTTGGCTCCAGGTCGCTACAAGGTGCAACTGGAGTTGACGGCCGACGAGGATGGAACCCAGCGCTATCCCATCAACCCAATACACGACTGCGACACGGCCTACCTCGAAGTGGCGAAGGCTGAGGAACGCCCATTGCTGGCGAAGGCCGAGGTGTTTCTGGCCGACGACTCGAACGACAAGGTGGAGGAGGGCTATATCGACCTCGCCAAGCAGTCGCTTTTTAAGCTCGGCGTGGCGCTTCGCGCATCGGAAGGCCGCACCTACGAAGGTCCCGTGAGGATGTGGAGCGAAGACATGGCGACAAAGGAGAGAACACAAGTGCAGGGCATCGACGACGAGGTGATCGTTTCGTCGTCTTACGATGTGCCGCTCTTCAGCTATTGGTTGCGCAAGGGCAACCTGCCATGGGCCGACGGCCACACCTATCGCATCATCGTGATGGGACAATGGGAGGGCGTGGATGTGGAACTGGGGCATGCCGATGAACCTTCTTATTGCCTGAAACGCGAGGGCGATCTCGTTACCCTTTTCAGAGGCACGCCCACACAGATAGAAGGCGTGCAAGCCTTTGGCGTGAGACGCGAGGGCTGTAGACTCGTGGTTTCGGGCAGTGGGACGAGAACCGTGAGACTCTATAACGCGAATGGTCAGCTGGTGAGACAAATATCGACCCGTGGCGAACAGGCTGTGGTGTCGCTGCGAGGCATGCCAAAGGGTGCATATTTGCTACGATTGGAAGGCAAACGGAATGGCTGCTGGCGAATCCTTTGGGACGGACGCTGACGTGCCTTCTTCAACATGATGGACGTTGTAGGTCCATTGGGAATGACGCATCTGACAGGCCATTGTGCATGGAGAGCGATTGGCTTGGGCATAACGAACGACCGGCGTGGCTAAGGAATCCCGCCTCAGTTATTCGGGCCGCGCTTTGGCGGTGGGCCATTTTTGTTGTACCTTTGCAGCAGAGAAGTGTTTCTGTTACAACACAAACCCACCAACCATGTTTCAAAACCGCAATAAAAAAGGAGAACTTTTGAAAAAGCGACCGTCGGCGATGCTGTCGCTTTTGCCTATCGCCGTGCTTGTGGCGATGCTCATCGCCACCATCAAATCGTTTGGTAGCGACGCCCTCAGCGGCGCCTCGCAAATAACGCTGCTCACCGTGGCCGCCTTCTGCGTGCTCATCGGCATGGGCTATCTCAATGTGCCCTGGGCCAGCTTCGAGAAAGCCATCACAAAGAACGTTTCGAGCGTGTCGAGTGCCTTGGTCATCTTGCTGCTCATCGGCGCCCTTGGCGGCATTTGGATGGTGAGTGGTGTGGTGCCCGCCCTTGTGTATTATGGCGTGCAGATCATCCATCCCAACATCTTTCTTGCCTCCACGTGTGCCATCTGCGCCTTGGTGAGCGTCATGACGGGTTCGTCGTGGACCACCATCGCCACCATCGGCATCGCCCTCATGGGCATTGGACGGGCGCAGGGCTTTGCCGATGGATGGGTGGCCGGAGCCATCATCAGTGGCGCCTACTTCGGCGACAAGATATCGCCTCTCTCTGAAACCACCACGTTGGCATCGGGAAGCCTCGGCGTGCCATTGTTCAAGCACATACGCTACATGCTCATCACCACAGTGCCATCGATGGCCATCGCCCTCATTCTCTTCGCCATTGGCGGTCTGCTCACCAACAGCAGCAACGCGCAAGACATCGACACATTTACGCAGGCCATCAGCCAACGCTTCAACATCACGCCGTGGCTACTCTCGGTGCCTGTGCTGACAGGTGTGCTCATCGCCCGCCGTGTGCCGCCCATCATTACGCTTTTCCTATCGTCGCTCTTGGCCGTGGGCGCCGCCATGGTTTGGCAGGCCGACGCGCTCAGGGAGATCGATCCATCACTCTTCCGCGCCGCCATGCAGAGCCTGTGTGGAAGCACCTCGCTCCACACCGACAGCGACATGCTCACATCGCTCGTCGCCACACGCGGCATGGGCGGCATGATGAACACCATCTGGCTCATCATCTGCGCCATGTGCTTCGGCGGAGCCATGTCGGCCTCGGGCATGGTGGGCGGCATTACCCGTCTGTTTATCCATCTCATAAAGGGCCGCACCTCGCTCGTGGGATGCACCGCCACCACGGGCCTGATGCTCAATGTGGCCATCGCCGACCAATACCTGTGTATCCTGCTCACGGGCAACATGTTTCGCGACGTGTACGACAATGAGGGCTATGAGCGCCGATTGCTCAGCCGAACCACCGAGGACGCCGTTACCGTAACCTCCGTGTTGGTGCCCTGGAACACTTGCGGCATGACGCAGAGCACCGTGCTTGGCGTGTCGACCTTCACCTACCTGCCTTATTGCTTCTTCAACCTGCTGTCGCCGCTGATGAGCGTGGTAGTGGCGGCACTCAACTATAAGATATTCAGGCGCAAACCGTTAGCCGAACAAAATTAATGATTTTTAGGTGCCTATTCGTTTGAATGTGGAGAAAAACGTTTATCTTTGCATAAAACGACGAACCTATGGCCAAATTTATCAATCCGTTCACCGATATCGGTTTCAAGCGAATCTTCGGACAGGAGATATCGAAGCCCTTGATCATCGACTTCCTCAACAGTCTGATGGAGGGCGAGGAGCACATCGAGGACATCACGTTTCTCGACAAGGAGCAACCGGCGCTCTATGAGGACGACCGATCGCTCATCTACGATATCTACTGCCGGACGGAGCGTGGCCACAACATCATCGTGGAGATGCAAAACAAGTCGCAGCCCTACTTCAAGAACCGTAGCATCTACTATGTGTCGGAGGCCATTGCGCGACAGGGCGAACGCGGATCGTCGTGGCAGTATGGCATCGACGCCGTGTACCTGGTGGCGTTTCTCAACTTCAGCCCGATAGACTTCGACAAGAAGTTTCGCACCGACGTGACGCTGACCGACAAGGAAACGCACAAGATGTTCTCCGACAAGGTACGCATGACGTTCATGCAACTGCCCCTGTTTGACAAGGAAGCCGACAACTGCGACAACGATTTCGATAAATGGATTTATGTGCTTAAAAATATGGAAACATTGACACGACTGCCATGGGCGGCCAAGAGCTCCGTGTTCCAACGCCTGGAACAGATTGCCGACGTGGCCTCACTGACAAAACGGGAGCGCATGAAATATGACGAGGGACTTCGCAAGTACCGCGACACCCTGTCGGTGCTCGAAGGCGCAAAACAAGACGGCCTGGCCGAAGGACGAGCCTTGGGGCATGCCATGGGTCATGCTGAGGGCTTGGCTGAGGGCTTGGCTGAAGGACGGCAAGAAGGCTTGGCTGAAGGACGACAAGAAGGCTTGGCTGAAGGACGGGCTGAAGGCGCCAATAGCGAGAAGCAGGACACCGTCAACCGGTTGCTGGCCGCAGGCACAAGCATCGACGTCATTGCCATTGCCACAGGTCTCTCGAAAGAAGAGGTCGAGAAACTGATAAAGTAAGACTATCGGCCATGGTCGACAGAGAAACGCCCAGCGTGTTTCCCCACGACTTATGTTACAAACACGGATTACGCTTTAGAGAACAAACATCATGTTGGTTAGGAAAGCGCAATCCGTGCTTTTTTATGAAATGCCAGCCTCAACTTACACAATATCCCAAACAACCACTAACGAAAACAAAATAATCCAATGATCAAGAAATTACTATCAATCGCGCTCTTCGCCCTGGCAAGCCTTACATCGTTGGCTCGCCCGCATGGCGAAGCATTTGCTATCCTTATTGAGAAAGCCAACATTACCGGACAATGTTTCCAGTTCTACGACCAATGGTCGACCCAAGACGTGGAGGACATCTGGAACCAAGGCAGAAACGCCAAGTCGGTAAACTGCACACGGGCTGGATGGCTCGCCATCTCACAAAAAGAAAGTGCGAATCAAAAATACAAGTACAACTCATTCAAGGAGATCAAGAAAGCGGCTGACAACGAAGCGAAGAATGGCATCTTCCTACATTCGCTGACCCTGGCAGAAGTGGGAACACGCTGGTACTGGATTGGTCTCTCCGAGAATCGTCCCAACATATCGCGTCAGGTAGTGGAAATGGTGAAAGTCAGCAAGCTCAACCAATGGATGGCCGAGAAAGCCCAACAAGGCCTAAAAGTGATCAACTGCGCCAGGAAAATAACCGAGTGTGCTGTCGTGGCACACGACGGAACCGACATCGACCGCCAGGAGGCCTGCCTCTATGAGACGGCTCAAGAAGCGCTCGACGACGTTAAGAGGCATTGGGAGGCAGGATGGCGCGTCGGCCTGATCGATGTGTCACCTATGAACAAGTACACCATCGTCTACAACACCTACACCACACCGCGCGAAGGTGAACAGTATCTGGCTTTCTGCGATTCCAGGGAGAGTGCCAAAAACTTCATCAATGAGCACGCTCACAATGGTTACTTCATCACCCATGTGGGTGGGGCGTTCTACCCTGGCGCTACTGACGAGAACGGCAACCCCATGTCGTTCATGCAAATCATGAGCGGACTGGTTTCCACCACTGCCAACCTCGTAGGATCCATCAATGGCGGCAAGGATGGCGGTGGTGCAACCGTCGGTGTAGGAAGCGACGGTGAGACGGCCAACACCGCATCGTGCCGCACCCAGGAAGACTATCAGAGGGAATATGACAAATGGGCAGAGAAAGCACGCCACGCAGCCTTGTCGCATTATAAGAGCAGCAAGATCGACAACCAAACCGGGCACAAGTCGGGCGAGATAACAGCTGGCAACCGCAAGATTCTTCGCGGCTACCAAAAGCTCATGCGAGGGGTAGCCGATGCCGCCTCGAAGGCCGGATTCACCCTAAAAAGGGCCGACATAGAGTCATTCGTGCCTTAACCACAGTTCCTGGCAGGCCCACTGGCCGACGGCCAGGGTGAAGCGGCCATGATCTCATAGCTACACGTTGCGGATGCACGTGTTGCATGAATACCAACGTTTTCGTTAAGCCAGATGAGCAGAGCTAAGCTTACTTAAGCTCTGCCATGGCGAGAAAACGTGCCATGAAATGGAACAAATGACCAAGCATTCCATCAAATTCTGAACCCAGAGGGAGTGCTTTTACAAACAGATTCCGTATATTTCCTGACTTCGTCATTGCGTCACCCAAAAATCTTCGTCAAAGAGTTTAGCGATTTTCTGATGTCTTGCCATCAGCATTGTTTGGGTGTAAATCTCCTTGTTCAGAGGTAGCTTAATTTGTATTGTTGTGATTGTCTTAGCCAATGCCAGCACCTTGTCTACGCTCATCTTAATCTCTGAGACTTTCAGCATACGCTCCAGTTCCTTGTAGACTTTCAAAGCTACAAAGCAGATGCATATATGAGCTTCAATGCGTCTGCGTGTAAAATGAAACATTGGGCGTATCTCTATCTTTGATTTTGCTATACGGAAAGCCCGTTCTACGTGCCAAAGGTTGTGATATGCTGTGTATACATCCTGTATTGGTATATCCGTATTGGTGAGATATCCTTTTAGGCCATCCC
>ERZ1026894.1563-NODE-1563-length-13238-cov-11.387089_pt1 | contig 13238 bp, 15 predicted proteins | sample MGYA00380177_ERZ1026894 | MGnify/ENA primary metagenome ERZ1026894 (study PRJEB33269, sample SAMEA4719813) | human gut metagenome | biome: human-associated habitat; feature: organic feature; material: feces | place: Cameroon | collected 2013-10 ... | reverse complement strand
GGCACTTAGCCATAACAGGGATAGAAACAGCCTCCTGGATGCCCTTGATCATCTTTGGGTCGCTCATACGAGAAACACCACCTGCAGCACGAATGTCGGCAGGAATACGCTCCAGAGCCATAACTGCACATGCACCGGCAGCCTCTGCGATACGAGCCTGCTCTGGAGTTGTAACATCCATGATAACACCACCCTTGAGCATCTGAGCCAAGTTGCGGTTCAATTCTTGTCTATTTTCTGTCATTGTTCTAATTATATTAATGTTTTGTTTTACTTAATTCGTTATTCAGTATTGCATAAAGCTAAAAACAGGTACACAAAACACCTACCTTAGCAATACGGGAGCAAAGGTAAAACAAAAAGAACGCCAGCAATAATTCTGTTCGCAAATTGACAACAATATAATCAATTTGAACAAATGGCAATTACTGCAAGATTACCAATTCCATCAATTGGCAATTAGCTATTCTTGCGGAACTGCATAGGAGTGCACCCCATCGACTTCTTAAAGAACTTATTGAAATGCGACTGCGACGAGAACCCATACTCGAAGGCTATTTCCTGTATGGATTTTGTGGTAGAAAGTAGCTGCTGACGAATGGCAGCAATAAGGTAGTCGTCGATGATTTGCTTCGGCGACTTATTGGCTATCTTCTTACACACCTGTGCAAGATAGCGTGGAGAAACATTCAGCACGTCAGCATAGTATGCCACATCACTATTGGTGAAGAAATGCTTTTCCACATTATTAATAAAATCAGAATATAATTCCGACGAACGGTCATAGAGTCCATCGAGCATAGGTTTACGACTATTTACATAAGCCTTTGCACTCTCCAAAGCCTCGTCGATAGGTTTGTCTTGCGACAGATAATAAGCTATGGCGCTGGAGTAAGCATTGTTCTGACCGTGGTGGGCCATTCGTTGCTCAACAACAATAGTACAAAGAGGAAGCAAGCGACGACGAATTTCGTTGACTACATTATCGCCAACAAGCTTCTCGCCCTTACTCGAAACGAATATTGGGTCGTAGACCACATAGCGTGGCTTATAGCGTTGGAGCACATCGACAATAACATCGATTACAGCCACAGAGCGCAACAATCCTATCTTGATAACAGCAGGCTGAACGTCGTTGACGATAGCTTCTATCTGTCCAGCAACAATCTCGGCTGGCAGATCATAGAATTTCTGAATACCAAGGGTGTTCTGCATGGTGATAGAGGTGATTGCCGAAACTGCACACCCACCCAAAGCAGAGATGGTATTGATATCTGCTTGAACACCGGACCCGCCTGTAGAGTCGGATCCGGTGATTGTCAGTATAGCATTTATGTTACGCACTTTTATATAAAATACTAAGTGTGAGAGATTATTGCACCACCTTAAATCTGATGCGGAACGAATGAGTCTGCTCATCCCAGTTGGTGCCAAGGAGTTCGAATCGTCCTATCTGGCTTGTTGAACGAACATGCTTGCCTATGCAAGGACAAACGTCGAAGTCGCCAATGCGAACAAGACGAACTTGCTGTGAAGCATCCTCTGGCAAACGCGACTTGTCGATACCCTCTGGCAAGTTGTCCTTGTCTACAACCTCGAAGGTTACAGGCAGGTCGGCATCAATAAGTTGTTGCATCTGCTGTTCAATAGCCTTTTCCTCTTGACGAGTAGGCTTATGGTCAAGGATGTAGCTTATCTTGCTCTTCTTGCGTTCCACATGTGCATTGCGCGAACGTTCGCAACCAAACATTCTTACCATCACCTGATTCAACAGGTGCTCGGCTGTATGAGCTGGAGGGAATTCTTCCTTGTTGTGCTCATTAAACAGATAATCTGCAGTCTCCTTCATTATGCTGAATTTAAAGATTCGTGCGCTGTAAGGTCTAACATCGGCAGGGAACATGCCATCCTTCTGCAATGTAATAGTCTGCTGTTCGCCTGTAAGCAGGTCTACAGCCTCTACTGTTGTTTCAGGAATATTCAAGAAATTGAAAGCATGCTCAGGAATCATAACCTTAAGATTCATCCTGTCGGCAGAGAAATTTGTTACCACCATCAACACCTCGTTGGCAGCCTTACGCAAGAAGGCATAGTTAACACGAGGATTGAAATGCTGAGAAGCAGGGTTCACATACATAAGGTCGAAGAATTCGCCATCGTATACTGCCTTCTCCCTATTAGCGATGCGCAATATCTGCTGATACTGCACAGCCAACGCCTTAGCATCTTTGGAGATATGGCGACGGTCGAAATAACCATTGCGCAAAGTGTCGAGCGACCAATAGTCGAATATCGTTGTGCGTCCATCCCTACCAGAGAATCCTTCGGCATCCATGCCCTTTTCGCCAAACTCCTGTCCGGCATAGAGCATGAAAGGATTACGCATAAGCAAAGCACTTACCACAACTCCCGGAATAGCCTTCTTGGCATCGCCACAGAAGAAGTCGGAAGCTATACGCTGCTCATCGTGGTTCTCAAGGAAATAGAGCATGTGCTGAGCAATGTCGCCAACAGTTTGCCATTGATATGTAATAGCAGAAGCTGGACGACGACCGCAGATTACATCGCGTATGCAATCATACATTCCCACCTTGTCGTAGAGATAGTCGAAACCAGAATCTACGAAGGTATGATATTGGTTGCCGTCATAAACTTCGCCTATGAAGTCGATCTGTGGGTAGCGATTCTTAATGATGGTAGTGGCATAACGCCAAAATGATGAAGGCACCATTTCTGCCATGTCGCAACGGAAACCATCTACGCCCTTTGAAGCCCAGAAGAGCAAGATGTCGGTCATCTTAGCCCATGTGTTTGGGATAGGGTCGAAATGATAGCTACGACCACGACCATTGCAATAGTCTACACCATAATTGAGTTTCACAGTCTCATACCAGTCATTGTCGCTAGGACGATTATCGAAGCGGTCATTGCCTGTAGCCTTAGCAGGATTCTCTATATAGTCAGCCTCTTTATCTTCACGATTACGATAAGCGCTAACTCCCGACAAATCAAGTTGATAGTCGGAATAATAGAAGTTATTCTGCGGTGAGAAATTCATCCCTTGATTGTCGTCTTCGCCAAGATCTTTAACTCCTGCAGGCTTCTTTATAGAATGGTATTCGCGAGCCACATGGTTAGGAACAAAGTCGATAATCACCTTCATGCCTGCCTTATGCGTACGCTCCACCAAATGTTCAAACTCCTGCATACGCTCATCCACATTTTCTGCCAAGTCTGGGTCTATATCATAATAGTCGGCTATGGCGTATGGCGAACCAGCTACACCCTTTACTACGAGAGGGTTCTGACGAGGAATTCCATAAGATGAATAATCAGTCTGAGTGGCATGGCGGATAACGCCAGTGTACCATACATGAGTGATACCCATGTCATGGATGTGGCGCAACACGGTAGCATCGAAGTCGTTAAACTTTCCCACTCCATTCTCAGCAACCGAACCAGCCACCTTGCGAGTGGTGTTGCGGTTGCCGAAAAGGCGGGTGAATATCTGATAGATTACTATCTTCTTATCCATAACTATGAAGGGTAGTCAAAAAATTACGAGTAACTTTATTGCCCTTCTACGATTACTGGATACCAGCTACTTTCACGTTCTTGTCGATACGGCCTATCATTCCCTGAAGAGCCTTGCCAGGACCACACTCTGTGAAGTCGTCAGCACCATCAGCAATCATATTCTGAACGCTTGATGTCCAGCGTACAGAGCTTGTGAGCTGAGCAATGAGGTTTGCCTTGATTTCTTCTGCGTCAGTATGTGGCTTACCGTCAACATTCTGATATACAGGACACTTAGGAGCAGAGAATACAGTCTGCTCGATAGCTGCCTGAAGCTCATCCTTAGCTGGCTGCATGAGTGGAGAGTGGAAAGCACCACCAACCTTCAAAGGCAATGCACGCTTAGCGCCAGCAGCCTTCAAAGCCTCACAAGCCTTGTTGATTGCATCTACAGTACCCGAAATAACGAGCTGACCAGGACAGTTGTAGTTAGCTGCAACAACAACCTCGCCCTCAGCAGAAATCTGAGAGCAAACCTCCTCAACCTTCTCGTCTGGCAAACCGATGATGGCAGCCATAAGTCCAGGATTAGCCTCGCAAGCCTTCTGCATAGCGTTAGCACGTGCAGCAACAAGCTTAACACCATCCTCGAAGCTGATAGCACCAGCAGCAACAAGTGCAGAGAACTCACCAAGTGAGTGACCTGCAACCATAGCTGGAGCAAACTCGTCGCCAAGGCAGATAGCGGTGATTACACTATGAAGGAACACAGCAGGCTGTGTAACGTTGGTCTGCTTTAGCTGCTCGTCAGTACCAGCAAACATAATATCGGTAATCTTGAAACCAAGTATTTCGTCGGCCTTATCAAAAAGAGCCTTTGCTGTAGCGTTGTTGTCGTAGAGCTCTTTGCCCATACCAACAAACTGTGAACCCTGTCCAGGGAATACAAATGCTTTCATAAAAATAAGTAGATTATTATTAATATAAAAAAAGTATGCTAAAAGGTGAAAACATACAGTATCAACACCAAAATAGCATTAAAATAAAACTAAAAACCCCGAAACATTCCACGAAGAATGAATCGGGATTATGGATTGTTGCTTTACAGTACTAAATTATTCAGCTGCTGGAGCCTCTTCCTCAGCCTCTACAACAGGAGCTGCAACAGGAGCCTCGGCTGGAGCTGCAACAGGTGCATCAGATACAACCTTTACAGGAACCTTAACCTCAACCTCCTTGTGGAAGTGAACGGTAGCCTCGTAGTCGCCTACCTTCTTAGCATCACGCATTGTGATGATCTTGCGGTCAACCTCGATACCCTTCTTAGCGAGTTCCTCTGCTACAGTAGCAGCGTTTACAGAACCGTAGAGAGCACCAGTAGCGCTAACCTTGGCTGCGATTTCGAGTGAAAGACCCTCAAAAGCCTGAGCTTTCTTCTCAGCCTCAGCCTTAAGAACTGCAAGCTTAGCAGCCTGCTGCTTAAGATCCTCAGCCAACTGCTTCTTAGCAGAAGGAGAAGCGATAACGCCCTTGCCCTGTGGGATAAGATAGTTACGGCCGTAGCCGCTCTTTACATTTACGATGTCGTTCTTGTAGCCAAGACCGATGATATCTTCTCTAAGTATGATTTCCATTATTGTCTCCTCCTTAAATTATTTCATCAAATCGGTTACGAAAGGAAGCAATGCAATCTGACGAGCACGCTTAACAGCCTGTGCTACGCGACGCTGATACTTGAGTGAAGTACCGGTGATACGACGAGGAAGGATTTTGCCCTGCTCGTTGAGGAACTTCTTCAAGAACTCTGGATCCTTGTAGTCAATATACTTGATACCGCTCTTCTTGAAACGGCAATACTTCTTCTTCTTGGTATCGATAGAAGGAGCAGTCAAATAACGGATTTCTGAATTGTTCTGTTCTGCCATGGTTTAAGCCTCCTCTTTTTTAGCAAGTTTAGCACGACGCTTCTCAGCATACTGAGCAGCATACTTGTCGAGCTTAACAGTCATAAAACGAATAACTTTCTCGTCGCGGCGGAAGCCAGTCTCGAGAGAGTTTACAACTGATGGCTCAGCCTTGAATTCAACCAAGCAGTAGAAGCCTGTTGATTTCTTGTCGATAGCATAAGCCATCTTCTTAAGTCCCCAGGTCTCCTCGTTCAAAATTTCAGCACCCTTATCGGTGAGAAGATTCTTGAATTTAGCGACCGTTTCCTTCATCTGTTCATCAGACAAAACGGGAGTCAAAATGAAAACGGTTTCGTATTGATTCATAATCAATTAAATAATAATTAAATGTTATTTTTGCAAAATGCGGTGCAAAGGTACTATTTTTTATTGTAATATCAACCATCATCATCATCCCACACCCTAACATTTAACAGCTTTTAATATATTTCTTACCTTCTCCACCTTCTTTTTCTTCTATTACCCAATTATTTTTCATAATTTTGCAGCGCAATAGCATTCTAACAACAATACATACAACATGAAATATAGTATAAAAGCTAAAGAATGGATAAAGCCACGCCTAAAAAAAATTTGTTTAGGCATGGTATATGTAGGAGCATTGACAGCATTGATATTTAATCAGACCGGGCTATTCGATTTGCGTAGCAACCTACTATCCAGTCTGCCCACCTTATTTATAATAGGTGGAGCCATAGGATACACCATAGCATGCAAGAAAGAAAGCAAATATTAGGGCTGAATATTTTGCAGTTTTGATATTTTGCATTAACTTTGCAAATACTTAGGGGTTGTGTCGATTCGATAGGGATACTCATCAAATAACATTGAAAACCGATGTTGCATCTTCTACCAATGGCGGGCCACAAAGGGATTTCATATCCCGAGCTGCAAAGTCGGTGGATTACAAAGGAGAGGAGCACTCAAATCTTATAGATTCGGAGTTTTCATCACATCATCGCCACGACCCCTTTCTATTTTTTTATAATAACATTCACTATTTTTATAAACCAACTTTTTATTTCGCATCATGTTTTCTGGAATAGTAGAAGAAATGGCCACCGTTGTTGGCATTAAGAAGGAGCAGGAGAATATCGACTTCACATTGAAATGTTCGTTCACCAAGGAGTTGAAGATAGATCAGAGTGTGGCACACAATGGCGTATGCCTAACTGTTGTCGACATCAACGACGACTGCTATACTGTTACTGCTATGAAGGAAACTCTTGAGCGTTCAAATCTCGGTTTGCTTAAGGTAGGCGACCATGTGAATGTGGAGCGCTCTATGATGATGAACGGCAGATTGGATGGTCACATCGTTCAGGGTCATGTTGACCAAACAGCCACATGCGTAGACATGAAAGATGCTGATGGTTCTACATACTTCACCTTCGAATACAAGGAAGATTGCGAAATGGCTCGCCGTGGATATTTTACTGTCGACAAGGGTTCTGTAACAGTAAATGGTGTTTCGCTAACGGTATGCAACCCTACCAGTAACACCTTCACCGTGGCTATCATCCCTTACACTCGCGAAAACACCAACTTCTGCGACATCAAAGTTGGAACAATCGTTAACATCGAGTTCGACATCCTCGGCAAATACATTGCTCGTATGCAGCAATTATAATAAACTATACATACCCCAAGCACCATAATCTTACTCAAATAAGGTTATGGTGTTTTATTTTATCAATAACACAACCATCTAAATTTATACAACTATGATTATAGAAGAGATTATCAAGTATAATGAGCAATTCGTAGCAAACAAAGGCTACGAGAAGTATCTAACAAGCAAATACCCAGACAAGAAGCTTGCCATCCTTTCGTGCATGGACACTCGTCTGACAGAACTTCTGCCAGCTGCCTTAGGACTAAAGAATGGCGACGCCAAACTTATCAAGAATGCAGGTGGTCTCGTTATCAGTCCTTTTGATTCAGCCATGCGTAGTCTCCTTGTTGCAATCTACGAACTTGGCGTAGAGGAAATCATGGTCGTTGCCCACTCCAACTGTGGTGCCTGCCACATGAACGGACAGGATATGAAGAAGCTGATGCTGAAGCGTGGCATCCATCAGGATGTCATCGACACCATCGCACTATGTGGCATCGATCTCGACCATTGGCTCGAAGGATTCCACGACACAGAAGATTCTGTTAGAAACACCATCAATACCATACGCACTCATCCTCTCGTACCAAAGGATGTGAATCTTCATGGCTACATCATCGACTCACAAACAGGCAAATTGACAGAAGTAAAATAAAATCAACGTCTTCTTGGCATGTTGCTAATAAAAATGGATATTTTCCCATGACATTTCCATAGAGTCCACTCTTGGCTCCATAGAAATTTCATGGGGATTATAATTATCACATAGCTAACCTTTGAATTATATTATATTTGACTGCAATCATATTGACATTTGATAGAAAGTAAAAATACGTTTGATAGTAAGCAAAGATACATTTGATAGAAAGCACAGATTGCTCGAAGCATAACTTCGGCAACAAACTAAGCCTATTAAATCATTGAATGCAAGTAACTTACAACATCGCTACACCTATAATCAACAAATTCTGTTCTAATATTGTTTATTTTTGCAACTATTAAGAAAATCCGTTACAAGCGCTACCAACATTTACCGTATTCTTAAATGGCTTGCTGGTGTATGAAATGACAAAACGGATGCTTGACATATGAACACCTGAGAAAGTTAAGTTACTAAAATAATCGCAAATCTCACAGCGTTTATGCGAAATTGTGATGTTTTATAATTATCTTTGCATTCTAATTTGCATCAGAATATTGCAAATAAAGAATTAAACAGGCTAAAAGTTGTTCCTCTGAAAAGAATGAAACAAACAAATGGCTTGGCGAGCTACTGGGAAAGGATAAAGTAACCATATCAAAATGGTATACAAATACTTGTCAACCAGATTTAGGTAATCTTATGAAGATTGCCAAAATGCTTAAAATAAAAGTGACAGACCTTCTCTGGCAAGATAATATAGACTGATAAAATGGCAACAGACAATAAAGATAACAAACTCTCAATAGGGAGTGGTGATTATGCAGAGATACTGCGACACGCTGTCGCAGTAATTGAGCACGCACGGACGGAGATAGCCCGACATGTCAATGGCTATGTCTCTACCGCATATTGGGAAATTGGTCAAATGCTTCATGAACGTAAGATAGAAAGTGGGTATGGTGACAGCGTAGTAAGAAGATTGTCGGCAGACCTAAAAGAACGATACCCTAAAATGGGTGTTTCACCACGAAATTTGTGGTACATGAAGAAATTCTATGAGCGTTATGCAGGACATAATGAGAAAGTGCAACGCAGCGTTGCACTTTTGCCGTGGTCGCACAACAATCAGTTGTTTGCAGCCAAGTATATGACTTATATGATTTGTTAAATGAGTATTCTTTGTTCTCAATATTTCAGTTTGTGTATAGTTTATTGAGAAAAAGGCATTAACTTTGAAGCAAAATAGCATAAGTATAGCGATGAAACTAACAGAAGGAACATACGAGAATCTGATAACGGACGGGCTTAAGCAGGACATGTTTGAAGCGTCTGTGGAGGGATTGGTGTGTAAGAAGGAAGATATAGATGGCGCAGAGTCGCCTAACATGATGGCAGAACATCTTAACCGCATAATTCGCAACCGTCTGTCGGACGAGAATCTTACGGCAGAGGAACGTGCCTCTTTCGTCAATAGATTGATTGACTTTCTTGGAGAGGACAACAAGGAGAAGTTGGCGGATGAAAAGCAGATGCTTTCTGCTGTGTTGTCCAAACAGGAAGAGGTAAGGCTAAAGGCTACAAACCGTACTTTAGTGCGCCCGTTGACAGGCTTTCGTACGAGCAATTTGTTCACGGGAGGACAAAGCCGCGTGTCGTTAAGTAGCGAGATAGAGCGCGACATTGAGAGTGCTGACAGCATCTGCATGATTGTGTCTTTCCTTAAACTGTCTGGTGTCAACCTGATATATGATCATCTGAAGCGATTCTGCAGCAATCCTCAGCATAAGCTACGCATTATCACCACTACTTATTGCGGTGTGACGGACGCTAAGGCGGTGGAACGCCTGGCGAGTCTTCCTAATACTGAAATCCGTATTTCGTATAATACGGAAATAGAACGTCTGCATGCCAAGTCGTATATCTTTGAACGAAACTCTGGTTTCAGCACTGCTTATATCGGTTCGAGCAATCTCTCTAAGTCAGCACAGACGGATGGACTGGAATGGAACATACGTGTGACAAACGTGGAGAATCCGCATATAATCGATGCGGCGCTTGCCACGTTCAATATTTACTGGAACAGTCACAACTTTGAGGATTTCAGAATAGGAGGCGTTGACAAACTCTATAAAGAACTGGAAAAGATAAGAAAGCCGAAGATTGCTGCTGACGTGCTTAGTAAATACACAATATTGCCGCATCAGAAGCAAATCCTCGATAAGTTGTCTGTAATACGTGAAGGTGGTATTAATCGCAATCTTATTGTGGCTGCCACTGGTACGGGTAAGACTGTTATTTCGGCATTCGACTATAAGGTATTCACGGAGCATACGCATGGCAAGCATCGCCTGTTGTTCGTGGCACATAGACAAGAGATTCTGAAGCAGTCGCGCCGTACATATCGCAGCGTGCTACAGGATGCCAACTTCGGAGATGTATGGGTGGGTGATTCTTGTCCGGTGAACGGAATCGACCATCTGTTTATTTCTGTTCAGACCTTCAATTCGAAGTTTGAAAGTATTTTCAGCAATTTGCCAGACAACTATTACGACTATATAGTAATAGATGAGGCTCATCATCTTGTGGCAGACAGTTACCGAAAGGTTCTCAATAAGTTTGCTCCGAAATTGCTCGTCGGTCTTACAGCCACACCAGAGCGTATGGATGGTGTAAGCCTGCTTCCTGACTTTGACAATCAGATTAGTGCAGAAATACGTCTGCCCAAAGCTCTTGACGAAGGCTTGCTTACGCCGTTCCAGTATCTTTGCATTAGCGACGATACTGACCTTACTGACGAAGAACTCATGCAAGGCGACCGCTATGTAGCCACCAAATTAACGGAAAAGCTCTGTAATATTGAACGTGTAGGGCTTATAATCAATCGTTTGCAATATTACCTGCCTGACGAACATAAGTGTAGGGCTTTAGGATTCTGTGCCACAAAGAAGCATGCGCAATATATGGCGGAGCAGTTTTGCAAGGCAGGATTCAAGGCTGCATATCTGACGTCCGATAATGACGAGGAACGCCAGACTTTGAACAAGCAGTTGGCAAAGGGCGAAATCAATTATCTTTTTGTTGTGGATATCTTCAATGAGGGAGTGGACATTCCTGCAGTAGACACAGTTATCTTCTTGCGTCCTACGGAATCGTTGACCATATTCCTGCAGCAACTTGGTCGTGGTCTTCGTCTTTATCCAGGTAAGCAACAGTTGACGGTTTTTGATTTCGTTGCCCAACTAAACCAGAAATACGATTTCGCCAGCCGATTCAGAAGTCTTCTGACCAGAACAGACAAGAGTGTGGTGGAGCAGGTGAGGAACGGATTCACTCTTCTACCGCATGGTTGCACTATACACATGGAAGAAAAGGCGCAGGAGTATGTGTTGCAGAATATCAAGGCTGCCATTTACAACAAGTCGCGCCTCGTCAAGGAACTCCGCTCATACACGTATACGCCCACGCTAAGCGAGTTTATAGCGAACAACGGACAGGATATACGTCTTATATATAAAGGTGCTAATTGCTGGTCAAGCTTTAAGAAAGAGGCTGGACTGTGTATGTATGCAGAGGACGAAAACACCAGGCGTTTTACCAAAGGAATAGGCAACTTGGTGCATGTAAACAGCTTATCATATCTTAACTTTATATGTAAGGTGATGAAGGCAAAAGGCAATATCAGATATTGCGGCAAACAGGAAGAAACATATGCAGTGATGCTCTATTACAGCCTTTTCGGAGATAAGATTAGCAAGATAGGCGTGAATAGCATTGAAGAAGCATTAAAGAGTTTGGAGCATTATCCTGTTTTTGTGTCTGAAATACTGGAATTGGCAGAATATATTCTTTCTAATCTTGACAAAAAGACTTATTCTGTAGGTGAGGGTATGCCCGTTGCTCTGGAGCAATATGGATGTTATACGCGTGAAGAGGTTTTTGCAATCTTTGGTAGACAGACAGCTGAAAAAAAAATGCAGGGATCGGTTGCTGGTGTGTTCAACATAGAAGAACTAAATACCGAACTCTTTTTTGTGACGCTGAATAAATCTGACAAGGATTTCTCTGCTGAGACGATGTATAATGATTATGTTGTAAGTGAATACGAGTTTCATTGGGAGTCGCAGAATACAGACTCGCATACTGGTAAGGGCAAGCGATTTGTCAGACAAAAGGAGAATGGCAAGAAATTCCTGCTCTTTGTCCGAGAAAATAAAAAGGATGGTTTCGGCAATACTTGCCCTTTCATTTGTTTCGGCTTGGTAGACTATATTAGTTCAAAGGGTGACAAACCTATGAAAATCAATTGGCAGATGCATCAGCCCATTCTGCCACGTTTCTTAAATGCAGTGTAAGATAATGGGAATAAGAAAGCGTATTGAAGTTGTTGCTGCTGTCATATGCGATGGCTGCAAGGTTTTTGCCACTCAGAGAGGTTATGGCGAGTGGAAAGACTGGTGGGAGTTCCCTGGCGGTAAGATGGAAGCAGAAGAGAGTCAAGAAGATGCGCTTCGTAGGGAGATTCGTGAAGAATTGGCGACAGACATTTCGGTTGGCGAGCTTCTCACTACCGTAGAGTATGATTACCCGAAGTTTCATCTTACTATGCATTGCTACCTTTGCCGAGTGGTGAACGGAAGCCTTACGCTGTTGGAACATGAGGCGGCACGATGGCTTACAAAGGAAGAGTTCGGCATGGTGAAGTGGTTGCCGGCGGATGAAGAAGTGATAGGGAAGCTTAAAACGATATAAGTATGAACAAATTCTCCCGAAGGCGTAAATTTAATCCCAATCGGTTTTTAGAAAATTACAAGAAGCTTTTCCTGATGACCAGTTGGGATTTAACAGAAAAATCTTTTGTTATGTATTTTTTGTCTTACTGTCGTCAGTAATCATAATAGTATCGTCTCCAAACAAAGTTGCTTCATTAAATGCGTTCATGTCAAAATCTGAACACCTACAGTGAAATTCATGCTTATTTAAATCATACCAATAACAATATCCCTCTTTGAAAAAAACTGCTCCATCAATATCCGAAGACACATCTATGCCAGTTGTATACTTATGCGTAATGATTTTATGGAGTCGCTTGACTAAATACGACAAGATCAGAAGTGATATATAAAGATGAAACGGTATGGGCAACACAGAAAGCAATGGCAATGCTCTTTGATTGCTCAACAGATAATATCGGATTGCATCTGAAGAACATCTTCAAGAGTGGAGAACTTATTGAAGATTCAGTTACCGAGAAAAACTCGGCAACTGCCGCAGATGGTAAGAATTACATGACGAAGTTCTACAACCTCGATGCAATCATTTCTGTTGGTTATCGTGTCAACTCTATCCGTGCTACACAGTTCCGTCAATGGTAAGCCAAAGACAAAGGTGGAGCCACAGATGAAAGTAATTGCCAGATGCTTTGCAAAACCCATAACATAGCGAAAGGAAATAGATAATAGAAGAAGGTTACCAAGATTTAGTTTATCAAGGCTATTAG
>ERZ1026894.1560-NODE-1560-length-13253-cov-25.139112_pt1 | contig 13253 bp, 13 predicted proteins | sample MGYA00380177_ERZ1026894 | MGnify/ENA primary metagenome ERZ1026894 (study PRJEB33269, sample SAMEA4719813) | human gut metagenome | biome: human-associated habitat; feature: organic feature; material: feces | place: Cameroon | collected 2013-10 ... | reverse complement strand
TACCTTCTACAGGTGAGAAAGGTTCAATTTGGCTATTTGTGTCCGGAGTAATGTTATTTATCTTTGCTTCAGCTCTTGCTTTATTGCGTTTAAAGAAAAGTAAATAGAAAAAATTGAAGAATAGACAAAAAAGGGCTCTTTGTCAACTGTAGTGGGTGGCAAAGTTAAGCTCTAGCGAGAACAAATTTTGTTCTCGCTTTTTTGCTGTTCAAAGCGATGTAAATACGTTTTTTAAAGTTGTCAAAGTTCCTGTAACCAAAAGCATTACGTTTAATATCTTTGATGAGTTTATTGGTTGCTATTAGAATAGGGAAGTTTAATGGCATTAGTGATGTATTTCTGATAATGAATAAAGGTTGTTAGTGCTATTCATTCACTAGACCCAAATTATGAAATCGCCGATGAGGACAAGAAGTTTTTGACAGACTATCTTTATGGTATAGAAGAATGGACGGAGTATGAACTGTACATTTTTGGAAATACAATGGCTGTTTTGTCAGATGCAGATTTGATTTTCTTAGGGAAAGCTTTTGCAGAACGTGATAAGTTTTATTTATCATTGCCGCAGTATAAAAAACAGCAGAGCTAACCTAGACATCCTCGTAGACCTTATATTTATTTGACACCGTATTTTCGGTTGGGGGCAGCTGAAAATATGTTGGTGCAGCTTGATGACTGATTACCTTCTGAAAAGACTGATAAGCTACACTAAAAAACTTAAAGAAAAAACGAACTTTTTGATTTGGTGGGGTTCGTTTTTTCTGTTTTTTACTGTAATGTGGTGTGGCTATTTTGTAACAAGAAGTTAAAGAATTTTTGATATAATATATAAAATAGTAAGAATAATGGAGAAAAGTCATGAAAAAGATAAAAAGCATTTTAAGATTAAAAAAAGTTTGGCTACCTAGTCTTATTTTAGGACTTGCTTTGGTACTATTTTTGGTGTGGGGGAGTTTTCATTATTCAAAGAAACATTTGATTGAGGAATATGTCTCCGCTTACCGTCAGTCTGGCGATACGTTTGAAAATATCAAGGGGTATGTCGTCTGGTCGGATACCAATCAACAAGTGACGAATGACCAAGCGCAATATACGACGTTTACAAAGCTTTCTAAAAGTGAAGCTCAAAAACTATCAGAGACGCTAGAGAAGGCAGACAGTTCGGATGATTCCTACATTAAAAAAGTGGGGCGAAGATTTCTCTTTTTCCCCGCTTACCGAGTAGCTTTAAAACCAATGAGTTTAACCATTAAGACAAATATTAATCAAGTTGATGTTCTTCTAAATGAGAAAAAAGTAGCGGTTAGTGATTCGGAAGATTATACGTTAACACTTGAGCGTCTACCAATTGCGGATTATACGGCGAGTATTTCAGGCACTTACAATGGGAAGTCAGTAGAGCTAAGTAAGGCTTATGACGGTGAGAATAGCTTGTTGGATTTGACTGTTAATTTTAAAACATTCAAAGTAACAAGTAATTTGACTGACGGTGAGCTTTATTTTGATGACACACGCATTGGGACTTTGTCAAACGGTGAGTATGATGTGAGTGATTATCCTTTGACGGATTCTGTGCAAGCTTATGTTAAAAAGAATTATTCAGACGGAGAATTGACATCACAAAAGCAGGCTCTTTCAGGCATTTCTGATGGTGATACGGTGGCTTTAGATGCTGAAAATCTTTTAGATGAAGCAAGTGCTGGTCAGATTCTTGTGTCAGCTTTTGACCAATTGATTTCGTATTTAAGCATGGGTCAAGATTCATCAACTGTCTCTACGGTATTTGAAAATGGAGCGAATAATGAGTTTTATAAAGGCTTAAAAGAGAGCATTAAGGCGAAAATGCAGACAGATACTCGTAAGGCGTCAAGTCTGACTGTGCCAGCCCTCACGCTGACGAGTTTGTCTCAGATTGGCAAGGAGTCCTATCTCGTTAACTTTTCAGCAACTTATGATTTTTATTATGATAAATCAACAGATAGCGAGAAAAATACATCTGGTGATGTTATTCAGACCTTGGAAGGCAAGATGACCTTGAAAAAATCAGGTTCAAGCTATGTTGTGGCTAATTCTGGGCAAAAAAATATCACCGTGACAGGTGAGAATAATCAAGTAAAATCAGATTCAGTATTCCCAGAAAAAATCTTGGGAACATGGAAGGTTGATGATAAGGATGACATCACTTTCAAGTTTGAGGCTGACGGTACGATTACTAAAACAACGAAAGATAATCAGGTCAAAACAGCGAAAGTTACTAAACTTGAAGAAAAGGGGGATAATATTTATCGTTATGTTTACGATGACGGTACCGATACATCAGCCTTTATTACTAGCGGTATTGGCGGTATCGGTGTCAAATATGCCTTCGGTATTAAAATTGATGGGTCACATTTGGAATTAGTCCTTTGGCAAACTGGAACAAATGACGATTTTGATTACAGTAAACCACTTTACGGCAATACATTGACAAAAAAATAGAAAATTATTCCGTTTAACGATTAAAAAGCGCACAAAGAACGGCATCCCAAAAGTTAGACACAAAATCTAACGATTGGGGTGCTTTTGTTTTATGATAAGCCTGCTTCAAAGGTTTGAGATTTGGCTTCAACACTGATTTTTTCGAGGGTAAATGGGTGTGTGAAACTTAATTTGTGTGCGTGTAGCATAAGACGTTTGGTAGGGATTTTGCTATAAAGTGGGTCGCCAATAATGGCATGATTATGAGCTGATAAGTGCACACGAATCTGATGCGTGCGTCCCGTCTTTAAGCGGCATTTGACCAGAGTTTCATTTGGAAAAACTTTGAGGCGGTCAACGATGGTTAAGGCAGTTTGCCCATTTTTGCGGTCAACCACACGCTTTCTACGGTCATGACGGTCGCGCCCAATTTTATCTTGAAAGACTTGGTGTTTGGGTTCGAATTTTCCTTGCACCAAAGCCCAGTATTCGCGAGCAATGTCTTTGTTTTCTAGCAAGTGATTAAGGATTGGCAAGACAAAAGGATTTTTGGCAAACATGACAGCTCCGCTAGTTTCCATGTCTAAACGGTGAATCACATAGCACGTTTGTCCGACATAGGCAGAGACGTGGTTAAGCAGAGCAATTTCATTGGGGTCATTGCCGTGGGTTTTCATGCCTTCTGGTTTGTTGACGATGATGAGGTGTTCGTCTTGATAAAGACAATCAACCAGCTCAGCTTGTCCAAAAGGAATCTCTTTTTTGGGATAATCGTCATCATCAAAAATTAAATGAATCGTGTCCCCAGTTTTGACCAAACTCTGCCAATTAATCATTTCTCCGTTGATACGAAGATGTTTTTTAGTGCGCAAGAAGTGGCGAATTTTTCGTGGAATGAGTAAATGTTCTTCTAAAAGTTCTTTGACCGTGCAGTCTGGATAAGGGTTTTTAAGCGTAAATGATAAAGTCATAGCTCTATTATAGCATGACTACAAGTTAAAACGCACCTTGTTCGGTGCGCTGATAGTTTATTTTGGGTCGTTTTCGTGCAACCAACCGTGGTATGTTTCCAATAAATTAACTGCCATTTGAGTTGCGACTGCCATTGAATAGGCTTCGGTGCCTTCGGCTTCGCTTTCAGAAACTTCAATTTTTGTTTCATCATAAACGGCTTTTAAACTTTCGTGTGACAATGTTTTTTTAAATGCTTCAAATTCTTTGTTCATCGTGAAATCCTTTCTAATACTCGGTAGAAGTATTGTGGGAATGAGTGGCTGTTTGAGACCAGTTGTGCCTGTTTTTCTATGCTTTTATTTTATCACAAAAAAAGGCTAAAATGAAATGAAAATGTTGTATTATTTAAGGAATCCCTTTATCTCTGACGATTTTAAAAGAAATTGATATAATGTAGCTATGACAAAATTAAAAATGATTAAAGAAAAAATTCTTTCTTTGTTTAATGACATCAAGGAGAGAATACCTTCTCACAATCACAGTAAGCGTAACTCATCTGAGGAGGAGTTATCAGGCGCTACTGTCAATGAATTTGAAACAGAAAAAACAGAAGAAAAAGAAGCAACACCAACGTATCAGCGAAGCAAAGGACACCACGAAAAGGTGAAAAAATCGCCTGCTTGGGTGCAAAAAATCTCTCGCTTCATGCCCTCCACCAAAAATCCAATCCGACGTTTCTGGCGTCGCTACCGTATTGGAAAAATTCTGCTTATTTTAACAGGAATTGGTGTTTTAGCGATTGGTTCTTGCCTTTACTTTGTCGCCAAATCAACGAATGTTTCGGATTTGCAAGATGCTTTGAAAGCAACAACTGTTATCTATGACCAAAATGATGACCAAGTTGGTTCGCTTTCAGGTCAAAAAGGAACGTATGTTGAATTAGGCGCTATCAGTGATAACATGAAAAATGCGGTTATTGCAACCGAGGACCGAACTTTCTATGAAAATAGCGGGATTAATTATTCACGTTTTTTCCTGGCTCTGTTCACCTTTGGGCACTTTGGTGGTGGTTCGACAATCACCCAGCAATTAGCTAAAAATGCTTATTTGAGTCAAGAACAGACAATCATCCGAAAAGCTAAGGAATTCTTCCTCGCGCTCGAGTTAACCAAAAAATACACCAAAGATGAAATCTTGACCATGTATCTGAACAACGCTTATTTTGGAAATTCGGTTTGGGGAATTGAGGACGCAAGTCAAAAATATTTTGGCACCAGCGCAGCGAATTTAACCATTGAACAATCAGCGATTCTTGCTGGGATGTTGAAAGGTCCTGAAATTTACAATCCTTATTATTCTATTGAAAATGCGACAAATCGTCGTAATACAGTCCTAAGTGTTATGGTTGATGCTGGTAAAATCACGCAGGAAGAGGCTGATGAAGCTGAGCAAGTTGATATTTCCAGCGAGCTTAACGATACCTACACAGGAACTTCTGACGATTACCAATACGCTTCTTATTTTGATGCGGTTATTCAGGAAGCTGAAGAAACATATGGCTTATCAGAAGATGATATTGTTAATAATGGCTATAAAGTCTACACAGAGCTTGACCAAAATTATCAAGCCAATATGCAAGCTGTTTTTGATAATACGTCTTACTTCCCAACATCAGATTATGACGGTGAAAACGCCCAAGGGGCAAGTGTTGCCATGGACCCATCAACGGGGGCTGTTCGTGGTCTGGTAGGGCGTGTTAGCTCAACCTCTGCAACCTTCCGAAGTTTCAACTATGCGACACAAGCATCACGTAGCCCTGGTTCAACCATCAAACCTCTGGTGGTTTATTCACCAGCGGTTGCCTCAGGTTATTCAATTACAACTGAATTGCCGAATACGGTTCAAGACTACGATGGCTATGCGCCAACAAACTATGGTGGTATTGAGACAGATGACTTGCCAATGTATCAAGCCTTAGCTAACTCCTATAATATACCTGCCGTTTATCTCTTAAATGAAATTGGTATCAGTAAGGGAATTAGCTACGGTAAGAAATTTGGCTTTAACATGGACAATGTCAGCGAGGAATTGGGGCTTGCACTTGGTGGTAGCGTCACAACGAATCCACTTGAAATGGCGCAAGCCTATTTAACCTTTGCTAATGGTGGTGTGATGCCAAAAGCTCATTTGATTACCAAAATCGAAAATGCTAGCGGTGATGTGATTGCAGAATTTAAGCAATCCAACAAACGTGTCATTAGCCAATCCGTCGCAGATAAGATGACAAGCATGATGCTCGGAACATTCTCAAACGGCTCTGCTATTAACGCTAATGCTTATGGCTACACGATGGCAGGTAAGACAGGTACCGTGGAAGCAAGCTTCAATGAAGACTTGACAAGTGACCAATGGGTAATTGGCTATACGCCTGATGTCGTTATCGCTCAATGGATTGGTTATGATTCGACTGATGAAAATCACTACCTAACCGACGCAAGTTCGGGAACGGCATCGACTATTTTTAGTGCGGTAGCAAGTAGCATTTTACCATATACGGCAGGAACAGAGTTTACCGTCGAAAATGCTTATAGCCAGAATGGATACGACTTAGTTTATAGCACCGATGATTCAACAGATACAAGCAGTAGCAGTTCGTCATCAAGCTCTGACAGTATCCTTGATAAAGTGCAAGAATCCGCACAAAACGCTGGCGACACGATTGGACGAGCGCTTAAAGACGCTTGGGATAGCTTCTCAAGTTGGTTTAACAGCCAGACGAACTAACGAACTTGCCAACTTATCAAAAATATGATAAAATAAAGTCTCGGAGGCATTATGGCACAGAAAAAAGCAAGTTTAGCTTGTACAGAATGTGGAAGCCGTAACTACTCTATCGGAGTTAGTAGTAATCCAAAGCCTGTACGACTAGAAGTTAATAAATTTTGTAAACATTGTAAAAAATACACACTACATAAAGAAACACGTTAATCATTTTGTGTAGTAACTGGCATTCTCAGCTTTAGAGTAATGAGCGGAGATGATAGAAAAAGGAGGCGCCCATGGCATTCATTAAGGAAGTTTTTGCGATTTTAAAAGACACAACATGGCCAAGTCGTAAACAACGTTGGAAAGATTTTATTTCTGTACTTGAATATACAGCATTCTTTACCATTGTTATTTTCATTTTCGATAAATTGCTCTCACTCGGAGTGACAGATTTATTGAATCGTTTTTAAGATTAAGTTTGATTGGAGGTTTTGCAATAGCAAGCTTCTGATTGATGATTAAGTCAAAAGAAGCCTGAGAAGTTCTTTCTCAGGCTTTTTTGTGTACATTTGGCAGCAATTCGTTGACAGCGCTTATTATTTTTCCTATAATAAAATAAAGAAAAACACCCAAAGAGCCTTGTGGGGCTTTTTTATAATGGAGGAAATTATGTTAGATTCATTTGATAAGGGTTGGTTCGTTTTACAAACTTACTCTGGTTACGAAAACAAAGTTAAAGAAACATTGTTGCAACGTGCGCAAACTTACAATATGTTAGATAACATCTTGCGCGTTGAAATTCCAACACAAACAGTTAATGTTGAAAAAAATGGGAAAGTCAAAGAAGTTGAAGAAAATCGTTTCCCAGGTTATGTCTTAGTTGAAATGGTGATGACAGACGAAGCTTGGTTCGTTGTTCGTAACACACCAAACGTTACTGGATTCGTTGGGTCACACGGTAACCGTTCAAAACCAACACCACTTTTGGAAGAAGAAATCCGTTCAATTCTTATCTCAATGGGACAAACTGTTGATATCATTGACACAAATATCAAACCAGGTGATGTGGTTCAAATCATCGACGGCGCCTTTGCAGGACAAGAAGGACGTGTTGTTGAAATTGAAAACAACAAAGTGAAATTGATGATTAACATGTTCGGAACTGAAACACAAGCTGAATTGGAGCTTTACCAAATCGCTGAATTGTAATGATTTTTCACAAGCCTAATGTGTATATTGGCATACATTCTAAAACGCTGAACTCTTAGACGGAATTCAGCGTTTTTTGTATTTGAATGCTATTTTGATTCGGTATCTTCTTTTTCGATTTCTTCGAGGTAGCCTGCGGTCATAATGCTGACAGGGCGTGCAATGATAGCAACGCCGAGGATAGAAGAAATCATTGTGATTAATTTTCCAATTTCAGAAACGGCATAAATATCACCGTAACCTACCGTTATCAAAGAAATGGTTGACCAATAAAGCGCGTCAAAAAAGTTTTTAAAGGTATCTGGTTCAACATTGAAAATAATCAGAGCCGAGATAAAAATGTAGGTAATAACCAAGGCACCAACAATAAATAGTGATTCCTTTTGTTTTTTTGAGCTTGTTCAGACATATTATTGATACTCTCTCGTGCATCAGGACCTTGGAACAAGACCACTTTATCGATCTTAGAAATATCTTCTTTGGGTAAATTTGCTACGGCTTGAATAGAGACCATTGTTCCTAATGAGTGCCCTGTAATCGACATTGTGGCGTTTGGCGCGTGGGTACGTATATCCGTAATTTTTTGGTGCATGGCTTTTGTAGCGAGCTTTGCTTGCGGAATATAAGAATTAAACAATGTAAAGGAACCATTATTCACGACCCAATCGTTAAGCGTTCCCAGAGAAAAACCGTCACTGCCTCGTGTAGCAAAATAGGTGTGTTTAGTCTCGCTATTTAAAGTGGGCGTATCTGTTACAAAATACGAGTTATAACCTGCTTTTTCATCTGTCAAAAGTCCTTTTTGGTATTCTTTTTCTCTACCGAACAAATTTTTTCTTTGATTGTTTTAACTGTATTATCAGGTTGGAGATAGACGGTGCTTGCATCATTTCCATGAGCATCTTTTGCGTTAGGGAATTTGAAAGTTGCATAATTACTGTCTTTCATTTCTTCTAATTGATTGTCGTCAAGATTAGCTAGCATTTTAGACTGAGGGCGACCTTTGTATGAGGCTTGAGATAAATCAGCGTAAATATTGTAGTATTTTTCTAAATCACTCATGGAAAGATTCTCCTTTAATTTATTCTATCAATTTTCTTAGGATTGGATGTATTGTCTACAAAAATATTGATCCAAAAACCATTTAATTTAACTTTTTTTTCATCATAAATATTGACTTTGATTGTTAAAAAATCTTTTGTAAAAGCCATTCCTTTATCTGTTTTTACTGTATTCCACTTGTATTCAACTTCGGATACTTTGTTTCCTTCTGATTTTTTTACATACTCTGTCATTTCTTCTTCATGTGTTTTCAAAAAAGCAATTTGCTTTTCTTTTTCTGTGGGTTCGTTCATTCTGTTTCCTCCTATGATTCCAATTATGGCAATGCTTACGACTACAAGTAAAAGGGCAATCTTTCTGCGCTGTTTACGTTTCAAGCTCCCCCCCCTTTTTTTTATTAACTAAGAAAAGTATACAAAAAAGGAGAAAATTGAAAAAACTATGTATATACGTCCTTCTATGCACTTCTCTCTTGAATAAATTATAGCATAAAGTCACTAAAGAAAAAAGTTCCTAAACGGGATTACGAAACGTTTAGGGGCTTTTGTGGAGCCCCCCTTCTTTCAAGGGATAAGAGGGGAGAAGCGTTCGTTTTCGAGGCCTTTCCAAGGCCTCGAAACTAGTAATAGCAAGGAAAGTGAAAGGGTATTTGACAAAGGATAATTTCCCTTGATTTAGCTTATAATCGGCGGTTATAAAACGCAAAAAGTAGTCGATAATAAAAATAATCGTTGTGATAGCATCAAGCGTGATATAAAATGACGTCGTTGTCTTACTTGTCAGTGGTAATAAGCTAACCACGATAGCACAAACCATAAAAACATCGTAACTTTTTTCAACGGTTGTTAGGTTATCAGAAGGTTCAATAATGTTAAAAAGCTGTTTTCTCATGAATGTCTCCCTGATGTTGTTAGGACTATTATAACATAGCAAAAACACTCTAAATAGCATGTTTTTTGGTATAAAAAGTGACAAAACGAGAAAGAACGGAGAATGAGGATGTCTGTTGGTTTAGTATTAGAAGGTGGCGGCATGCGCGGCTTGTACACCGCTGGTGTCTTGGATACCTTTTTAGATGCGGGAATTAAGGTGGACGGTGTTGTCTCGGTGTCTGCTGGCGCTCTTTTTGGGGTGAATTTTTTGTCAAAACAAAAAGGCAGAGCCCTCCGTTATAATAAAAAATATGCCTCAAATCCAGGATATATGGGACTTCGTTCATGGTTAAAAACGGGAAATGTGGTCAATAAAGAGTTTGCCTATTACAAAGTTCCGAGGGAATTGGATGTTTTTGACGAGGAAGCTTTTGAAAAATCAGGTGTGCCTTTCTATGCAACGGTAACGAATTTAGCAACAGGAAAAGCTGAGTATCATAAGGTTGACAATGTCTTTGAACAAATGGAGTTACTTCGTGCGAGTTCAGCATTGCCTTTGGCGTCAAAAATCGTTGAGTGGCAAGGCAATAAATACCTTGATGGTGGCCTATCAGACAGTATCCCAGTTGATTTTGCCAAAAGCCTTGGTTTTGATAAATTGATTGTTGTTTTAACACGTCCAATTGATTACCGTAAAAAGCCAAGTAATGGTCATGTCTATAAACTTTTTTACAGAAAATATCCTAAGTTTGTAGAAGTCGCTTCAAAACGTTATCAACACTATAACGACACCATTGAACACATTAGCAATTTGGAAAATGAAGGCGAACTTTTTGCCATTCGCCCCAGCCAAAATCTGGAAATCGGACAACTTGAAACCACCCCTGACAAATACGAAGAAATTTACCAAATCGGTGTCAAAGATACCAAAGCAATCATGGAACAATTGAAAGATTATTTAGCAAATGACTAAATGAGCATTTGATTTGACTGAAAATTCTTCTTATCAACTGAAAACAGGCATGAAATCCCTTGTGATTTCGCCTTTTTTCTTTATTCTTTTCGTGGTATAATAGTAAGCAACACTAAGAACATGGAGAATAACATGGCAACTTATAATCATAAAGAAATTGAGAAAAAATGGCAGGCCTATTGGGCTGACAATCATACGTTTAAAACAGGAACAGACGCTGATAAACCAAATTTCTATGCGTTGGATATGTTCCCTTACCCATCTGGAGCTGGTCTGCACGTAGGACATCCAGAAGGATACACTGCGACTGATATTCTTAGCCGTTTCAAACGTGCTCAAGGCTACAACGTTCTTCACCCAATGGGTTGGGATGCTTTTGGACTTCCGGCAGAACAATACGCAATGGATACAGGTAATGACCCAGCTGAATTCACAGCTAAAAACATTGCTAACTTCAAACGTCAAATCAACTCACTTGGTTTCTCATATGACTGGGACCGTGAAGTAAACACAACTGACCCTAACTACTACAAATGGACTCAGTGGATTTTCACAAAATTATACGAAAAAGGTTTGGCATATGAAGCAGAAGTGCCAGTTAACTGGGTTGAAGAATTAGGGACAGCTATCGCCAACGAAGAAGTGCTTCCTGACGGAACATCTGAACGCGGTGGTTATCCAGTTGTTCGCAAACCAATGTGTCAATGGATGCTTAAAATCACAGCTTACGCTGAACGTCTTTTGGAAGATTTAGATGACCTTGATTGGCCAGAATCTATCAAAGATATGCAACGTAACTGGATTGGTAAATCAACTGGTGCTAACGTTACTTTTAAAATCAAAGATACGGATAAAGATTTCACCGTATTTACAACTCGTCCAGATACATTATTTGGTGCGACTTACGCTGTTTTAGCGCCTGAGCACCCACTTGTTGAAGCTATTACAACACCAGAACAAGCGCAAGCAGTTGCTGACTACAAACACCAAGCAAGTCTTAAATCTGACCTTGCCCGTACAGACCTTGCTAAAGAAAAAACTGGTGTTTGGACTGGTAGCTACGCTATTAACCCAGTAAATGGTAAAGAAATGCCAATCTGGATTGCTGACTATGTTCTTGTAAGCTACGGGACTGGTGCTATCATGGCTGTTCCTGCCCACGATACACGTGACTGGGAATTCGCAAAACAATTTAACCTAGAAATCATTCCAGTTCTTGAAGGTAGAAATGTTGAAGAAGAAGCTTACACAGAAGATGGACTTCACATCAACTCTGGCTTCCTAGATGGTCTTGATAAAGCGCAAGCTATTGACAAAATGGTTGAATGGCTTGAAGCAGAAGGTGTTGGTAACAAGAAAGTAACTTACCGTCTTCGTGACTGGCTCTTCTCACGTCAACGTTATTGGGGTGAACCAATCCCAATCATCCACTGGGAAGATGGTACAACAACAGCTGTTCCAGAGGAGCAATTACCACTTGTATTGCCAGTAACAAAAGACATCAAACCTTCAGGTACAGGGGAATCACCACTTGCTAACTTGACTGATTGGCTTGAAGTGACACGCGAAGACGGCGTTAAGGGTCGCCGTGAAACCAACACAATGCCACAATGGGCTGGTTCAAGCTGGTACTTCTTGCGTTACATTGATCCACACAACGATGAAAAATTGGCTGATGAAGAGCTTCTAAAAGCTTGGTTGCCAGTTGATATTTACATCGGTGGTGCGGAACACGCTGTGCTTCACCTTCTTTATGCTCGTTTCTGGCATAAATTCCTTTATGATTTAGGTGTCGTTTCAACCAAAGAACCATTCCAAAAACTCTTTAACCAAGGGATGATTTTGGGAACAAGCTACCGCGATCACCGTGGTGCACTTGTGGCAACTGACAAAGTTGAAAAACGTGACGGTTCATTCTTCCACATTGAAACTGGTGAAGAACTTGAACAAGCACCAGCGAAAATGTCTAAATCACTTAAAAACGTTGTTAACCCTGATGATGTGGTTGAACATTATGGTGCAGATACACTTCGTGTGTACGAAATGTTCATGGGACCACTTGATGCCTCAATCACATGGTCTGAAGAAGGTCTTGAAGGCTCACGTAAATTCCTCGACCGTGTCTATCGCTTGTTGACAACAAAAGAAATTGTTGCAGAAAACAATGGCAATTTGGATAAAGTTTACAATGAAACAGTCAAAGCTGTAACTGAACAACTTGAAGCCATGAAATTCAACACAGCTATTGCGCAATTAATGGTATTCGTCAACGCGACTAACAAAGAGGACAAACTCTTTGCTGACTACGCTAAAGGATTTGTACAATTGTTAGCACCATTTGCACCACACCTCTCTGAAGAATTGTGGCAAACATTGACACAATCAGGCGAATCAATTTCATACGTTGCATGGCCAACATGGGACGAAGCAAAACTCGTTGAAAACGACGTTGAAATTGTTATCCAAATCAAAGGTAAAGTACGTGCTAAGCTCGTTGTACCAAAAGATTCAAGCCGTGAAGAACTTGAAAAACTTGCCCTTGCTAACGACAAAATCCAAACAGAAATCGCTGGCAAAGACATTATTAAAGTAATTGCGGTACCTAACAAACTTGTAAATATTGTTGTGAAATAGATTTTTGATACAAGTTTGTTAGCTTTATTTCCAACCTCAACCCCTCTCCCAGAGCTTTTGAGTATCATAAAGAATAATATCTTTTTACAAATTCAGTTAAAAAGAGATTTCTGTTTGGAATCTCTTTTTATTATTTATAATTGATTCTTGCATTATGATTGAGAAAATCCAGTCAGAGCAAAATAGTTGTGTGAAAACACACTTTGTAGTAGCATAGCGTTATACGATTCTATATACTGTATTCCAACATCGAAGTAATATAGTATGACGAATTAGAAAGACATTCTATATAAAAAGTCAAGAGAAAATTCTAAACAATAAAAAAC
>ERZ1026894.1558-NODE-1558-length-13265-cov-12.986374_pt1 | contig 13265 bp, 15 predicted proteins | sample MGYA00380177_ERZ1026894 | MGnify/ENA primary metagenome ERZ1026894 (study PRJEB33269, sample SAMEA4719813) | human gut metagenome | biome: human-associated habitat; feature: organic feature; material: feces | place: Cameroon | collected 2013-10 ... | reverse complement strand
CTTTTAGGAGAGCTGCATTCAGCTGGTAAAATGCGCTCTTTTACTAGCTATTTACTCTTTATAGGTTCCGGTCCAGGCCCAATCCAGATGCGGAACGCTCTCTTACCATAATCTCTGGCATACAGCTTAGTGCCATCCTTTGTGGTAATATAAGTACGAAAAATGTACATAATATATCCACTCCTTTCTGCAAGTTGCTCTTGCAAAAAGAGTGCTACTGTGATAAATTATAGGTGTCTAGATTATAATTTATACCAGCTGAGCAGTAGCAATACTTTTCAGCAAGAGCCAAGCATCTCGTGTGCTTGGTTTTTTATATGTAATAGCTTCTTTGAAGCTTATACATACCTAATTATCCTAACTAAGCAATAGAAAATTGAGAAAGTATTTTTCTTTCATATCCAGTATATTCTCTTTGACCATATTGCAACCAACTATTATAGTATTTATACGCATAACAAGCGGCTGCATAACTAATGTCAAATTTTTTCATAATGGAAAAAGGACTTATATCTTCAACCATATTATGTATAAGTGGAGGTGGCGCCAACGCATACTTTGCAAAAAACTCTGCTTCTGCCTCCTCTTCATCTCCTTCTTTTATATGTCCTAAAGCATAGTGTCCCACTTCATGCATTATAGTATGATTTATCCTGCCATAACTTTGACAATGATCATTGTAATACAATTCCCATGTATGATCATCATATTCAGCCAAAAAGCCATCACCACTACGTTTCATGAGATAAGATTCTTTTTCTTCTCCTAATGCCGAGTACGGAATGACCTTTATTCCCATTTTTGTAGCCATTTCGAATGCGCTTATCGGTGCGCTTTTTATTCCATACTCTATGAATGTGTCGCTCACAGTTGATTTTATGTATTCATATTGTTCATCTTCTAAGCGCATATAACCTCCTATTTTCTCTCTGCTAACATTCTCATTAGTTCCATTCTCTCTTCCATTGACATTTTCTCCGCATTTCTGGCAATTAACGTTTTAACAGTTCTGAATTGGTTGTCATCTTCATCACCTTCACCTGTATCTAAAAGATAATCAGTAGTAACTCCCAATGCCTTAGCAATCTTAATTAAATTTACACCTCTGGGTACACGATCTCCTTTTATATAATGTGAAATCGCTGACTCTGTGATATCCGTGACCTTTGCCAATTCTTTCTGCGTCATCTTCCTTTGGAAGAGTAACGTTGCAATTTGATCTGCTACTCTTACTGCCATTTTATCCTCCTCCATACGCGCACAACTATCTGACAATTTTATAATACATGATTATTATCACTTCGTCAAGTGTAATTATCATTTTGTTATAATTCAATATTCATACATTTTATTATCTGCTTCCGATTTTAAATTTAGAGAGGCGAAGGACTGTCTTTTCTATCCTTCGCCTTTATTGAATATTATATCATACTCGCTTAAGTTTCCCAGCTTTAAGCAATGCCAGCATCTGTGTGTTCTGCTTTGCAGATCCGACATATCCAGTGATACCGTTTTCTTTTGCAATCAGCTTACGGGTGGCATAACTGGAGTTTACCCCTACAGCATTAAGTGCCGCCACGATGGATCCGGATGTACCGGTGTATCTGGGATAATATGCCGTAGTTGACTGCACGGTTCCACTACTGGTCACCTTTGTATAGCAGATATCCAGATCTACATATCCGCTGATACCAGGCACTCTACCGCGGCTGGAATGCTGCCAGCCCCAAAGATTATGACAGATAGCCGGTTTTTTGGATGAAGGCGGATCCATAGCAATTGTCATATCCTTCGTAGACGGATATCTTGCAATCCAGAAGTCACAGTCAATATAAGCCTTGTACGGTTTGATATAACTGTTGTAAAATGACACCCCCGTATACACGCCAAACTCATAACCAGCCGCCTCGATCACCACCTTATAGGTGTTAAGAATCCGGATCAACTGAATGCCTTTATTTTTAAGACAGGCATCCTCAGCATCCGCCCATACCTTTCCGATCTTTCTCCCGGCAAGTGTATTTATCACTGCTTTGGCTGCTTCCCTGGCTGCTGCCTCAGTGGTAGTATACAGGTAATTATAAACGTCCAACGGTAGTCCCTGTGCGCTTGCTCCCGCATAGTTTCTGACAAAAGACGCCTCTGTTTTATTGGATTTATCGATGACTTTCAGTACGGCAAACTCTACCCCTGCCTTTTTCACCTTCGCCCAGTCGATAACTCCGTTCCATTTTGCTACGTCAATGCCTTTCATCATGGCTTATTCCTCCTTCTTTCCGTCAAAATCAAGTAAATTTCTAAGCAGCTCGTACATACCGGTAGCCGCTAGCCCTGAAATCATTCCGCCCAGTACTACCTCTGCATTTATTCCTGCCTGAAGGTGTATAATAATCGCAATGATGGTTCCCATGCTCAATGATGCCAACGGAATAAACTTGTTCGGAAACTTGTCAAATGCTTCCTTAAGCACATAACCCGTCAACAGACAGATGCCCAAAATAATAGGGTCTACGAGTTGCAATAAAAATGATAAATCCATAATGTTATCCTCTCTTTCTTAAAATGCCTGAACGGCTGCCCACATCAAACCAGCTACCAAAAATCCAGCAACGGCTCCGAGAATAGTGTTAAATATGGTCTTTTTGGCGCTGCTCCACTCTTTTCCCGGCGCACTTTCCATGTCATCTACACGGCTGTCTATACGATCTACTTTTTGATTCATGCTTCCAACAGCCTCATTCGTATGCTTTACTTCTTCTACAAGTTTCACCATTGTATTTGACATTGTATGTATTTCATCCACTATAGGCTCCAGCTTGTCCAGTCTATGCGTGTTTGATCGTGCCCTCTGTTCTACTTCTGTCAATCTGTGTTCCACATCAAGTTCGTTCATTTCTCACCGCCTCCTGGATTTCTGTTGCTGTTTTTTCTTATTCCCATTGTAATATACAATCCGACATTTTTTGTACCATTCTTCCAGCACCGCTTACTACATTAAATAGGAAGTTAGGAAAAAATACGATTACAAAAATCCAAATTACAAATGCATCATTTTCTAGCGGAGCACTCGTGATCACAGACAAAATACCACAAGGAATGCGTGCTTTTTGCTTTATAATTACTGGAGGAACGCCCGTATCTCATACTGCGCAAGTATGGGAAAATTTGGCTAATAGCAGCATAAATGTCACCTTTTATTCTTCACAATTATCTACCTCCTTTACTAATCGCCACTGCCATCTTCCGATTCTTTTTCAAAAAGATATCGCAGTGTAAGCTTTGGAAAAAAACTTCGCTGAATTGTTATTGCTTCATCAATGGTAAAAGAACTATCCCCATTGATTTTATTTGCAGCGCTGTTTCTATGAATTCCCAGTAATTTAGCTATAGCTTCAATGGTAATTCCGTTTTTTGCCATTTCTCCTTTTAAGTTGATGCACGGCATTTTTCTCACCTCCGTTTATGCATTTGCACAACTTATGTTCGTAGTATATATTCATTTGCATATCTTATCGATAGTTTTTTATGCTTTTGCATATATTTTTGTTTACTTTTTATTCATTATGTGATACATTCAGCATATAGCAACGGAGGATATGATTATGGGAATTGGAAGTAAATTATCACAACTACTGGACGCAAACGGTACTAACGCCAATGAACTTGCCAATAAAATAGGTGTATCACCTCAAACCATTTACTCTATGATTAAGCGTGATAGTAAAAAGGCTGATATTGATGTTCTTTTAAAGATTGCAGATTCATTTGGAGTTAATGCTGAATACTTTGTTGATGATGAAGATGCTCCTCATACTATTGCCGCCCATTTTGATGGCTCTGAGTATACAGAAGAAGAACTTAAAAAAATCAAAGAGTATGCTGCCTTTATCAAAGCTAACCGGAAATAATTCATTGTATGAACAGGGATGTTTTATTTGACAGATTATGAAGTGCTTTTAGATTCCGCAGATATTCAAAATGTGACTGTTGATGAAACTTCACATTTCTGTGGAACGCAAATTAAGGGATTGTATTTAGATAATCACATTGCTCTCAGCAAAGATTTACGCTCTGATACTCAGAAACGCTGCATTTTAGCCGAAGAGCTTGGGCACTACCATACTACCGTCGGAGACATTATCGATCAGTGCTCCGATTCCAACCGCAAGCAGGAGCTCCGGGCACGTCTCTGGAGTTATAACAAACTGATCGGGCTACACGGCATCATCTCCTGCCATAAGGCACACTATACTACCTCTTATGAGATGGCTGATTACCTGGGTGTCACGGAAGAGTTTCTGCAGGAGGCCATACAGTGCTACCGAAGCAAATATGGTCTGTGTGTGCAATATGATAATTATGTTATCTACTTCGACCCGGTTTCCGTGTTGGAGTTGATATAAATACTACTACGAAAAGGGGAAATTAAATGAAAAAGAAAATTGTTACTGTATTATTAGCTGCAACCATGCTGCTCTCTTCTTGCGGATCTGATGCTGTATCATCAGAAAACACGGCACAAGCTTCGTCTGTCGAGACTACCGCTACGGAATCCTCTACTGAAGATTTATCACAGCTAGAGGATCTGGGTAACGTAACTGTTGACGAAGGTCTTTTTGATGTGGAAATGACAATTCCCGCATCTTATGTGGGTGAAACTACGCAAGAAGAACTTGATAATACCGCAAAAGAATACGGATACAAGTCCATCACCCTTAATGATGATGGAAGTGCAACATATATCATGACCAAAAAGCAACATGAGGAAATGATGGCAGAAATGCGATCCAATATCACTGAATCGCTCAATGAGATGGTTGGATCTGAAGATTATCCCAATTTTACAGATATAACAGCAAATGATGATTTTACTTCTTTTACTGTCACCACTAAATCAACAGAATTAGATATGAATGAATCTTTTTCCGTAATCGGTTTCTATATGTATGGTGGCATGTATGGAATTTTTAATGGTACTACCGTGGACAACGTATCCGTTACTTTTGTAAATGCAGATACTGGAGAAGTAATTTCAACATCAAATTCTTCTGACATGGAATAAATCTGTTGCACCGGTGCAATTTTTCAAAAAATATAAATTTTAGGAATAACTTGACAAGGCTTGCGCATAATGGTACTATCTCACTAATTAGCGAATGACTGGTGTCCGGTCGCGAAAGAGTCTTGGAATTGTATTCCAGGGCTCTTTTTGCATACAAAGGAGAATTGTAATGAATGAACAAGAATTTGAAGAACAGTTAAATGCTTTGCACGATCGTGTACTCTCGAAAGCTCTTTCTGACGAAGAGAAAAATAATTATACAGAGTCACTATTTGAATCTATTCGTCATGTAAATGAATACGGGCAGGAATTTTGGTATGCCAGAGAACTTGCAAAAACTTTAGAGTATAAAGATTTCCGAAACTTTGAACTGGCTATTTTTAAGGCAATGGATGCCTGCAAAAATAGTGGTTTCAATGTTTCTGACCATTTCGGTGAAGTCACCGAGATGGTTACTATCGGTTCTGGCGCACAACGAGGTTTTAAAAGTTATCAATTATCACGATACGCTTGTTATCTTATTGTTATGAATGGCGATAGTAGCAAACAGATTATCGCTCTTGGTCAGACATATTTTGCTGTCAAAACCAGACAAAAGGAACTTATTGAGCATTACGATGATCTTTCTGAAGATCAGAAACGCATTGCCATCCGGAAGGAAATGAAAGAGCATAATAAAATGTTGGTAGCTGCTGCCAAGGATGCCGGTGTAGAAACCACCCTGGATTATGCTATATTTCAGAATTACGGATACATGGGACTATATGGTGGTCTAAAAGCCAGTGATATAAAAGAACGCAAAGGCTTAAAGAAATCACAAGACATACTAGATTACATGGGATATGAAGAGTTAGCTGCTAACCTCTTCCGTGCTACTCAGACGGAAGCTAAGCTCCGCCGTGAAAATATCCAAGGCAAACAGGAAGCGAATAAAACCCACTTTGAAGTTGGTAAAAAAGTGCGTGACACCATTAAAGATCTGGGTGGCACAATGCCGGAAGATTTACCCACACCTGAAAAAAGTGTTCAACAATTAGAGAGAGAACAAAAGAAAAATTTGAAATAAAAAATCAGCTCCAGCGTTGGCGCGCCAGAGCTGATCCGATCTTACCGGGAATTCCCGTATAAAATCACCTTGAACAAGTGCATTTTATCATTTTCCCGGGCAGATTGCAATGCAAACATATGTCCGGGCATTTTTATGCCCATTTTAAGGAGGATGATACTATGGCAACACCTTATAAGCTGCCCTGTGGAACATGGTGTATTAAGCCATACAGTCACTCAGAGCCGGTCTATAATGCAGACGGCACTCCTGTTCTGCTGCCGAATGGCGAGCAGAAGACGACAAGAAAATATAAAACCATTACCGGGCCCACCAAAAAAGCTGTAGAACTTGCAGCAGCGCAATTTGTTCTACAGAAGGAAGAAGAACTTGCAAAGCAGCCGAAGCAAAAGAAAGTAGATTATACTCTTCTCCCTCTCACAGAGTTGATAGACAAATACATTGAGTCCCGGCTGGTCCTGAACAGATCTCTTACTACTATCCAGGATTATAGGTGTATCCAGCGGAACGGTTTTCAGGACCTGATGCAGATTTGTGTCAAAGATATGGATAAGGAACTCCTGCAGGAATCGGTCAATATGGAATCCAAGCGTCCTTGCAACCAGAAAAAAGGTGCGACGCTTTCCCCAAAGCGTCTTCAGAACGAATGGAGCCTTATTGCATCCGTAATCCGCAAGTATACAAGCTCTCTGGATGATGTCCTGCGCAACATCGAACTGCCCGAAGTCCCTGATCGTGTGCCGGATCTGATACCTGCGGAGGCACTTCTGCCGGCGATCAAAGGCAACGAGCTGGAGCTACCGGTCCTGCTGGCTGCCTGGCTCAGTTTCTCGATGTCGGAGATCCGGGGACTGACAAAATCAAAATCAATCTCTGGGGATTACATCCGCATTGCAGAGGTTGTGGTTGTTGTTGGCGGTAAAGATCACCGCAAAGAAATTGCCAAAAACAAATACCGTAACCGTACACACCGGATCCCGCCCTATATCAAATCTCTCATTGATAAGGTCCCGGGGACAGGCTCGTCACCCTCACCGAAGCTCAGATCTATCACAAGTGGATCAAGTTCCAAGACGAGCACCGATTTAAGCATATGACCTTTCATGATCTGCGTCACCTGAACGCATCCGTTATGGCGGCTCTGCGTATCCCGGACAAGTATGCTCAGGAGCGAGGCGGCTGGAAATCTGATAAGATCATGAAAAAAGTATACACCCAGACCTTCTCCGAAATCCGTACTGCTGTTGATGATAAAATTGATGGATATTTTGATAATATTGCAAATCCTATCTCGGAAAATATGCCGTGGGAAAAGTACAGAGCCTGGCTTATCCTTTTTGGCAAAGAAGATAGCAAGAAAAATCAGAAAGAGTTTATGAAATTTATTGAAGAACACCAAATTACTACATAACCATCCATGTTGCATTTCATGTTGCATTCATGGTGCATCGTGTCGTAAAATGCATGTAAATAGTGTATTTCTATCGCGCATAATGCATTCCGGATGTTGCCGCAAGCCCAGTGTTTATCAGCATTTCCCGTATTTTCGGCATTTCCGTTAAAAATGCTTTGCGGGTTCGATGTCTACGCTCCGCTCCGGTCCGCGCAGGCCGAGGTCCACCGGACCTCGTACGCCGTCTCGCGCTTTTTCAGACCCTCATTTTCGTTTTCATGATGCATAAGATATAAGCAAAAAGACGACTACACTTTCTTGCAGCCGTCTCTTCTTATTTACTGTTCAATTTTATCCGCATATTTGATGCGGTAGATCCGACGCAGGGAATCGTTCACGCGTTCCTCGGAGATGGTTCCGTTCTGGACTGCCTCCAGTACTCCGTTGTATGCGGTCTCGAAGTTCTCCGGTGCATAGATCATGTCGCAGCCGGCACGCAGTGCCAGTACTGCTGCCTCATCGGCTCCGTAATAGTTCGTGATTGCCGCCTGATTCATGGCACCGGATACGATCACACCGCGGAAATTCAGTTCATTTCGTAAAATATCCGTTACCACCGCACTCGAAAATGAACAAGGCGTATTATCTCCTGTCAGGGAAGGTGCTGCCATATTGCTGACGGTGATCATTTTGGTCTCACCGGAATCAATACAGCTCTGGAATACCGCAAATTCATTGGTTCTGAAATCTTCCGCACTTCTGTCCGTAGAAGCCATGCCATTTTTCGTGCTCTGGGTCGTACTGCCGATAACGGGAAAATGTCCGATGGCAGCTGTTACTTTCTGTTCCTGCAATCCTGTCTGCATGCTGGTCACAAAAGATGCTACCGTTGCCGCATCCGTGCCGTAGGAGCTGCTGCCTGCCGCATTTCCATCCACTACTTTCAGATCTGCTGCAGGGGCAAAATCAAGATTGAAACCAAGCTCTGCCAGGTAACTGCCCACTGTGGTTCCGGCAGTATAGGCGTTGTTGGCATCTCCGGATGCGCCGATAGTCTCCGGGGAATCGGTCTTAGTTCCAAGGCCTGCCGCTGCCACAGCGTCGGTTCCGGATCCTTCTCCGTCGATCGCAATAAACAGTGGATAGCTGGTATACAGCTTCGTATTGTCGATCATCTGCTTTAATTGGTCTGCGGACTGAATGTTTTTCGCCGCATAGACGATACCGCCTACCGGATATTTGGATAATGCATCCTTGGTTCCGTCTCCTGCCTGCACTGCCGCAGATACACCGGTGATGGATTCCGGCGTGGTGATAAACAATCCTGCTACTTTGTCCTCCAGAGGCAGGTTCTGAATGATGGCTTCGTCTATGATCTTATCCAGCTTCTGTTCATTTGTCAGTTCCGGTACGGTCTCCACCGGTTCCGTAGTAGGTGCCGTGATGGTCTCCTCGGAAGCTATGATATCATCCAGCTTATTCTGTTGTTCCTGCCGATTGTGGCTCATGCCGGTGATCTTGCTTACAGCAAAAGCAATTCCCGCTGCCAGCACCAGGATCATAATTCCTACGACTGTATATGCAATGATCTGGCTTCTCTGCCGTCTCTTATGTCTTTCTTCCCGTCTGTTCTGCTGATTTTCCTGTCTCTGTTCGTTTGTATCCATTTTCATAACTCCTCTATCTGTACTACTTTCCTATTGTACATGATATCGGTAGGTTTTTCCACTGGAAAATTGAACAACTATTCAGAGCCATGTAAAAATTGAAAAATGGGCGTCGAATGCTGGCATTCGTAAGACCATTTTCTAATAGTTGCACAACAAGAGAGCGTACCGATCATTCTTTCAATCAGTACGCCCTCTCAGACTACAGGCTCCAATGGCTTGCCCTCTCTTTCTTAAATTTGATCTTCCATTTTGTCTTTTGTTCTCTTTCCACTTTTCTTTTGTACGTATGTACTGTAATGTGAGATAATTCTTATCTTCTGTTGTTCATTACTTTTTCTTCTGTGTACTTGATGTTCTCTATATAAATTGGTTCTCTTTGGTAGTTCTATTCAGTTGTACATCATGGAAGACTTGTGGTAGGACTTTACTTGTTAGGTGGACTATACCTCTCTTTCTATAGATTCTTTTGTACTTCTCTCCCAACCTTCTCTGTTGGGTTGTTCCGTTTCTCTTTTGTTAAGTTTAATATAATACAAGGTTGCGCATTTGTCAACACATTTCTTGAAATATTTTAATTTATTTTCAATATTTTTAATAGGCTGGTATATTTTTACAAATTTTGATATTTTTCGACATATTTTCTGTCTTTTTTTGAAAAAGGAAAGGGCAAAGGGCGCGCCGCTGCCGGGGAAAGTGTAACAAGCCATGCCTGCATCCGCCAAAAGCCCTGGCGGGCTTTCGGCGGATGACGGCTGTCGCCGTAACAAGCCAAAAAAAGAACCGGTTTGGTTAGCAAGCTACCAAACCGGTTCTTTCCTTGTCTTGATCAGGCTCATTACACGGCAAACTGGCTATTATACAGGTTCGCGTAGAATCCACCCTGTGCCAGGAGGGTTTCATGGTTGCCTTGTTCGATGATATTGCCGTCTTTCATTACCAGGATGACATCAGCACTCTGGATAGTGGAGAGGCGATGGGCTACGATAAAGCTGGTACGTCCTTCCATCATCGTGGCAAATGCATTCTGGATCTTGATCTCGGTACGGGTATCGATGGAGGAGGTTGCCTCATCGAGGATCAGCATGGGAGGCAGGCACAGCATAACTCTGGTAATGCATAAGAGCTGTTTCTGTCCCTGGGACAGGCTGCCGCCGTCCTCGGTGATCACGGTGTCATACCCCTTGGGCAGGCGTTTAATGAAGCTGTGGGCATGGGAAGCCTTCGCCGCCCGGATGATCTCCTCTTCTGTGGCATCCGGCTTACCCATGCAGATATTGTCACGGATAGTGCCGGAACGCAACCAGGTCTCCTGCAATACCATACCGTAATTGGTACGGAGGCTTCCTCTGGTGATGTCCCGGATATCGGTGCCGTCCACTTTAATGGAGCCGGAGTTCACATCGTAGAAACGCATCAGCAGATTGATGACGGTGGTCTTACCGCATCCGGTAGGACCTACGATAGCAACTCTCTGCCCTGGTTTTACCTGCAGGTTAAAGTTCTGGATCAGCTTCTTCTCCGGTACATACTGGAAATATACATCCTTCAGATCTACGTTGCCCTGAGCATCTTCTAATACTCTCGCATCCGCAGCATCGGGCACCTGGGGCTCCTCGTCGATCAGTTCGAAGATACGTCCGGCACAGACAAAAGCATTCTGCAATTCTGTTACCACGCCGGAGATCTCGTTGAAGGGCTTGGTGTACTGGTTCGCATAGCTTAAAAAGCAGGACAGACGACCTACGCTGATACCGCCCTTGATCGCTACGAGCGCACCGAACACACCGACACCGGCATATACCAGACTGTTAACAAAACGGGTCGCCGGGTTCGTAATGGAGGAGAAAAAGATAGCTTTCAGAGAGCATTTCTGCAATCTGCCGTTGATCTCTCCAAACTTGCTCTTCACCGCTTCTCCTCTGGAAAAGGTATTTACAATCTTCTGGTTGTCGATCATTTCCTCGATCAGGGATGTCTGCTCGCCTCTGGTCTCGGACTGTTCCTTGAACATGGAGTAGGTCTTGGTTGCAATGAATTTTGCCACCAGGAAGGATACCGGAGTGATACATACTACTACCAGTGTGATGGGCACATTGGTCACCAGCATGAATCCCAGCGTACACAGAATTGTCAGTACACCGGTGAATAACTGGGTAAATCCCATCAGCAGACCGTCTGCGAAAGTATCCACGTCCGCAATAACACGGCTCACGATATCACCGTAAGCATGGGCATCCAGATATTTTAAGGGCAGGATCTCCAGCTTTGCAAAAGCGTCCGTACGGATATCCCGGATCACATGATAGGTAATATAGTTGTTACAGGTGTTCATGACCCACTGTCCGACGGCTGTGATGATCATTGCGATGGCAATTTTTTTCATAATGGCAAAAATACCCGGCATATCTACCTGTCCCTTGCCTATGATCAGATCCACCGCATTACCGGTGAGGATAGGGATATATAAGGTCAGTAATACAGTCAGGCCTGCTAACAGCAGGGAGAGTACCAGTGCCGGTGTATATTTCCGGATATATTTCAATACCCGCTTCATCGTCTCTTTGTTATTTTTCTTCTGCATTACCGAACACCTCCTCTCTGTTCAGGGTACTGGGAATAATAGATCTCCTGATATACGGTGCAATCCTTTAACAACTCATCATGTGTTCCCATACCTGCGATCTCTCCATCATCCAGAACGATGATCTTGTCCGCATGACGGATCGTGGAGGCACGCTGGGATACGATAAAGGTTGTGGTCTTATCTTCCAGAGTACGAAGTGCTGCACGGAGTTTTGCATCCGTTGCATAATCCAGTGCGGAGGCACTGTCATCCAGGATCAGGATCTCGGGATTTCTGACCAAGGCTCTTGCGATCGTCAGACGCTGTCTCTGTCCACCGGAGAAGTTCTTACCATTCTGTGCCACAGTTGCATCTAATTTTCCGGGCTTACCGTCTACCACTTCCGATGCCTGTGCCAGTTCCAGTGCTTTCCACATCTCCTCTTCGGTAGCGTCCGGCTTACCCCACTGAAGGTTGCTGCGGATCGTTCCCTTGAACAGGACTGCCTTCTGAGGCACGACACCGATACGTCCCCGCAATTCCTCATCACTCATGGTCCGGATATCTCTGCCTTCCAACAGGATCTCACCTTCTGTCGCCGGATAGAAACCGGGGATCAGATTCACCAGGGAGGTCTTACCGGAACCGGTACCTCCGATGATGCCTACGGTATCGCCACGGTTTACGGTAAAGTTCATATCCTGCAAAGTAGGTGCTCCGGCTCCCTGATAAGTCAGGGATACATGTTTGAAGTCTAAGAAAGGTGCGCTCTGATCTACCTTATCCGCCAGTTTCTGATCCTGTGCTCCCACATATGCAGCATCTGCGCCGATATCGAAAACGGAAGCTACACGTTCTGCACATGCCAACGCCTTGGTCATGGTCACGATCAGGTTGGCCAGCTTCACCAGCTCTACCAGGATCTGGTTCATATAGTTGATGATCGCTACCACCTCACCCTGGCTTAAGTTACCGATATTGACCTGTACGGCACCGGTATAGATCAGAGCAATGATGGCTCCGTTTACAATGATATAGGTCACAGGGTTCATGCAGGCGCTGATCTTGCCCACGAAGATCTGCATGGCCGACAATGCTTCGTTATTCTCCCGGAAGCGGTCCGCTTCCTTTGCTTCCTGATGGAACGCACGGATGACACGGACACCGGTCAGGTTCTCTCTGGTAATGCCCAGCACCTGATCCAGCTTGGACTGCACCTTTTTGTACATGGGGATCGTGGATAAAATAATACCGAATACCACAACGGACAATAATGGAATTGCCACCACGAAGATCAGTGCACATTTCACATCAATGGTAAATGCCATGATCATGGCACCGAATACGATGATCGGGGAACGTAAGAACAGACGCAAGGTCATATTGATACCGGACTGCACCTGGTTCACATCACTGGTCATACGGGTGATCATGGTGGAAGTTCCCGCCTTATCGATATCCGTAAAGCTCAGATCCTCAATATGATCAAACAATGCCTGACGCAGCTTGGT
>ERZ1026894.1557-NODE-1557-length-13281-cov-4.531302_pt1 | contig 13281 bp, 10 predicted proteins | sample MGYA00380177_ERZ1026894 | MGnify/ENA primary metagenome ERZ1026894 (study PRJEB33269, sample SAMEA4719813) | human gut metagenome | biome: human-associated habitat; feature: organic feature; material: feces | place: Cameroon | collected 2013-10 ... | reverse complement strand
ACATTATAGATTATGATAGTCGCATGATTTCAAAATAGAATGGCATTTATTTTTATAAAATCTTAATACCTTTCACAAAAACCCTAATGCTTTCTTTATACAAAAAACAATATCATGATACCGATAAACAAAATTGAGGTATTGCATGAAAACACCCAAAAAGAAACTATCGTCTTTTCAAATAATACTATTGGGATTTGCCGGTGTTGTTTTGCTTGGCGCATTTTTATTGTCTTTGCCGATTTCTTCAAAAAATCATGAATGGACGCCTTTTATAGATGCCCTGTTTACATCAACATCCGCAGTATGCGTAACGGGACTTATTGTGTTCGATACTGCAACTCACTGGACGATATTCGGGCAAGTCGTTATATTGTTACTAATTCAAATCGGTGGTATGGGTGTTGTTACAATAGCTGTGTCTCTCGCCGTTATTTCGGGCAAAAAAATCGGTTTATTCAGCCGCGAAACGATGAAAAACGCAATTTCCGCGCCAAATGTGAGCGGTATAGTTCGCCTGACCGGATTTATAATCAAGGGAATTTTTTTGATTGAACTTATCGGCGCGCTTGTTATGATGCCTGTATTTTGTATAGATTACGGCGCAGAAGGTATTTGGCTTGCTATTTTCCATTCCGTGTCGGCGTTCTGCAATGCCGGATTCGATATTATGGGGACGAAAAGCGGAGAATTTACTTCTATCACTCACTATTCCGCACAACCCGTCATCAATATTACGATTATGTTGCTGATTATTATCGGCGGTATCGGCTTTTTGGTATGGGAAGACGTTTGCAAACACAAGTGGAGAATAAAAGAATATCGCACGCAAAGCAAAGTGGTATTGATTGTAACCGCCGTGCTTATTGTTTTGCCCGCAATATACTTCTTCTTTTTTGAATTCAGCGATATGCCTGTCGGTAAGCGAATACTTGCGTCTTTGTTTCAATCGGTGACGCCGAGAACGGCAGGGTTTAATACGGTAGATCTTACGGCAATCAGCGATACGGGACTATACCTTATGATTATTCTTATGTTGATAGGCGGTTCTCCCGGTTCTACCGCAGGCGGTATGAAAACGACGACGATAGCGGTTTTATTTTCTTCCGCTTTTTCCGTATTCAGAAAAAAAGACAATGCGGAACTTATGAAACGAAGCGTCGACGATGGAACTGTTAAGACGGCTTCGGCAATATTTATGATGTACATAACTCTCTTCCTATTTGGAGGAATGGCTATAAGCGCAATTGAAAATCTACCTATTACGTCCTGCCTTTTCGAAACCGCATCCGCTGTCGGTACGGTAGGACTTACGCTCGGAATTACCCCGACGCTCGGAATCGCATCCAAATTGATTTTGATCATCTTGATGTTTTTCGGTCGCGTAGGCGGATTGACATTGATATATGCCGCTTTCGGCACAAATAAAAAACAAGTGGCAAAATTGCCGACGGATACAATCGCAGTCGGTTAAGGAGGTTTTTATATGAAAACAAAATCCATTTTATTGATAGGTCTCGGACGGTTCGGAAAATATATTGCAATGAAATTGCACGAATTAGGACACGAAATCATGGCGATAGATGAAAACGAAGAAAGGATAAACGATGCTATGCCCTATGTAACCAACGGGTTGATCGGCGATAGCACAAACGAATCGTTGTTAAAATCGCTTGGCGTAAAAAACTATGACGTATGCATCGTAACTATCGGCGGCAACTTTCAAAGTTCCCTTGAAACAACATGTTTATTAAAGGAAATGGGAGCGCAAAAGGTTGTGTCGCGTGCAGAACAGGATGTGCAGGCAAAATTTCTTCTGCGTAACGGCGCAGACGAAATCATTTATCCCGAAAAACAACTTGCCATATGGACGGCAATACGTTACAGCTCCGACCACATTCTCGATTATATAGAGTTATCCGATTCATGTTCTATTTTCGAAGTCTCTGTGCCAAAAAATTGGATAGGCAAGACTATAGGCGAAATCGATATAAGAAAAAAATACAACATAAATATAATTGCAACAAAAGAAAACGGAAAAATAAACGCTGTCATAACACCGGAAACAATGCTTTCGCAAAACATGTCTTTGCTTGTTCTTGGCGAGTATAAATTCATCAAAAAGTGTTTTGAAATATAAGATGTCGGATATTATGTTTGTGCTATTGGCACTTCTTGCAATCGCTATCGGTTTTGTTGTGATGGTACAACTCGATAAGTACCTATATAGGACCGGTGTTCGAAAGAACAATGCGAAATCGGCTGTTCGCATAAGTGTCAAAGACAAAAAAAGAAAAACCCGGTAGAATTTATTGTTGGTTCAAAAGAATGTAGTTGTAGGATTTAGCAACCGATGTTATTATATAAAAAAGGAGGTCGATAGAATTTGTCAGACAATCACAACATAAATGCAGACAAGAATGCCGAACATATTTTGGTTTGTATATCCTCATCGCCTTCGAATACGAAAATAATACAAACGGCATCATCGATGGCAAAAGCGTTCGGTGCAATGTTTTCCGCATTGTACATAAAAACGCCCTCCGCTGCATCATTGGAGCCAAAAGACAAAGAGCGATTGCTCTCCAATATACATTTTGCAGAAGAGTGCGGAGCATCCGTCACTACGGTATGCGGTGACGATATTCCTTTTCAAATTGCGGAATATGCACGTCTTTCAGGCGTTACAAAAATAGTGATCGGAAGAAGCGTTGTAAACAAAAAACGTTTAGCTTTGCAGCCCACTTTGACGGAAAAACTAATATCTCTCGCCCCAAATGTCGATATACATATTATACCCGACAGCGATGCAGTTCTGCCCAAAGGAAAGGGGAAAGTCTTTGAAAAGCCGGCATTTTTCAAAATTGTAAAGGGGGTAATCGTTTCGGCAATAGTGCTTTCGATTGCAACGCTTCTCGGTTATATATTCTCAAAATTTGGCTTTACCGATGCAAACATTATAACCGTTTATATGCTGGGAATTCTCATCACCGCCATATTGACCGAAAGCAAGATTTGTTGGGTGCTTTCCTCTGTCGTGAGTGTATTGCTCTTTAATTTTTTGTTTACAGAACCCAGGTTTTCGCTGTTAGCGTACGGCAACGGATATCCCGTTACTTTTGTGATTATGCTCGTTGCATCTCTTGTTATAGGCGGCACGGCGGAAAAACTTAAAACGCGTGAACGTCAGTCAACTCAAACGGCATATAGAACAAAGATTTTGTTTGATGCCAATCAGTTGATTCAACAAGCATCCGACGAAAGTGAGATATTTTGTGTTACCGCAAATCAATTGAAAAAACTGTTAAACCGAACGGTGATTGTATTCGATGACAAATCTCAATGTCGTTGCTCGCTTCCAACAGAAAATGACACAGTCATTATGCCGCAAGACTGCGAACAAATACTTCTTCAAGTCACCGAAAACAACGTAAAAGCAGGAAAGGGAACAAGCATTTTCTCAGAAAACGACTATACGTTTTTCCCAATATGTAAAAACGGCAAAAACTATGGGGCAATAGGAGTTTTTGTCGGTAACAATCCGATTGATGCCTTTGATGAAAGCATTGTAAATTCCGTTATAGGAGAATGTGCGCTCGCTGTTGACGGAATTGTAAACGCAAAAGAGCGCGAACGCGCCGCGGTTTTGGCAAAAAACGAACAATTGCGCGCAAACCTGCTACGTTCCATATCGCACGACTTGCGAACTCCGCTTACTTCCATTTCCGGGAATGCAAGCAATCTGATTTCAAACGGCAACGATATTGACGATATCACGAAAAAGCAAATCTACGAAGATATTTATGATGATTCTCTTTGGCTTATCAATCTGGTTGAGAATTTGCTTTCCGTAACGCGACTTGAAGAAGGCAGAATGAATATAAATTTAACAACCGAACTTGTCGGTGATGTAATCGATGAGGCACTGAAACATGTTCATGTGAAAAGCGAAAAACAAAAAATCACCGTCATCCAGCCCGACGACTTGCTTCTTGCTCAAATGGACGCCCGACTTATTGTGCAGGTTTTAATCAATCTTTTGGACAACGCTATTAAATACACGCCGTCCGATTCGCAAATTACGATTACGGCAGAAAGAAACGGAAGTATGGTTTGCATAAGCGTGGCGGATAACGGACTCGGAATTCCCGACGAACAAAAATCACGGGTGTTCGATATGTTTTATACGGGTGCAAATAGAATTAGCGATTGTCGCCGTAGTATCGGTTTGGGGCTTTCGTTATGCAAATCAATCATAAACGCACACGGCGGAGAAATAACGATTGCCGATAACATTCCGCACGGCGCGATATTTGTCTTTACATTGCCCGTAGGAGAGGTGGAAATTCATGAATAATTTACTGATTTTAGTTGTGGAAGACGACGCACCAGTCCGTAATCTTATCGGAACGACTTTGAAAACGCACGGTTACGATTATATTACCGCGACGAACGGAGAAAATGCCGTTATGCAAGCGTCTTCGAATAATCCGAACGTTGTTCTGCTCGATTTGGGTTTGCCGGATATAGACGGCGTGGACGTTATCAAAAAAATACGCACATGGTCGGAAATGCCGATTATAGTAATCAGCGCTCGAGCCGAAGATCAAGATAAGATTGACGCGCTCGATGCCGGGGCTGACGATTATCTGACAAAACCGTTTTCGGTACAAGAATTGCTTGCCAGAATTCGCGTCACGGAAAGAAGATTGTCCGCAATGCAATCGGCGAACAAGTCCGAGTCGGTTTTCGTGAACGGAAATCTGAAAATAGATTACGCAGCAGGGTGCGCATATTTAAGCGATGAAGAACTCCATCTTACCCCAATCGAGTATAAATTGCTTTGTTTGCTGTCGAGAAACGTCGGAAAAGTGCTTACCCACACTTTTATTACGCAAAAAATATGGGGTGCGGCATGGGAAAGCAATATTGCATCTCTGCGTGTATTTATGGCTACTTTACGCAAAAAAATCGAACCGTCTGCCGATTCGCCGCAATATATTCAAACTCACGTCGGTATTGGTTACAGAATGGTAAAAGCATAGAATATACAACTTGTTTATCCACAGTCAGCGGCACATCTTTGGTACACTTATAAAACTGCATATCCGAAAATGCAAAAAGCATGCCGAGGCATGCTTTTTGTGATGTTTGTAATTCGAAAAGTTACTTATAATTCCTGATGAATTTAACAAAGAAATTCACGCATTGTTCGATGGACTTTATGTCGACGTTTTCGTTTGAGGCATGCATTCCTCCGAGCTGATCGAACGAGAGGGGGCAAGGCGTGCAACGTATTGCGTTTGTTGCGATTTGTTGCATTATACGGCAGTCTGTGCCGCCAAACATGAGGTAGGGGACAACGGCTGCGTCGGGGAACGCTTCGTTTAGAGCCTTTTTGTACATACTGTAACCTTCGCCTTTTATATCGATCATCGGAGATGCTTCGCGAGATTGCAAGACTTCCATTTCAAGATCGTATTTTTTTGCGATTTTCGCAAGTTTTTTGAAGCAGTCCTCACTCTTATCCGTGGGTGCGAATCTCAGGTTTGCCACAACCCATGCGTCTTGCGGAATAACGTTGGGAGCGCTCGCGCCGCTTGACATTGTAAATACCATAGACGTTGCAAACATGCTGTTGCCGTAAGACGCGTTGATTTTCGGCGCAAGCCTCGACACCCACCAGCCGTTTATGCCGATTGTTTTGCAAAATACTTTAAGCGGAGCGGAAACAGCGTCGCCGAGCCCGTAAATCATGGCTTTTGCAGCCTTTGACATGCGAGGCTTGAACACCGTGTGATGCTCGCAGTAGTTTACAAAAGCGGCAAGTCTTGCAATCGGGGTGTGTTTTGGAGGTTGAGAACTGTGTCCGCCTTTGCCGTGCGCAATAAACTTGACATCGGCATAGCCTTTTTCCAAAATTCCGACCGCAGCCACGTCTTTTTTGATGAATTTCGTGACTTTTTTGATGATTGCACCGCCTTCGTCGATAACCATAAAAGGCGTTATGCCTTGCGCCTTGAACCAATCGCGAGCCATGCTTGCCCCGGGACCCGATGTTTCTTCGTTGTCACTGTAGCTCAAATATACGTCTTGTTCGGGCACAAAACCTTGTTCAATGAGTTCTTCGACGGCTTGTATTGTAGAAAACAGAGTGTTTTTGCAGTCCATTGCGCCTCTGCCGTACACTTTTCCGTCCACAACCGTTGCGCTGAAGGGAGGATATTTCCAATCTCCGCCGACTGCAGGAACGACGTCTTGGTGCGCCATAAGCACGAGAGGACGACTCGATGACTTGCCGCTCCACTTATAAAGAAGCACGTCGCCGCCTACTTCGATTTTTTGGCAAGTTGCCGTGACATGAGGAAATTCCTCGTCAAGAACTTTGTGGAAAGCATCAAAATACTCGTGACCGCTGTTTGTAACGGTGGGACACTGAATGAGCTTTGCAAAACTGTCTACGTATCCGTTTTGGTTTTTCATTGTACACCTCGTAGATGAAATATATAAATATTATACAACGCACACACAAAATAGACAAGTGTAAATTTTCCGAATATCGATGAATGCAGATGCAATATTCTGCCATATCGCTACGGCAATCAAAAAGGTCAATTTATAGAACGCATATGTTGATTTTTCAAACACTTGCGCTGTCAGTAGGAAAACCGTATAAATTCAAACCGAAATAATCGCTTGTAAAAAATAAAACGAACTTTGAATTTTCATCAAGGTTCGTTTTATTTTTGTTTGGTGCCGGCGGTCGGACTCGAACCGACACGGATGATTAGTCCACAGGATTTTGAGTCCAGCGCGTCTGCCAGTTTCACCACGCCGGCGCAACAATGAATATACCATAAATACTTGTCGGTTGCAACTGATTTTTTAGAATTTGTTTTATTTGTGAAACAAAAAAGATGACAATATGCTTTTGGGGTGTTGTACCGCAAGCGTTTGTTTATTGACTTGTATACGTCAATATGTTAAAATTATTATATTATGGCGACACAATGTCTGCCGTTGCAGAAGAGGAATTTATGAGCAGAATTTTTATCAGTTACAGCCATAAGGACGTAAACGTTGTGCGTGCGGTGAACGACTATCTTCAACGCAAGCGTATATTGACATGGTTTGACGAAAAATCAATCGAGGCAGGCGACAGGTGGCAGATAAATATTGCCACGTCCATTTCTTCCTGCGATGTGTTTTTGCTTTTCAATTCAAAGAATTACAGCGAGAGCGAGTATTGCCAAAAAGAATTTCGCCTTGCAAAAGAAAGGAATGCAAACACATCCGTCATCATTGTCGATCTTGACGGTTCAAGAAACTCTTTTTCGGACGCAGACATCACAAACTACCAGCAAATCGCTTTTGAAAACGATGACATCGACGGTTTGTGCCAAAAACTGTTTCAAAACGCAGACATCGCGCGTTGTTCTATGGTCGCGAGAAATACAAAACATGTCGGTGACGGCGTAGGATTTTTGAATGCATTGGTGAAGATGAACAACCCCGTTCACTATGCAATGCTCGAACCGTTCTTAAACTTTTTGACGGAAGTTTCAGACAATGAGAAAAACGGATTGTTCATTTCAAACAAAGCGAATTTCTCTTCTTTTTCCGCTTTCAGAACAAATACCGTCGAGTGGGATTTTTGTTTGATGTGCGAAGACGACTATACACACGATATCGCTCAAAGCGCAAATTTGATTTTTGCAAAAAACGTGTTGTACGCACTTTTCAAATACGCAAACGTTCAGTATTCACGTATTTTACCCGATTCGCTCGAATTTGCAAAGCCGTTTAAGTATGCAAATCACAGATTTTCACGTTTCAATGCGGTAAGCGATGAGGAATCCGCCGACGGAACAAAAAACCCGATAGACGAAACAGTGTATGAATATCTCAATTCTCTTATCGAAGACGCGTATGAAAAATGCAACGATATAGATTCGCTTATCGAAAAGTTGTACGACGTATGTCAGGCAAGCAAGTTTTTTGAAACTCAGGAGGCTCAATTCGGATATATAAGGGAATTGGCGTATGACGTCACGCCGTCCGTCGTTTACGTTGCGCGATTGCTTTATTCTTTGCAAAACAAAGACGAAAACATTTATGACGAATGCATACCGGATATCGTCAAAGACGGTTCGAACGAGCTTGTTTGCTGTCAATCTCTTGTAGAATCAAACGATGAGGATGTGTTTTTGCATGTAAGATATGGTTGCGGAATTACCAGTTTTCTAAAAGCATGGTTTAAGCGCGACGGCGCAAGTTTGTACATCGATTTGGGAAATTTGGCATACAAGGGCAAGGACGCGATAAAGAATTATATCGGCGGACGCAGCTTTTGCGCGTATAGACTCGGCTATTACGACTTGTTCAATTACAGCGCGTTCAAGAGCAAAATATCGCTTTTGATTGACAATCTCGACTCTTTGTCGCAAACGGAAAGGCAACGCGTGATAAGCGAAATAAACGATTTGAAGGGAGTTTTCAGAATCGTTTTGCCGTCAACGAGCGTGAATGCCGACGGGAAGTTATCGCTGACGGCGGATTTCGACAGCTTTTCGGATTATGAGAAGTATTCCGTGCTTCCGCTTGACAAAAAACACATCGTCGCATACGTTGCGTACAAACTCCAAGAAAAAGGCATAAATTCCGACAACATACTTGCTCAATTTGCCGAACTTGACGAGAGTGACAAGTTTTTCGAGATATTCGACAATTTTACAAAAATCAATCTTTTGCTCGATTCCATAGGCGACTGGCGCAACTTTTCCGTTTATGACGTAAAAGAGGAATTCGATTCAAAGATTACGGTTTACAAAAAGCTGTTTGAAAGCGACAGCGTGTATTCCATTCCCAAAAAGATTTCGGCAATGTTCAGAAACAGCGTTGTAAACATAGAAGACGTCATATTGAAATTGGTGTGGAATGAAATCGACAACCTAAAAAAGACGTCTTACAGCATGAGAGGGATTGACACGGCAATTCCCGTTGACGACAATTCGCTCAGGTTCAGAGATTTTTATCCGATGTTGAACAAAATCACGGGAAAATACTATTTTTTGAACGATGACGTAAGGAGTTATTTTTCCGCGTCGTACGTCTACGAAAAAATATCGCAAAATCGTCATGACAAGTATTTTATCCAAGACATATTGAAGCCTCTTCAAGACGATTATCATGCTTTGAAATATCTTAAAGAATTCGATTTGTTGTCGATTGTCGACCTCGATGCGTTGCTAAACGACAAAGAATGCGAATCTACGGCTCTTATATTGTACAAGGTGTTGCAATATTACGGATCGGGATCGGTAAAATCGGAGTTTTTGAGCAAAGCAAAGTTTGAAAAACTACCGGATAAGTTTTTCTTCGGAGCGGAAAACGTGAAGAAAATCAGTGTTCCGCCGTGTGTAAAAGAGGTTGGCAGAGCGGTGTTTGCAAACAATGTCGAGCTTGAAGAAATAGACTTCGCCCCGCGCACCCGAAACGCTGTCAAAGCCGACGAGCTTTGCATAAAACCATGGGCGATAATAAATTGCCCGAATTTGAAACAAATAAAACTCGGCGACAATTATCTCAGATACAATCATCCGCTCGCAAGCCGTTGTTTCGGCTTGGAAAAGATTGTAGTTTCCGCGCAAAACCCGTCGTTTTCTACGGCTTACGACGGGGCTATGCTCGTGTCAAAGGACAGCAAACACTTGTATTTTGCGACAAATGCGTTGAAAGGCGAGGTCAGAATTCCCGACTGCATCGAGGTTTTGGAAACCAATTCGTTGTCGTATTTGAAAAACGTGGAAAAATATATTATTCCGAAGAGCGTCAAGCAGTCCGACACGAATTTCTCCGACTTTTGCGACAATCTCACATTCTTATCGGTTGAGGACGGAAACGAAGTGTTTTATTCGGACGAAAAGGGATACATGTATTGCGACGGCGAGAACGGAAAAACGCTTTTCAGGGTTCCGAGCGGCGTAAAAAGCGATGTTATTATCCCGGACGACGTGACAACCATAGGCAGCGATTCGATTTCCTGTTGCATGTTTACTACGCGTATCGTCGTGCCTCAAAGCGTCAGATTTATCGAAAACTATGCGTTTGCCGACACGTATTCGCTCAAAAAACTTGAATTCGAGGACATTGAAGGAGTGGAACAAATAGACAACTACATCTTTTTGTCCACAAACGAGGATGCAAAAATATTCGTTCCCGAACCGATGTCGCTGAAAAAGTTTAACGAAACGTATTGCCGTCATTTGAGCAAAGACAAAGTCAGAGGAAGAATGACAAGGCGAATAACTTTTGCCGATTTTGAAAAACGAGGGATAGAGGTCATAAGAGAAACCGATTTGAATCGCGATTTCGACAACATTGTTGTTGTGCGCGACATCACGCTTTTCAACAAAGCGCAGTACGAACCGGCCGATTTCAATATTATGATTGTCGGCATGACAGAGTACAATGCGATTATGGCAAAAGACCCCGTGAGCGCAAACGAATATGTCGGCGAGCTTATAAGGAAAAACCACATTAAAGCCGTGCTGTTTTCGCGTGATTTGCCGTTGCTTGCGCAGTTTGAGGGAGAGAAGAACAAAGACGTTGCGGTTATGAGAACAAGCAAATCTTCAACGGGTGCAACGAGGATTATATCCGACATAATCAAAGAAATCGGAGGTTGATATGGAAATTATATACGGTAGAGAAAATCTCGAAGAAGTGTTAAAAGTCGTCAACTCGGCGTTTTGTGCCGTCAGGGAAGACGGATTCGATTTCAGATACATTATGCCAAAGGCATACGGGAAGGATTGCAATCTTTTGCAATATCATTATGTAATAAAAGACAACGGAAAGAATGTTGCTGCGGCAGGGAATATCCCGAATGTCATCAATACAAGTGCGGGCGAATATAAATTTTCGTTTTTGGGAAGCGTTGCAACACTCCCTGATTGTCAGGGCAAAGGATATATGCGCACCCTTATGAACCGAGTCGAGCGCGATGACTTAAATAACGGAGTTGTATTTTCGTTGCTTACGGGCGCAAGAGGAAGATACTGCCGTTACGGTTATACAAAGTGTTTTTCAAGCGTCGTATATACTTTTGACGAGTATTTTTTGTCGCATACGGAGTCCGATGCCGACATATCCGTATCGTCGCTGAGTGCAAAGGATCTGAATGACGTCTTTGAAATATATCGCAGCAATTCGCCGCTTGTATTTCGTGATAAAAACAATTTTGTTCCAAGCCTGGAATTTTCGTTGTCAAAAGCGCGTGCAATACACCAAAACGGCAATCTAATCGGGTATTATTGTTTTACGACAAGAAAAACTTTGGGCGTTGGCGAGCTTGCGATTGTCGATACCGCACAACTTAAAGCCGTGCTGAAAGCAATAGGCGATTTTGAAAACGTAAAGAGTTTCAATGTGAACGCAAATCCGCTTGACGTTCGCATGACGAGAGCTTTGGATGCGCTTTGCGAATGTGCGGCATTGAGCGACGGATTGCATATCAAAGTTTACGATATGGCGAGATTCGTCCAAATGCTGTTGGCACTCAATATTGAAAAGGGCATAAAACGCATCGGAAACGTTCAAGAAACAATCTCAATCGGCGGCGATTGCTTTGAGGTTTACGTCAACGATGGCAAAGCGAACGTACAAAAAACCAATAAAAAACCGCAGTTCGTGTTTGAAAGCGCCGAGTTTTTGCGCCTTGCAATCAACGGCACCAGCAGAGCTATGGACGAAAGCAAAATCTTTCCGCTTGCATTCGGCATAAGCGCGCCGGACGAGTTTTGATTGAAACAAAATTGCGACGATATGTCCACAATGTGCGATGCAATGACAAATTGCAACCCAAAGGGCATAATCACCTCAAAAGAAACAAAAATAGCGAGATATACAAAATCGCAACAAGACAGAGCGGTTTTTAACGCAAAAGAAAACAATACGGTCGAATAATCGAGATATGGCAAAAGTTGTTTGTATGGGCGAGTGCTTGGTTGACGTCACGCCCACCGAAAACGGATATGAAAACAGAATCGGAGGCGCGCCGTACAACGTGTGCGCATGCGTTGCGCGACTTGGAGGAGAGGCGTACTACCTCGGCAAGCTCGGCGGCGATTGCTATGCCGATTTTCTCAAAGACAAAATCACGGAAAGCGGCGTAAAGGTCGACTTTATCGCCGTTGACAAATCCCTCAAAACAACCCTTGCAATCGTGTCATTAGACAAAAACGGCGACAGAAGTTTCACTTTTGAGCGTGACAACACGGCGGACTTGAATTTTTGCGAGGACGACGTGAGAGATGATATGTTTGATAAAGGCGATATTTTGCATTTTTGCTCGGTGGGGCTTGTCGGCAAAAGCGAGTTTGCTCACAAAAAAGCCCTGAGTATCGCAAAAAATAAGGGCGTAACCCTGTCTTTTGACGTCAATATACGGGCAAATCTTTGGGATAGCGTTGACGCTTGCATTGCCAAAATCAAAGAGTTTTTGCCATATGCCGACCTCTTGAAAGTCAGCGATGAAGAACTTGATTTGCTTGCTTGCGGCAAGGACGAGCAGGACAAAATCAAAGATTTATTCGGCAAGACCAACGCAAAAATCGTCATCGTGACAAAGGGCGGGGACGGTGCGGTTGCCTATGACAGAACCCTTGCAAAATGTATCTCACCTGCAAAAAAAGTCAAGGTGACAAACACCACGGGAGCAGGCGACAACTTCATCGGCGCGGTGCTATATCTTCTTGCAAAAGGCGACGCCGCTCTCGACCTTGAATCCATGCAATCCGCGCTCGATTTTGCATCTGCCCACACCGCCGCCTTTTTAAGCTCGAACTGAATGTGTAAAATTCGCCTTTACAATGGTTGTTGCAAGAATTATCCTTTGTGATAATATCATTACTGATTTGAGGGAGAAAATCTTATGATATTTGTTTATATGGGAATAGCAGCATTGCTCATACTTCTTATTTGGGCTGCTATATCTCTTTTTTTAAATCATTCAAAGTCAAATAAAGATAGTCCTGAGAATTGGTCTTGGCGATTTTTATGGGTGTGAGAATTATCCTCAATGTAAATTTAAAAAGAAATTAGATGACTAATCAATATTCTTTAATTCCTAGGATATAGTCGGCAGATACGTTTAAGACTTTGCACAGCTCGGCAAACGTGTCAAGTCTGGGCAACTTTTTGGTTGTACAGTATTGCGTTATCATTTCGGGTGAAACACCAACTTTTTCGGCAATTTCTATTGTTGAAAGATTCGAGTTG
>ERZ1026894.1555-NODE-1555-length-13298-cov-14.319036_pt1 | contig 13298 bp, 18 predicted proteins | sample MGYA00380177_ERZ1026894 | MGnify/ENA primary metagenome ERZ1026894 (study PRJEB33269, sample SAMEA4719813) | human gut metagenome | biome: human-associated habitat; feature: organic feature; material: feces | place: Cameroon | collected 2013-10 ... | reverse complement strand
TGTCCGCGTCAGCCGATCCGCGCCATGGATGGCGCGTGTAGGCGGCCCCGTCATATTGAGAACCGCTATATCACTTTTCATTAGAAAATTCACACCCGGAGACGCGACATTAAGGCGTGATGTTCCGTTCGCCATGGGCGTTCGTGGCTTCTTAACTAACTCTCAATTTACCACGCAAAAACCGCTGCAGGCGTAAGCCCACAGCGGTTTTATTTTTCTCAGCTTACTGCTGAGCTACATCCTTCATGGAGAAGCTGATTCTGCCCATCTTATCCTTGCCCAGGCATACCACAGTTACTACATCTCCCAGGGTCAGGACATCTTCTACACGGTTGATTCTCTCCTTAGCGATCTTGGAGATGTGTACCATGCCTTCCTTACCGGGTGCGAACTCGATGAATGCACCGAATTCCTTGATGCTTACTACCTTGCCCTTGAAGATCTGACCTTCTTCGAAGTCGGTGGTGATGATCTTCACCATCTCCAGAGCCTTATCCATCATTTCCTTATCAGTACCGCAGATAGATACCTTACCGTCATCGGTGATATCGATCTTCACGCCGGTACGTACAATGATCTCATTGATGGTCTTGCCACGCTGACCTACTACATCACCGATTCTGTCGGGATCGATCTGAATGGAGATGATCTTGGGAGCGTACTTGCCAACCTCTGTTCTGGGAGCAGAGATTGCAGGCTTCATGCAGGTATCCATGATGAACAGTCTTGCATCACGGCATCTTGCAATAGCGCCTTCTACGATAGGTCTGGTCAGACCGTGGATCTTAATATCCATCTGAATAGCGGTAATACCTTCGGTAGTACCGGTTACCTTAAAGTCCATATCTCCGAAGAAGTCTTCCAGTCCCTGGATATCGGTCAACAGTACGAAATCGTCATCGGTCTCGCCGGTTACCAGACCACAGGAGATACCTGCTACCATCTTCTTGATAGGTACGCCTGCTGCCATCAGGGACATGCAGGAAGCACAGGTGGAAGCCATGGAGGTGGATCCGTTGGATTCAAAAGTCTCAGATACGGTACGAATTGCATAAGGGAACTCGTCCTCACTGGGCAGTACAGGGATCAGGGCTCTCTCAGCCAGAGCGCCGTGACCGATCTCACGTCTTCCGGGTCCGCGGGAAGGCTTGGTCTCACCTACGGAATAGGAAGGGAAGTTGTAATGATGCATATATCTCTTGCTTACTTCGTTCTCATCCAGGCCGTCGATCTTCTGCTGCTCGGACAGAGGTGCCAGAGTACATACGTTACAGATCTGGGTCTGTCCACGGGTGAACATAGCGGAACCATGTACACGGGGGATGATATCCACCTCTGCTGCCAGAGGACGGATCTGGGTGATCGCACGTCCGTCGGGACGCTTGTGATCCTTCAGGATCATCTTGCGAACGGTCTTTTTCTCATACTGATATACCGCTTCGCCCAGGATAGCCAGCCACTCTTCGTTCTCAGCGAAAGCCTCGGTCAGCTTGTCGGTGATCACGCGGATATTCTCCTCACGAGTCTGCTTGTCATCGGTAAATACGGCTTCTTCCATCTCCGCGGGAGATACGATCTCCTTCATAGCCTCGAACATTTCAGCGGGAACCGCACAGCTGGTATACTCGTGCTTCTTCTTGCCAACTTCTGCTACGATCTTGTCGATGAAAGCGATGATGTTCTGGTTCACTTCGTGAGCCTTGTAGATAGCTTCAATCATGGTAGCCTCAGGGATCTCGTTAGCACCTGCTTCGATCATGATCACTTTCTCTCTGGTGGAAGCAACGGTCAGGTTCAGATCTCCCTTCTTCCACTGCTCCTGGCTGGGATTGATGATGAACTCGCCATCGATCATGCCTACCTGGGTCATAGCGCAGGGGCCGTCGAAAGGAATATCGGAAATGCAGGTAGCGATAGCAGCACCGATCATGGCAACCAGCTCGGGACGACACTCGGGATCTACGCTCATTACCATGTTGTTCAGGGTTACGTCGTTACGGTAATCCTTGGGGAACAGGGGACGCATAGGTCTGTCGATGACACGGCTGGTCAGAATAGCGTTCTCGCTTGCCTTGCCCTCTCTCTTATTGAAGCCGCCGGGGATCTTACCCACAGCGTACATTTTCTCTTCGTACTCTACACTCAGAGGGAAGAAATCGATACCGTCTCTGGGCTTCTCGGAAGCGGTTGCGGTACAGAGAACAGTGGTATCACCATAGTGCATGAATGCACATCCGTTTGCCTGCTTACCTACACGGTTGATATCAACCACCAGAGGTCTGCCTGCAAGATCCATCTTGTAACTTTGATACATAAATTCCTCCTATCCATCGTACGTGACTTTATCTTTTGTGTTCCTCATGGGACACCCTTATCACTCTACGATATAAATAATTTAATAAATATTTCCACGGTCTGGAGGATTACCGAAACTACTGAAAAATTCATGTTGCTTGTCCCAACATACCCTTTTCAGCGGTCTCGGGGCTCACTTCCATACCGCTTGTTACCCAAAGCAATGACAGAGTATCTGTCATCGTATACACAGAGAAAGCGGAGCGCCGATGTAATCGGCAGACCCCGCTCACCAGTCAGCATTATTTTCTTAAGCCAAGCTTCTCGATTAATGCACGATATCTCTCGATATCCTTCTTCTTCAGGTAATCCAGAAGACCACGTCTCTGACCTACCATCTTCAGCATACCACGACGAGAATGATGATCCTTAGGGTTCTCCTTCAGATGCTCGGTAAGCTCCTGGATTCTTGCAGTCAGGACTGCTACCTGTACCTCAGGTGAACCGGTGTCACCGGGGGTTCTTGCATACTCGTTCATGATGGCTGTTTTCTTTTCCTTAGAAATCATTTCTTTTTCCTCCTGTTTTTTAAACGCCTGATACTAAGACTAAGGTCGGAGTGTCCGTAATCTGAGCATCGGCTAATCATACTGTTTCAATATAGCACAATAATCTTCTGTTGTAAATACACTTTTTATTTTCTGGCGGCACGTGAAAATATTAAAATAGTATTGTGATAAGGAAATGACACGAAATCCCGATCACAATACTATTTTTTTATATCGGTTCGAACGTTCGAACCCCACACACAAGGAGGACAAAACACATGAAAAAAATCACAGTAGCACACATTACAGACAGAGCAACCTTTCCCGGTGTCCAGATTCATCACATTGAAGAAATTGAACTCGACAACGTTTCCGGTCTGGTGTTCGTAAAGGCTGCCCCTTTTTCTGATAACCCTATTCCATGTGTCGACGTAATGATGGCAGATGGTACTGAAAGACATTTTCGCATTGAAGATATTGCTTTTATTGCATTTGATTGATAAGGAGGACAAGCACAATGAGTACAGCAACCATAGAGAAGAAAACCGCAACCCAGACCCCGGCAAAAGCAAAGACTACCAGAAAGAAAGCCGTTGCCGCTCCCATGAATTTCCCCACCGCCCCGGCGGTGGAGGACACCAACAAAGCAGAGGTAGAAGCCAAAAAGGCGCAAGAACTGAAAGACATTGAGACCTTGAAAGAAGCCAGAAAGCGCAAGGCGTCTATCAGCAAGTCTTTGAACAATGTTCAGAGTTCCTTTACCCGGATCGCATTTGATCTCTACTGGATGTATTCGGCTTCCGCTTTCGGTCTGTTGGGTTACAAGAATATTTATGACTACGCCGCAAAAGAACACGGCATTGCACGTGGTACGTGTAGTGATTTTATTCATATTGTAGAGCGTTTTGCAAGCCGTGACGAACACGGAAACATTCTGGAAGAGATTCGCCCGGAACTGAAAGATTACCAGAGTAGTAAGTTGATCGCATTGTTAGGTGTGACGGATGCACAGTTGACGGAATTTTCTGTTGATATGTCTGTACGTGACATTAAGAAAAAATTAAAAGATATTCACGGAGAAGCCGGAAAATCCGACGCTTCCGATTGTGACGCTTCCGGCGGTGATGGTTCTGATGCTGATACCTATAACGGTAAAGAGATCATAGACGGCAACTTTACAGAGGTAAACAGCCAGACGCTTGTGACGTTCCACAACATCGACGAATACAACAAGTATCTTGACGGTCTCAACGATCTGATCGAAAAGGCTCTGAGAAGTAAGAACTTTGAAGCTGACCATAAGCGTATTGAGATCGTTGTAAAATGGTAACTTCTAATCTTTCCCCGATTGGTCGTGCGGTGCTTGATGATATAAAATCATGCGCCGCTGATCTGGGGAAAGATACTCCCCTCGATACCTTGCAAACAGTAGTAGAGCGTCTGGTTGCGCTTTCGTTGAAAATGAATCAGTTGCATGACGATGGCGTTCTTGTGGAGCGTGATTATATCCCTCTTAATACATTGCTGTTGGCGCTTGGTATTTATTGCATGAATCACCTTGCATTGTTCAGGTGTTCAAAATAAACATATAACATTATCCCCATGGGGCAAACCGCCCCATGTGTAAAGAAAGAAGAGGTAAACAATTATGAAATTAGCAACACAGTTTAGAGGTACTCTGGTAGCAATCGAAGAAAAGAGCATGACCGGAAGCAACAACAAGTATTATCATCTTGCGGTATTGCAGGGATCGGAAGCAACAAGCTTGTCTTGCACAGAGGAAGTCTATAAGCAGAACAAGGAACTTTTCAAAGATTACGTGTTTGGTATGCAGATCAGTGAGTATGAGGGTAAAAAGTCTTTGCGTGTGACTGGTATCTACGATCTTCCCGGAACTGCTACCGCCCCCGGAACTACCGCTGCTGATTCTGGCAAGGATAAGAAATAAGCCGTCTGAAACGTTCCGGGTCTAGGGAGTAAAGAGAAGTGAACACATCTCATTTTCATGGTGTGCCCCTTGCGATCTTCTCCCCGGTACGTTCTCCGGTGTGATGCCCGGTTGGTCTCCCTACGGACTACCGGGCAAGTGTGAAGTGAAAAACGCCGGGAGTGTTCGAACGTTCGAACTTTACCTTTTACCACCTTTCTATCTTTTGAATCACCCCAGAAGAAACGAACGTGGATACATTCCCGGCTTTTTCTATATATGGAGGTGCAAAGCATTATGAATGCTATCCCGGCTATAGTAGCAACAACAGTGTCTAGGCATTGTAATTGTAATGTCGAACCCACTGATCCGCTTTTGAATTTTGTTCTTTACGTGGTTACTGTGCTTGTTGTATTAGCGGTTTTTAAGATTTCCGTACATTTTACATACAACCACTAACAAGATCGCCCTTGATCTTTTTGCATTCTGCCGGGATGTGGGCGCACTATCCCACCTCCCGGCGCAAAAAAGATGATAACAGCCCTTATAAAGCCCAGAACAGCCACACCGCAGACCATAGCCAAAAGCTACCGTCTGCCGCCGCCCTCCTTTCTTCGTTGGCAATGCCCTTTCCCTTAGAAACTACGCAGTTGTGTTATCTGTGGCAAGGGTGAAGCCCGGAGGGTTCAGCCCGACCATAAGCAATTATATCTTTATCAGTCCCCGGAGCAAGCTTTCGCCCTTGGTCTTTTGTCCCCTTGGGAGGGGGCAAGGGGACACCATAGAAAAACAAGAAAAGCGCATTTTGCTTTCGTAGTTTTTCATGGGAGGGGTTCGGAATGGTACACAAAGTATCACCCCACCCATGTAACAGCAACACATAACCCAACAACAAAAACAATATGGGGAAGTATCTCATGGTGTGAGTGGCGTGCGCACAGAAAACAACAACGACAGCCGGAGTGGGTTCGATTCCCACACTTCCCCCTAAAGTTCGAACGTTTGAACTTTTACCCCGGTAATTTCAGCAAGCTGATTTTATAAACAAAAAACATTTATAGATAACTAAGTCGGTTGCACAGACGTGTGTATTCTGCATTATCTATAAGAAAGGAGAAACATATGCCCGGTTTAACAATCATTGCGGCGGCAGAGACCGCCCCTACTTTCGATACCGCTATCGTAACTACTCTGCTTTCTGTATGTAAGTCCGTCATGGGTCTGTTCACAATGTATCCGCTGAACATTCTGCTGGCTGTTTCCGTAGCTTGTGCTTGCTTCGGTCTGTTCGGAGTTGCAAGACGTTCCGTATAACCCGGATCACGGTAGCTTAAGAGGGATGCAGAACGATCTGCACCCCTCTTTTTTTCACGAAAGGAGAACACAATGGCGTTTTTAATTTATACAATCTTTATTCTGGTTTGTTTAATCTCTTTTCTTATATTCATTTTTATAGGAAGAGAATCATGGCTTACTTACTTTATCATTATTTCTTTTATGTTAGGTTGTATGTTTGCAATTGCTAAAATTATTATAATTGTCGGAAAGGTGTTATTGCCATGAATGAGATTTTAACCATTTCTATTTTTATCATATTTTTAATGGTTTCAAAATGTGTTTTATTCTTCCCACAAGAAACTGACCGCCAGAAAGCTGTTAAAATCGGTTGTTATATGGGTACTATTGCCGCTTTCATCTTTGCGGCTGAAACCATTCAAAAATTCTTTTCATAAGGAGGGAAAATAGTTGGAACAAAAAACAATCAATCAAAACAAATTGCAGACGTTCCTCTGCATTATAGCCTTAACGCTTGGCGTTCTGGTCTCCGCTGTGCTGTTCAGTATGCCCCCGGTTCATGCCGCTGATAGTTGGGCGCTTGAAAGCAACGCCGGAACACATACGCTTAATTCCTCTTGGTATTCTAATAATTCTGATGGCTCTGTAAGCCATTATTTCAGACAAGAAACCGCATCTCTTACAAATAGCAATTATTTCTATGCGTTTGTTCATTTTGTAGACACTGGCGGTCACCAGTCCGGCTATTGTTATTATTTTTACATTAACGGCGGTAAATCTGTTTCAACATACGAATCACATGATAAATATATTTCTTATACTATGGATAATAACGGTTCAGTCAACACAGGTACTACAAATGGGAAATGGCGGTATGTAGAAATGTATTCAGTCAGTGATAACCATTATTCTGATTTCACCTACTATACAGATTTACCCGTGTTTGATTCTGAAGAATCTATGTTGAAATATTGTTTATCTGGTGATAAATCTGGTCTTATTACCCCCGATGTTCCCGATCTTACGGATGAATTATATACATTTACCGGCTTTTCAATCAATGGTAAAACAGCCCGGTGGACTGGCACAACGGAGCGTTCCCACCTCAAAGATCAAGATGTTGAGGAATACACCAGAATAACCTATGGTTTTGCCACTTCAGAAGATCAGACGCTTAACGCTGATAATTTTATTGAATATGATCAAGATTTTGCGGTTGGTGAAAAGCAAATGACAATCCCTTGGTCTGAAATTGAAAGTAATAAAAAAGACGGTGAGTTTATCCGGCAAGTTAATTTTATCCCTTGTTACCGTGTTCCCGGTGCGTTTTATCTCGGAAAAGGTGTAAAAGTATTTTTCAATTCTGACGGAACTGTTGACAAGATAAAGCAAGCCACAATTCCTACTGATTCTGAAACGATTGGAAATGATATTTCACTTATAGGTTTTAGATATGATAATTCGTTTCATGCAGAGTGGGTTGACGTTTGGTCTAATGCTGTTAATAAATCTGCTTTTGATCTTGATAGTAGCGGTCAATATCTTTCGTTAGGTATTAAGGCTGTTTACTATGACGGTTCAAAAGCTGATATTGATTTTTATTCCTTGGATAGAAAGAATTTAATATGGGATAAATTATTTTCTGATTTCAAAGAGAATAATGGTTCACCTATAAAGAGTTTGTACTTTACCCCTTACACTAAAACCGGGGTTAATAACCCTTGGAACAAAGGCAATTCTACCGTAGTAAATTTTGACGAAAATGGAAATGCTTCTTCATCTTTTGACACTGGTGATGATGGTACAGTACATCTTGATGATTTTAAATTAACTGGCGTAGTCTGGAACAAGCCAGTTGTTAAAAACGGAACTATTACATGGACTGGTACAACCCCTAACAATGATCTTTTTTTTATCCCGGATTCTGATACCTTGGTAATTGCCACGTATCCACGGTATGATTCGGATTTGAATACATCATATGAGACGTGGAGTACAACCACGATCGGCAAAGGCTCTATGAATGTCAATGTTGATTATCTTATAGATTACTATAAAAATAGTGAACTTGCATGGAGCGGTGAAATGTGGCTCACACCTTGTTATAAAAAGGGCGGTGTTCTTTATATGGGTGAGCCAGTCATCATAAATTGCCTAAAGGGTACTGTAAGCGACATTGTAGTTGATAAAGATACTGGAAAAGCTGAACAAGTAGATAAAACTGATCAGAATAAATCTGATGCAGATTCTATATTAAATGTAGGTAATCAGTTTTATTCTATCATTAACGGTTTAATAGGTTCATTGCAACAACTTCCGGCTCTTTTAACCGCAATTTTTGGCTTTCTTCCCAGTTCTATTATAAATCTGCTCTATGCTTCGTTTGCCGTCATTATTATTTGCCGTATTTTGGGGAGGTAACAATGTATATTTTGAAAGCCTTTATTGATTTATGTTTCGGTATTTTGAACATTCAAATTGTATTATTCGGCTATGCCTTTACGCTTTATTCGTTATTCTTATACTGTATTATCGGCGGTTTGCTGTTGTACCTTATTCGTAGACTATGGGAGTAATTTATTGATTACTTCCATAATAACCGCACCTTTACATACAAAAACAATTATTGCCGTAATGATTTTTACAAGAATGTAAATTCCTATAATCATTACCCAGAAATGGATTTTTTCTAATACGGACAATATTGCATCTGTTCTGCTGTCGGCTTTATCGTCATTGTATCGTGTTAGGTTGATATAATCATTTTTCTGTAATGGTTCAGAATTGTCATTCTCTGTATCTTCCATATAGGAATATATAGCATTGTGTTCTTTTTCATCACGATATTTTGCATAAGCATAACCGCAAATAATTATAAGTAAAGCAACCCCAAAAATAATTATTATATTCATTTGTAACCCCTCCTATGTGTTTTCTTAATTCTAACACATGGGATCATTTTTCACAAGAAAGGACAAAACATGAATGAAAACATTACAATTCAAGACAATATGCAAGAAAATTTACAAGTCGATTCTATCAACTCTGGCTCTGATGATAACGGAATTTATACCGTTGATGATGATGCTACTGTTGTCATGTCTGGTGATCTTCTCCCCGGAGGAACTGACGCAAACGTTGACACGTTGCAGCCCGGTGATGATACAGAACTATCTGACACTACAACAAGCAATAGCTCCCTTTCGGTCTCTTCTGGTGATGTGGTTGGTAATGAACACGTTTATATCAGTTTGGCAGATCTGGAAACCTATCAAGCGGACACTGTGGAAAATCAGATTGATTACTCCGCTTTTCTGGAAAGCATTGAAGCAAAAATTGATGATCTGAATTACAACATTACGGCATTGTTGTTTTTTATCGTGTTCGCATGGTGCTATGAACGTATCAAGAACGCCGTTCGGTCTTTTAATGGCGTAGGTCTTAAATAGGAGGAAACAAACATGAATAGCCTTATTCAATTTATCATAGGTGATGCAACAACATTTACCCCGGCTTGTATGGTCGGTTTGATCGTCTTTTGTATGGTTCTGGAATGTATCGGTTCTCTTGCCTATAACATTCTGAAGAATGGGAGGTGATTAGCTTGGTATATCTGGTACTGTTAGCATTTATAGTAATGATGTATTTTAGTGTATGCTTCCGCATTGCCGTATTACATCCGTTTGCAACGATCTTTAATCTTATAAAGGATCTCCCGGAATATTTTATTCACAAGAAATGGCGCAATCTGAAAACCGGGATCATAGAATGTTTTGTTGCGTTGTTCGGCAAAGGTAAAACCCTCTCCGCTGTGCATAAGGTGATAAGACTGTATAAAAAGTACAACAACAAAGTTGTATATGATGATCTCCGGGGTAAATGGGTCACCCAGAGAGTGAACATTATTTCAAACGTGGATCTGATCGGCACACCCTACACGCCTTTTGTCTCCTTGCGCCAGATCGTAGACGTTGCCGAAACTGTTCGAGCGTATGATGAACAACACGACACATTGACTTGCACTCTTGTCTTGGGTGATGAATTTTCAGTACAGCTTAACAGCCGTACTTTCAAGACAAACATAGACCCCTTGTTTCTCAATACTCTGCTGACGTGCCGCCACCACCACATCAGTTTGTATTATACTTCACAGCGGTTTAATCACGTAGACGCATTATTGCGACAAGTTACAAGCCGGGTTATATCTTGTGACAAACAGTGGCGTTTTTTGGTGCATAGAGAATATGACGCCTATCAGTTAGAATATGCTACTGATCCTACGTTGGTACGCCCCTTGCGCCGGTTCGGTTGGTTCGTAAGAGATAAAGATTATCATGCTTATGATACTCTGGCTTGCGTGGACAATCTTGCAAAAGACTGTAAAGCCGGGAACATGATCCCGGAATCAGAAATTATCATGTTACAGAATAATACGCCCTCTGATATGGATGCAGTTACTACACCGTCAAAGAAATACACCAGAGCGCAGAAGAAAGCGCAGAAGTAAGGGGGAAACGGTGCGCCGTGGTAAGCGTTGCGCACGGCGCACCGTTCGAACGTTCGAACTTTCACACACCACACACAAGGAGAAAAAAAACAATGTTTCAATATATGCATTATCTGTTTAACGAAACAGAGATCAGATTCTATAAAAAATATAAACTATTTCCAGACGAATTATTTCAACAACTTCAAAATCTGGGTTTCTCCAGAGAATCATTCAAACCTATTCAGAAAGAAATGGACAGATTATTTTTATTACAAAAAGAGGAAAGCACATGGACAAAGACAGACTGTGACCCGTTCTCTGGGTCACCTACTTGACAATAGCAACACTTTAGAGTCACCTTGCAAAAAAATTACAAGGAGTGTTGAAACATGGAAACAGTTTATAATTGTCGGCGTTACCAGTATGAGACCGGGGAACACATCACATTTTACCACCATGCAATTAACGCCGGAAAAGAAAAGCCAGAGGACAGCTTGTTAAACAAAACCCATGACATAAGTGACCGCACCCCGGAAGCCGAAAAGCACGCAATGACGGTTTCTGCATCCAGAGCAAAAAACAACGTTTATAGGATTGCACGATCTAATAAATGGGATTGGTTCATTACTCTGACTTTTGACCGCACGAAAACAGATGCATCTGATTATGATTTAGTTTTATACCGGCTTAAAATTTTCCTCAACAATCTACAAAAACGAAAGTGCCCGGATATGAAATATATCATAGTTCCAGAATTACACAAGGACAAGGAACATTATCATTTTCACGGACTACTTGCAAACGTGGACAATCTCACATTCAAGGCGTGGAAAATTGACCGCAAGAAAAAACAGATTATCTACAATATTACAGACTGGTCATACGGTTTTACTACCGCCACAAAAGTCTTGGATACTGGCAGAGTGAGTAGTTACATTACAAAGTACATCACAAAAAGCGTTGACGAACACTTGAAAGAGAAACGCCGCTATTATTACAGTCGAAACTGCCACATTGCAGAAGAAGAACATTTTTTACTTGATGAGGAACATTTTCGCAAAATCTATGCAGACCGCATTGTGTATGTTAAAACCGTAGACATACCGCAAGCAAGTCAACAAATAACTTACTACGAACTAAAGTATTAAACAGACCACCCCGGACACCCACAAGGAAGCTTTACACCCCTTGAGGGGTTGGGGGTGATTTCATCCCACCGCTGTTAATTTTTCCGCCCACTCCCTATAAAAATTAAACACGAGAGTCCAGAGTACTGTCTGTGCTCTGGAAGCCACCTCTTCCACAAGCCCCATACAGAGCTATAAGCCCCGGACAGCTATATCACAAGCTATCCCTCACTACCGCCGCCATATGCCCCACCAGAGAAGCCACAGAGGGTCAAGGCACAGCCCCATAGATGCCGCCCTCCTTGACGCTCCGGGGCTTGCTCTGGTACGGTTGAATATAGGCAGATTACCGCCAGAGAGGGAGGAAACTATGTCAAAAAACATGACTTATGCTGACCGTCTTAAGATTGAAATGTATCTCAATGACGGCAAAACCCAGAGAGAAATAGCCCGGCTGATGAACCGGCATTATAACACAATTAACTATGAGGTAAAGAGAGGGCGCACGAAACTCCGTAACGGTCAAACGTGGCTTGAATACGACTATTACAGTGCAGAGATCGGACAACAGAAACATGACTACCATGCAGAAAGTAAAGGGCGTGACTTAAAGATCGGCAATGATTACGATTTTGTGAAACACGTTGAGCATTGTATCATTGATCTGAAATATAGTCCATACGCCGCTTTACAGTCCGCTAAAGGCAAGTGTCGCACAGAAGTTTGCGTAACTACTCTATACAATTACATTGACCGTGGCTTGTTTATGAATGTGACGAATAAAAATCTACCATGGCGCAGAGATACGCCGAAACAAGAATATAATGAAGTTCGTCCGTCTTATAAGAATCTAAAAGGAAGATCCATAGAAGAACGTCCACGTGAGATCAAGAAGCGTAAGACCGCCGGACACTGGGAACTCGACACCGTTGTTGGTGGACAAGGAAAGAGTAGTAATTGTCTGCTTGTTCTCACAGAGCGAAAACACCGTGATGAAATTATTATGCCGATACCAGACAAAACCGGGAACGCTGTTTCTTGTGCCCTCGATGATCTGGAACGTGCTTATGGCTCTGATAAGTTCCGGGATATATTCCGCTCGATCACTTGCGACAACGGCACGGAGTTTCTTGATCAGAACGCTCTTGAAAAGTCTATAAACGGCGGTGAACCCAGAACGACAATATACTACTGTCATCCTCACAACCCCGGAGAGCGTGGAAGCAATGAGAACCAGAACCGCATGATTCGCCGTTGGTTTCCTAAAGGCTGTGACTTTGCAGAGGTTACCCCGGAGCAAGTCGCAGAGGTGCAAGAGTGGTTGAACAATTACCCCCGGCGTATGTTTGGCGGTAAATCCTCTAATGAAATGAAAGCTTTGTAAAAGTTCGAACGTTCGAACGGCAATACAAAAGACGGCTACCGTTGGCAACCGTCTTGTTTTGCTGTCTGCTTTTGTGCATCTTCTACAATTTCATTAGTCGCAACCATATAATAAATTATGCAATATGATGAATTTACGTTTTTTCGGAGAAAATCACAAAAATTTATTGACATTTACATTTTCTGGCGGCACGTTTCTGTACTTTTTCTTCGTACATCAGGCTGTCGGCCTG
>ERZ1026894.1553-NODE-1553-length-13310-cov-3.207167_pt1 | contig 13310 bp, 9 predicted proteins | sample MGYA00380177_ERZ1026894 | MGnify/ENA primary metagenome ERZ1026894 (study PRJEB33269, sample SAMEA4719813) | human gut metagenome | biome: human-associated habitat; feature: organic feature; material: feces | place: Cameroon | collected 2013-10 ... | reverse complement strand
CACTTACAGCAAAAAAATGATGAAAATTTCTTCAAACTGTCAAACTTGGGTTAATGTTGTAATACCCATATTCCTGTTTTCAGGATTCTGCCAACGCATTCGATTCCTGTCGTCTTACAATCCCTCTCATCTGCAAACCATCCAGACAATTGCCTGACAATCGCCAGGTAGCCAACTATCTGTTTATCAGAATATTACAGCAAAAAACCAGACAATCTGACAGTTTTTTGAAAATTCTCGGTTTTACTGAAAATCAGCGTTATGGGCAACTTTTACTCATATCGATTAAATCAATTCCGCCAACGGGTAAAACATGGTTGATCCGCTTAGCAACGAAGTGTCTGCCATTTGGGCTATCTCCGGTTTGCAGGTGTAACACCATTGTAGCATATCTTACCTGTTTATTAAAACGCATGTAACATCTTTGACATACGGCGGCAGTACTTTTGCAGCAGTAAACACCTTTAGATCAATCTTCAGAATTTAATCATTAAGGTATAATATATTAAGGTAATAAAGAGAATGAAAAAGAAGACATTCGGAGTTTGCGGCAGAAACAGGATTGCCGTATTGTCAATGGCAGCGATGATGTTGCTGGGTGGTTTGAATTTGCAGGCACAGAAGAGCAATGCAGCTTCTGGCAACGGCAATGCAGCAGTGGCGACCGCTGGAGCTTTGGGCAACATAACGCCAGAGACGGTACGTTCGGAATGGAAGAAGCTGAAGGGCGATATCACGCTCTATATGGCTAACGACCTCGGAAGAAACGGTTATTACGACCAGAAGCCCATCGCTGAACTGATGGGAGAGATGGGAGAGGTATTAGGTCCGAAATGTGTGCTTGCCGTTGGCGACATTCATCATTTCAACGGCGTGGCATCTGTCAACGACCCGTTGTGGATGACAAACTTCGAACAGGTTTATTCGCATCCCGAACTGATGCTCGACTGGTTTCCCGTGTTGGGCAACCATGAATACCGCGGCAACACTCAGGCTGTTCTCGACTATGGCAAGGTGAGCCGCCGCTGGATGATGCCGGCCCGCTACTACACCAAGGTGTTCAACAAGAAAGGCACCACGCTTCGTGTGGTATTCCTCGACACCACACCGCTCATCGACCGCTACAAGCAGGACGCCGACGTTTATCCCGATGCCTGCAAACAGGACATGAAGGCAGAACTGGACTGGCTCGACAACACGCTGAAGAATGCCAAGGAGGACTGGGTAATCGTTGTGGGACATCATCCCATCTATGCATACACCGACAAAGCCGAGAGCGAGCGCACAGACATGCAGACCCGTGTGCTCCCAATACTGAAGCGCTACAAGAACGTGGCGATATATGCCTGCGGACATATCCACAACTTCCAACACATCAAGATGAAAGGCGACGACATTGACTATGTGGTCAACACGTCGGCATCTCTCGCCCGTCCGGTGCAGGCAATCAAAGGCACGGTGTTCTGCAGCTCCGATGACGGTTTCTCTGTCATCTCTGCTTCAAAGAAGCATCTCAACATGTATATGATTGACAAGGAAGGCAAAGTGATTCACGAGATTCAGAAATCAAAATAACAGATGAAGAAGATTCTATTCAGTGCGGCTCTTCTTGCCGCTGCGACTACAGCCGTCAGTGCTCATACGCTCGACGGCATAGTCAAGGATAACAAGACGGGCGAACCGCTCATCGGCACCGTGGTGCGAGTGAAGGAACTGCCCAACGTTAGTACTACTACAGGCCTCGACGGTACGTTCTCTCTGCATGAACTGCCCGACAAAGGCAAGTTCACCCTCATCATCACCTATTTGTCATACAAGACAAAGGAGATGGTGGTGGATGTGGCAAAAGACTACTCCAAAGGTTCTAAAGACGGCAAGGACGGACAGCTGACAATCGCCATGGACGAAGATGCCAGACAGTTGGGCGAAGTAGTGGTCACGGGGCACCGCGAATACCGTTCCGACCGCAGTGCTGTGGAGACGGTGAAGAATGCCGGCACAGTGCTCAACGTGATGAGCCAGCAGAGCATCCAACTCTCGCCAGACGTGAATGTGGCAAGCGTGCTCCAGCGCGTGTCGGGAGTCACCATGGAGCGCGATGCCTCCGGCGAAGCCTCTTATGCCATCCTGCGCGGTATGGACAAGAGATACAACTACACGCTCGTGAATGGCGTGAAGATACCGAGCCCCGACGACAAGAACCGCTATGTGCCTCTGAATATTTTCCCATCCGACATGATGGACCGTCTGGTGGTTTCAAAGTCGCTCACCGCCGATATGGAGGGTGATGCGGCAGGAGGCGTGGTGGACATGGTGATGAAGGACGCTCCTTCTCGCTTCCAGCTGCAGGCAAACGCCGCCATCGGAGCCACCGACTATTTCTGGAAAGACGGCAGAGACTATCTCACCACCGACCGTTCTGACTATACCCACAAGTCGCCATACGAGGCTAACGGCGCTGACTACAAGGCTACGATGAGCGACTTCAAGAACGGTCCGGTGCGTCTGAAGAGCCATTCCACTCCTGCCCCAAACTTCGTGGGCGGACTGAGCATCGGCAACCGTTTCTGGAAAGACCGTCTCGGAGTGATGCTCGCCGGAAGCATCCAGAACACCTTCCGTGGCACTGAGCGAACATACAACTCGGTGAAGATGGCATCGGGAGAACAGGCGATGTATATCTCAAACCTGCACCACCGCTACTACAGCATCCACGACCTGACCTCCGGTCTGCACGCCAAGATAGACCTGACGTTGCCTGGACACAAGCTGGAATGGTATAACATGTACGTGAGGTCTAACTCAAAAGGCGTTCGCTACAACAACGGCATCAGCACCGAATATATCGCTGCCGACTCATACACACAGGACGACGAGGTGCGCTCTACATCTACCACACAGAGCATCTTCGCCACAAACCTGAAAGGAACGCATCATCTCACTAAAGACTTCACCGTGGACTGGTCGGGAATATTCTCACAGGCCAGGGAGGAAGACCCCGACAGGACATACGTCACGCTGACCAATACCGTCAGCCGCGATGCCAATGCCGAAGGCGACGTGGTGGACGGTTTGATATGGAGCACGGACAAGAACATCACGAGGACGCTGCCGAAGAGCGCCGAACGCAGATTCCAGCACAACAAAGATACCGATTGGGCAGGCTACATCAACCTCTCATACGACACGCATTTCGGCAACGACGTTGACGCCCTCTGGAAAGCCGGAGCGCAATATCGCCGCAAGGAGCGCAGCAACAGATACTACTCGTATATCTTCAATCCTGCCGACATCTCGCAGAAGCTCGACGGAAACGGATATGACCAGTTTGCCAATGTTGACTGGGTGTGCAAGACTCCGTATTCTCAAGCCTCACAGCTCAACTACGACTCAAAGGAGCATATCGGCAGTGCCTACGCCATGGTGACCCTGAAGAGCAGGATAGGCGAAGTGTATGCCGGTTTCCGTGCTGAGCACACCAATCAGATATACACCATGCTGCAGCATTTCCGCAATATGGGACAGGTGGGCGAACAGAGCTATTGGGACTATCTGCCATCGGCATCGCTCAAATGGACACCGACGGCGAAGATGAACGTGAGACTCTCTTACTATCGCAGCATCAACCGTCCGGGATTCTATGAAATCGTGCCTTATCAGATTCAAGGCGAGGAATACCAGGAGAAAGGAAATCCGAACCTGAAACGTGCACGCATCGACAATCTGGACCTGAGATGGGAATGGTTCCCGAGCAAGACGGAGCAGATACTCGTCGGCGTGTTCTACAAATACCTGAAGGATCCTATCGAGCAGGTGTTCGTCACTTCAGACGGTAAGATAGGTGCCGGAACGGATGCCTACTACATGCCTGACAACCTCGGTAATGCCAAGAACATGGGCTTCGAGATTGATGTGATAAAATACATCCGCCACTTCGGCGTGAAGGCGAACTTCACCTACACCCACTCCCGCATCACCACATCTAAACGTGAATACCAGGAGGGCAGCGCGGAGTATAAGACAGGAGTGACACAGACCCGTCCGCTCGTTAACCAGGCACCACACACCGCCAACCTCTCCCTGCTGTATAAGGACACGGAGAACGGCTGGAACGCACAACTCGCCGCCTCGTTTACAGGCGCCAAACTCGCTCTCGTATCGCCATTCAAGAATGCCGACCAGTGGGACAAGGAGATGTTCGGTCTGGACCTCAGCGCAGAGAAGCAGTTCAAAAACGGCATCTCGATATTCTTCAAGGCAAACAACCTGCTCGACGCAAAGCGCGAGAGATATCTGAAGACCGTGAACCCGGACAATCTGGAATACGAAGGACAGAAGAAGGACAAGACCATCGTGGGAACATACAAATACGGCAGGACGTTCCTTCTCGGTGTGAGATACAAACTGTAATGCATAGAGTGTTTAGCTTTCAGAAACCCAAACCACAAAAAAAAGAAATAAAATGACAAGGTCAAAAGTAATATACAGTGCGCTGATTATGGCAGCTGCAACATTGTTCTCAACATCTTGCGAGAACGACAACATCAATCCATACGATTACGTGAACAGCAACGGCAACGGCAGCAACGAGAACCAGGGCTCTGCCGATGTAATCAAGACCGCTATGGCAGAATATCCCAAGGGCTCTCTGGTGTGGACCAAAGACACCACTCTGAGCGAGAGCGTGGAGATACCTGTAGGCACCTCGCTATACATCGAGCCGGGAGTCACCGTGACATGCAAGTCAGAGGTTCAGGTGCCTGTAGAAATCGTGGTGCTTGGCAATCTCTACTGCATGGGAACGGCAGAGAAGCCCGTCATCTTCACTTCCGACACCAGGAAGACTGAAGACTGGGGAGGAATAATCTGCGGATACAATTCGGAGGAGGTAGTGCTCAGCCATGTCGACATCGCCTATGCCGGAGCCACACCGACGGAGTCGTCGGCATCATTCCAGAACAAACTGTTCAAGACTACCATCGACGGCGGTGTGCCTGCCTTCCACTTCTGCAATGTGAACGGCAAGTTCGTGATTGCTGACAGTTTCTTCCACGACAACTACAACGACCAGACATACTTCACCGGCGGCAACGGCGTGATAGTGAACAACATCTTTGCCGATTCCGGCAATGCCGCCGACGGTGGCGAGGCTATCAACGTGAAAGCAGGCTGCAAGCTCGACGTTGCCAACAACGTCATCTACAACGCCTGCACCAACGCCTTCAAGCTCTCTAATGCCGGCAACAGCGAAGTGATTCCGCTCACTGAGATGACCGTCTACAACAATACCATAGTGGATTGCGGATGGCGTCGCTCCAAGAACAAGAAAGGTGGTTCGGTATGGGTGGAGAAGGCTGCAAAACCTGTCTTCGTGAACAACCTCGTATATGATTCCCGCTTCGGTCTGAAGCAGCCTAAACAGGATGGTGCCGACATGGAGCACAGCCGCCTCACTCCTAACTATTACTACGCCTCAACGGAGAAGGGCGTAGAGCAGATGGCAAAGGGAGCATCGCTCTCCATATGGTTTGACACCGACATCAAGAGCAGCGTGGCCGGCCAGCTCGACCCGCTCTTCAAGAATTTCCGCCAAAGCGACATTATGGACATCAACTGTCAAACGGACAAATTGGAGGACGGTGCTCCGCTGGCTTTCGACAAGACATGGGATTTTGACTTCCAGCCTGGCAGTCCTGCCCTCTCTGGCGGCGTGACAGATTTCAGCCGTCTCTTCCCCAGCGGACTCCCATTCTTCGGTATGAAGAAGGTGAACTTCCTCGACAACAGCAACGACATCAATTATTATTTCACCGCTCCACTGCCAAGCGCACGATTCGGAGCATGGATGTAACCATGATACTTACAGACGGTCTGACGACTGGAATCCACTCTTCTGAAACACCAGAATCCAAGCAAGTCCCAATGACCGTTTGGAGATAAAGAAACAAAGTAAAGATTTGAAAATGAAAAAGACAATCACAGTTCTTGCTGCCTTGTTCCTGTCATGCTGCGGCATGCAGGCACAGGACGGCAAGTCCGCTAAATTGACATTCCAGAGACCCCGTCTCGTGGTGGGCATCGTGATAGACCAGATGCGCTGGGACTATCTCTACCGTTATCAGCAGCGCTATACAGAAGGTGGATTCAAGCGCCTGCTCAACCAGGGATATTCTTTCGAGAACACACGCATCCCATATATTCCGTCGGTCACGGCGATAGGCCACACCTGCATATACACGGGCAGTGTGCCAACGGTGCACGGCATTGCAGGCAACAACTTCTATAAAGACGGCAAGAAGGTGTATTGCACCACCGACAAGACGGTGAATCCCGTGGGGACAAAGAGCGAATCAGGACAGATGTCGCCCCGCAACCTGTGGGTAACCACAATCGGCGACGAGATGAAACTCGCCACCAACGGACGATCTAAGGTTGTCGGCATTTCGCTGAAAGACCGTGCCTCTATCCTTCCTGCCGGACATAATCCTGACGGGGCATTCTGGTTTGACGACGAGACGGGCAATTTCGTGACGAGCACATATTATATGGACAAGCTGCCCACATGGGTGACGCGCTTCAACCGCGAGAGGCACGCCGAGAAATATCTCTCTGAAAAATGGCAGACAATATATCCCAAAGACTCCTACATAGAGAGCACTGCCGACGACACTGAATATGAAGACGGCATCAAGGATGGCGAAAAGGCGCTGCTGCCTCTCGACCTGCCGTCGCTATACAGGAAATATGGTTATGAGATAATCCGCAAGACACCGTTCGGCAATTCTCTGACCTTCGACATGGCCCGCGCCGCTATAGAGGGTGAGCGCCTTGGCGCTGACGACGATGTGGACATGCTGGCCGTGAGCTGTTCGAGCACCGACTATATCGGTCATCAGGTGGGTCCCAACGCCATTGAGATTGAGGATACATATCTCAGACTCGACCGCAGCATCGCTGACTTCCTCAACTATCTCGACGAGAAAGTGGGCAAAGGGAATTATCTCGTGTTCCTCACTGCCGACCATGGAGCGATGAACAACGCACGATTCCTTCAAGACCGCCGCATCCCGGCTGGGACATGGAACAACTCTGAAGTTGCCGACCGCCTCAACGACAGACTCGCAGAGGCATTCCCCGGTTGTGGCAAGATAGTGAGTGAGGTGATGAACTATCAGGTGTTCTTCGATATCGCCAAAATTCGCCAGCTGCATCTCGACTACGACCGCATCAAGCAATGTGTCGTTGACGAACTGCTGACATACTCCTCCGTGCTCTATGCCTGCGATATGGACAAGGTGATGACCGCCACCATTCCCGACGACGTGAAGCGGCGCATCATCAACGGTTATTGCCGCGGCAGGAGCGGCGACGTGCAGATTGTGCTCAAACCCGGCTTCTATGCCCACAGTATGAAAGGCACCGACCACGGAGCATGGAATCCCTACGACACACACATCCCTCTCCTCTTCATGGGATGGGGCGTCAGCCACGGCAGCGCCACAGAACTCACGGAGATGACTGACATCGCTCCTACCATCGCTGCCATGCTACATGTGCAGGCACCAAGCGGATGCGTGGGCAGACCATTACTTCCTTAATTCCAAATCGGTCATTAGGATTACAGCCCTAATGACCGATTTGGGTTTATTTTTTGGGGAATTAATGTGCTCTCTGTCAGAAACTGCAACAAAGGCGTGTGCTGAGCACAGTGAAGTTTCCGTTCCCGTTGTTGATATACTGGAATGACGGCTGTATGGCTATCGACTTTGTGAGCTGTCGCCGCCATGTCAGTTCCAGCGAGAATTCATTGTCCTGACAGAACTGTGCATACTGTCCGGAGATGCCACATCGGTATAAGCGCCTCCTGCCTCGGCATAACGGTAGCAACCGCTCTCTCTGCATGTGTTTTCTGAATATTGAGCCATGCAGGTGATGGTCTTTTCGCCTGATGTCCACACCGGCTGCTCGCCATACACCCACCAGGCACAACTCGTCTTGTGGACAGCCTCATCGGCTGGCGCCATCTCATCTTCGTCGTCGAAGACGAACCGGCGGGTATGGAGAGTAACTCCGGCATAATACAAAGCGCCACGCCAGGAATACTCCAGCTGAGAAATGTTGAAGATGCCGTCACGCTTTGGATTGACGATGAACGGATTGTCATGGTGTTTCCATCCGTTGTAGCCTACACCGTTATACAGACTGTTCTTGAAAGTCCATCCACCCCTACTCACGTCGAAATATACCGTCAGGCCCGACAGCGGATAGTTGGCTATCGGATAGCTTGCGGCGATTGTAGGGAAGATGCCGCACGAACTGTTGGTGAAGAGAGCAGTGACATCAGAAGTGAAGAAATCCTCATTCACGTTTCTCACTCCCACAAACAGGTGTCCTGCCTTCCATTCGTGCATATATCCCAACACGGCAATGCCGGCAAACATATTGTCTGACTCTATGTTTGAGAACCCCTGCCAGTCGTTGATGATGCCGTCGCCGGTCTTCGCCACATGCAGCGTAGCGGCTTCCAGCGATCCTGCCTTCCATAGCGGAACGCTCATTTCCAGTCGCAGCAGGTTCACCCAATTAGTACCTTTCTTCAAGTCCCATTGCCATTCCGTGGTATAGTTGCCCCCGAAGCTCTGTGCATTCGCCAGACTGGTGCTGATGCAGCATAGTGCCGACAGCAGGATATTGCGTTTCGTTGTCTCCATAATCTAAAAAAACGGTGTTCTTCCGTAAGTATGCTATTATTCTGTCGTTAAGTATATCTTGTTATTGCGGTGCAAAATTACAAAAAAAAATCCTATTTTTGATTAGAAAGGCATTATACAGGTATTAGGAATCGATTGGAAACATACCTAAAAGATTTGATTGCATGTATGGTGAATCTGCTGTCATCGTTGCAAGATCAGGATGAGCTTTCTTGACGGACGAATAAAAAACAGGCAAAAGACACTTTTTTTATTGCCGCTATCGGGAATAATATGTATTTTCGCATCCATGATAAAGAAACTTCCCATCATACTCCTGAATTTCACAGGCATATACGATTATGAGTCGTTTGCCTCAAACCGGAACATCACACATGTTGACTGTAGCGACATCAATGGCGTGGACTGCTATTGTGATGAGCAGGCAAGGGCGGAACTGCACCGCAGACTCTCACCATTCCCTGCCAAGGCTCTGCATTTCATAGATTCCGGCGATTTCCATTATCTCACTGAATATTGGGTATCCAGACTGCAGGAACCGTTCTCGCTGATTGTCTTCGACCATCACCCCGACATGCAAGAACCGCAATGGGACGGCGTCGTGTCGTGTGGCGGATGGGTGACTGATGTGTTGGAAAAGAACCCATTTGTCAGAAATATCATTATCGTGGGGGCTTCGGATGAACTGATTTACCAAATACCTGTTCGTCTCAGAGAAAAGGTGTTGTTCTATAGTCAGGACGAAATCGACCATCATCAAGCATGGCCTTCAAAGGCAGGCAGACTGATACATGAGCCTGTTTACATCTCCATCGACAAGGACGTGCTGAGAAAGCAGGACGCCGTCACTGATTGGAGCAATGGAGACATGTCGCTATTGCGGCTTCAAGCCGTGCTACGCATTATCTATGCCCATGAGGAGGTAATAGGCGTTGACATTACCGGCGAATGTTCTGCCACTCTCGACTATCTTTCTGAAACGAGAAACGCTGAAATCAACAACATGGCCAATGCCGAACTGATGAAAATGATATTGGCGGAAGAACAACAGACTCATACAAATCAAAAGCGAGAATGAACAAAAATCACTTTAAACAACAAAAATATGAATACTTCTACACTTACGACCTCAATAACAATTCCCAAAATGGATTTGTCCTTACTCAAAGATTTAGCAAAAAAATTCGGATGGACTATAAACAACACCTCACAACAGATGTCTGGACTTGAAGAGGCACTTAACGATGTCAAGACAGGAAATGTATTTCACGCCAATAGTGCAAAAGACTTGATTGAACAGTGCTTAAAATAACTTGTTCTAATTAATCTTGTCGCAACAAGTAAAAATAACAGATTGGAATAAAAAGAAATATTGCTGCCTGGAGTTTTCCTCCAAACAGCAATATTTCTTTTTTCAGCCCCCAAACGATGTAATGAGCGTTTGGGGGCTGATAGTATTTCAGAAGATCAGCGCACTACCTTGTGTGCCTTGCCGTTCTCATCCACTACAATCTGCAGGCCCTTCATGCCTGGAGTTGCCTGACGTCCGTCGATGGTGTATGTAGCAACCGGACGGAGAGCAGTAGTTGTGGTTGCGGCATTGATACCGTTGGATACCATCTCCTCCACATTGACGAAGTCTTTCCATCCCTCAGCCTTGGCATAAGCGGCGGCAGTTCCTTCCGGAACGTAGAGCTTGCAGTCGGCAGTGTTCACGCTATAGAAGGTCTGGGCATATTCTGTGGTGCTCAGCGTTGGCGGCACCTCGGCATAGCAGTGGATAGTGGCGAGATGACCGCAGCAGAAGCTATACTGTCCCATGCTCTTGAGAGTGGATGGCAACGAGAGGTCTGTCAGTCCGGTATAGCAGAAAGCATCGTCCTTGATGTCGGTCACTCCCTCCGGGATAGTGGCTGAAGTGAGATTCTCGCAGAAATAGAACGCCTGTTTTCCGATGGTGCGCAGTGTGGTCGGCAGACTGACCTGCTCTATGCTGAGGTTTGCCATGCAGGCAGAGTCGCCAATCAGCTCTGTGCCGTCTTCAACGGCGAGCATTCCCTGAATGCGGTTCTTTGGACAGAAGCGCAGTGCCTTGTCGGCATTGCTATAGAGCACACCTTCCACATCATGATAATATGCGTTGGCAGCTGGCACGGTAATAGTGGCGAGGCTGTCGGTGAAGGTGCCGGGAGCGCATACAGAAGTAACGGTCTCTGGCAGTGTGATGTTGCGCAGACTGTAGCTGCTGTTGAACATATACTTGGTGATCTTGTCGTCTTCTGTATTATAGTAGTTGCCGTCGTAGTAGCTATAGCTTGCGCCACCTGCCTTGATGCGGGTGTCGCTGAGGTCGAGGTCAGCGAGCTTGCCGATAGACGACATTCCACGGATAATGCCCACGTCGGTGCCGTTGATAGGACCGGTGACTTTCATCTTCTTCACATAGAATTCCTGGTCGGGATATGTGTAGTGGAACTGCTGGTCGAAGTTGCCTGCCTCGGTCATGGTGATATGGATATATTCCATCATCTCACCGATCTGTGCATCAGGACTGTATTCCACTACAGAGAACTGGTTCCATGCCTTCTGTGCCTTGTAGCTCTCGGCGCTGCCGTCTGGCACATAGATGCGGAGATATGTCTCGTTGGTTCCGGCAAACACATTCTCATATTCGTTCTTGTAGAATGCCTCTGGCGCTGTTGACGAGCAGCACACCACGTTCTTCAGGTTTGTACAGTAGTTGAAAGCCAGATCGTCGATGCTCTTCACGTTTTCCGGTATCACCACCTGTCGCAGATTAGAGCAGTTTCCGAAGGCGTCCTCACCGATGGTGAGCGCGCTGCCTGTAGGGAGGTCTATGGTCACAAGATTCTTGCAGAAACTCATTGCCGACTTACCGATTACCTTGGTGGTATGCGGGAATTTCACCGTGGTGATGCGTCCGCAGTTGTAGAACAGGTATGGTCCTACCACGTCGTTCTCTGCAAAATAGTCTACGTATGAACTCGTGGCGAAACTGTATTCCGAATGGTATGCGGCACCGCCTTCCACAATTCGTGCTTCCGACATGTCGAGATCGCGCAGGGCTCCTACATAGTATGCCGACTCTTCGTCGTCGTTGCAGCCTGCCATGTTGCGCAGCACTGCCATGTCGTCGCCATTAAGCTGTCCGCTCAGGGTGAGTTGCTTTACTTCGCTGAGATAGTTGGGGTTGGCCTCCTGAACGAGGGTGCCCAGCGTACCAGCTGTCTTTACTTCGATTGTCAACGATTCCTGTGCGTACAGTCCATGAGCCGTAAGCAGAAGAGAGATTGCGAGAAGAATCTTTTTCATATGCGTTAGGATATTGGTTGTTATATAAATGTTGTTTGACGGCTGCAAATATATGCCATTTATTTTAAAAGTCTTTCATTTTGCACAAATATTTTTCAAAAACATTCGCATTTTGCCACAAAATACAACATTTAAGCAAGTCAACATAGCAAAAGAGAGGATATTTTCAGCTACAAATCTGTCATTATGCCGTTTTGGAGTAAGAAACGCCATACCTAATTGTAGGTATTTTGACAGAAAAAGGTTCCTGACTTCATAATATTTCTTAAGACGGCGAACATTTTGTTTGCCGTTCAGAACTAAATCCGTAATTTTGAATTGATTTCAGAATTTCAACATTTTATTTTTATTAAGCAACCATAATTATGGAGAATAACAAAAAGAAGTATTGGGGGAAGACCATCACCTCGTTTGTCTTTGTATTGTTCACTATGCCGCTCGGCCATGCCATGATGAGAATCATGGAAGACACGATGTCTCACAGCGCCGTGAACACCAGTGCCGTCATCATGGGATTTGCAGGTCTGGCGATGGCGGTGATCGGAGTGTTCGTGAAGGGCGACACCAAGCGCACCATCTGGGGACTCTTCGGCGCACTGCTGTTCTGGACAGGCTGGGTGGAGTTCATGTTCGGATATTTCGCCGCACGCTTCGGCGTGCATTACGACCTTGTTGGGTCTGGAGTTGTGCAGACCACAACGGAATATGTGAACGGAATAGGTGTGAACCATCAGATGCTCATCAACGGCGTTGACGTGAACAGCATTCCGCCTGCCGAACTGAAGGCGATGCGCGGTTCGCGTCCTGAATATCTCATTATGCCGGCATCGTTCGGATTTTTCGTGATGTTCATGGTGCTCTATGTGTTCGGTTCGAAGACGGGATGCCATTTCATGAACTGGATGCAGAAGGTGTTTTTCCGCGAGAAGCGCAACGAGGTGGTGCCAAGCAACATGAGCCACCACGCTTCCATCTCCACCTTCCTGGAGTTCAACCTCATCAACTGGGCGTGCTACCTGTATCTCATGTTCGTTTACGACCCAGAATTCTTTGGCGACAGCCATCCTGTCACCATCGCCAGCGCCGTGGGATGCGTAATCGGAGCGGTATTCATGTTCCGCCACCAGCTGAAACTGCGTGCCTGGGGACCCAACATCAGAATGTCTATAGCCACCGTGATAGTGTTCTGGACTGCCGTGGAGGTGTTTGCCCGCAACGGCATGTTCACAGAGATATGGGTTGAACCGCTACACTATGTGCCTCAGA
>ERZ1026894.1549-NODE-1549-length-13327-cov-3.418098_pt1 | contig 13327 bp, 10 predicted proteins | sample MGYA00380177_ERZ1026894 | MGnify/ENA primary metagenome ERZ1026894 (study PRJEB33269, sample SAMEA4719813) | human gut metagenome | biome: human-associated habitat; feature: organic feature; material: feces | place: Cameroon | collected 2013-10 ... | reverse complement strand
GTCCCAACTCCGTCGCCGTTATCGGTGCGTCCAACGACGAAACGAAGCTGGGCGGAATGCTCGTGAAGAACATGCTGAACGCCGGCTTCAAGGGCAAACTGTACCCCATCAACCCCAAGGGCGGGGAGATCATGGGCCTCAAGGCCTACCCGTCCGTCACCGACGTCGGCGAGCCCATCGACCTCGCTGTCGTCGCCGTCAAGGCCGCCCTCGTGGAGGGCGAGGTCAGGAAGATGAAGGAGGCCGGCATCAAGTACGCCGCCATCCTCACCGCCGGGTTCAAGGAGGACTCCCCCGAGGGCGCCGAGCTCGAGAAGAAGCTCGTCCAGGCCGCCAAGGAGTCCGGAGTCAGGTTCCTCGGCCCCAACTGCTTCGGCCTCATGTGCGCCGGCAAGGGTGTCAACGCCACCTTCACATACATGCTCCCCAAGACCGGGAACATCTCCATCTTCTCCCAGTCCGGAGCCGTCGGCTCCTCGATCATCGACTGGGCCGTCGCCAACCAGATGGGTCTCGCCCACTTCGTCACCTTCGGCAACAAGGCCGACATCGACGAGGCCGACATCCTCGAGGAGATCGCCGAGGACCCCGAGACCAAGGTCATCGGGATGTACTGCGAAGGGATCTCCGACGGAGAGAAGTTCGTCCAGGCCGTGGAGAACATGTCCGTCAAGAAGCCCATCGTGATCTTCAAGTCCGGAAGGACCCAGGCCGGATCCGCCGCCGCCTCCTCCCACACCGGTTCCCTCGCCGGATCCGATGCGGTCAACAACGTCATCTTCAACAAGCTCAACATCTTCAGGGCGCTGGACCTGGACGAGATGTTCGATGCCCTCGGCGTGTTCAGCACCTGCAGTCCGATGAAGAAGGACGGCATCGCCATCATCACCAACGCCGGAGGACTCGGAGTAATGTCCGCGGATGCCGCATTCGACGCACCGCACATCAACGCCGTCAAGTTCTCCGACGAGACCATCGCCGAGATCAAGAGGCGCGTCCCCACCGTCGCCGGACTCACCAACCCGATCGACGTCCGCGGAGACGCCAAGCCCGAGTACTTCAGAGAGGTCATCGACATCGTCACCAAGGACCCCAACGTGGGCGGACTCGTCATCATGGGATCCCCTCTCGACACCGCGGATCTGGAAGCTGTCGCCAAGATCATCGTCGAGATGAGGGACGAGATCCCCGTTCCGACCACCGTGTGCTTCGCCGGAGGCTCCAAGTGCGACAGGGCCAATGCCATCCTCAAGGAGGGCAGGGTCCCCACCTATCCCACTCCCGACAGGGCCGTCCGCGCTCTGTCCATCCTCAGGAGATACACCATCAGGAAGGATGAGAAGCAGGACCCGCTCAAGGTCCCCGCCATCTCCGGAAGGGCCGTCTCCGAGAAGATCATCGCCAAGGTCAGGTCCGAGGGACGCGGTTCCCTCACCGAGGCCGAAGGGAAGGAGATATTCGCAGCCTACGGCATCCCCACGCCCGGCGAGGCCCTCGTCAGGTGCTCCGACGATGCCGCATCCGCCTGCGACAAGATCGGCTACCCTGTGGTCATGAAGATCGTGTCCCCCGACATCCAGCACAAGACCGATGTCGGAGGAGTCGTCGTCGGAGTCAAGGACTCCGCAGAGGCCGTCGCAGCCTACAACAGGATCATGGAATCCTGCACCAAGGCCGCCCCCAACGCCAGGATCGACGGTGTGTCCATCCAGCAGATGGTCTCCGGACAGGAGGTCATCCTCTCCATGATCAGGGACCCGCAGTTCGGACCCGTCATCTCCTTCGGACTCGGAGGGATCTACGTCGAGATCCTCAGGGAGATCTCCCAGGCCCATGTGCCCATGACCGAGCAGCAGCTCGACGAGATGATCAAGAGCACCAAGGCCTACAAGCTCATGTCCGGCGCCAGGGGACTCCCCGAGGCCGACATCGAGTCGATGAAGGACGTCATCAAGAGGATGGTCCTCATCGCCCTCGAGAACCCCGAGATCCACGAGCTGGAGATCAACCCGGTCATCGTCGGACTCAAGGGCAAGGGCTGCTGGGCCGTCGACGCCCTGTGCACCCTGGTCAAGGAGTGATTTCAAACGGGGTCTCCGGACCCCGCCCAAACTTCTTACACACCTTTTATAACAGGCATCCCCGATTGACGGGCATGGCATCCGAGCTCATCTTCGTCGGTCTGGGCCTCAGCGGCACGGATGGAATGACAGTCAAGGCGATGAACGCTCTCAGGGAGTGCGACAGGATCTACGCCGAATTCTACACCTCCGTCCTCATCGGAACGAAACCCGAGGACCTGGAGGCCGCCATCGGCAAGAAGATCCACATCCTCTACCGCTCCCAGGTGGAGGAGTGCGACGACATCATCGCGGACGCGAAGACCATGAGGGTCGGATTCATCACCGCCGGCGACACCATGTCGGCCACCACCCACGTGGATCTTAGGATCCAGGCCTCCGAGGCGGGCATCCCCGTCAGGGTCTTCCACGGGATCTCCATCTTCTCCGCATGCCCCACGTCCCTGGGGCTGCAGCACTACAAGTTCGGCAGGACGGTCACCCTCCCGTTCATGGAGGAGAACTACCACCCCAAGTCCCCCTACGACCACATCATGGAGAACAAGAAGCGCGGTCTCCACACCATGATCCTCCTGGACATCAGGGCGGACGAGCTCAGGTACATGACCGCCCACCAGGCCATCGAGTGGCTCCTCACCGCGGAGGACGAGTGGAAGGAGGGTCTGATCGACGACAGGACGCTGCTCTGCGTCGCATCGAGGGTCGGATCCCCGGATGAGAAGGTCTTCGCCGGATATCCCCAGGACCTTCTCAAGATGGACCTCGGCGAGCCCCTGTTCACATTGGTCCTCCCCGGGAACCTGCATTTCATGGAGGCCTTCGCCCTCGTGAAGTTCGCCGGAGCCCCCGAGGAGATCGTCGAAGACGAGTGATTCCTGAGTTGGACGGGTCCCCAGGCGATCGGGGGCCCTCCGGAATGCCTTTTCCGATGCATTCAGCGGATGCTGTGCCAGCATGCACCGTTCTACACCGGGTTCTCATTTACAAATATTAAATATCGAAGAATAGGATACATCGTCCAACGGGCATTCCTGCCCGGGTGATTCGAATGGACAGCAAACAGAAAGGTATCGTTATCCTTGCTGTCGTCGTTGTCGTTATCGCCGCAGTGTTTGCCGCACAGGCCCTCGACGATAAGCACAACGAGGCCAGTTGTGATACATACTACTTCTATCTCGACGGGATGGATTCCAACAATGGATGGTATTCCGCCGACGGCGAGGATGCAGGGGCTGCATTCCTGAAGGCCATGGAGTCTATTGGTCTGACCGTGTCTATCAGCGACAAGGGCTGGCTGACGATCTCCGAGTATCCCAGCACATATGACAAGGCAACCAGCAGCGGAAAGGGAATCTCCATCTACGAGTACATCTCCAAGGATGTCTCGCAGCCCAACGCATCCTACTTCGCAACGGGTCCTGTCATGCCCGACGTGACCGGTAACATCCTGTACCTGGTCTACAGCAACTACTCGTTTGATGCCAACTACAATACCATCAACGAGATCAACCCGACCGTCAGCACCGCTTGGCAGACCACAGGCCCCTTCGCGGCCTGAATTAAACCGGGGGATTTCCCCCGTTTCTCATTTTCATGAATGAAAAGTCCCGTATCCTCATCAGCATTGCATTAGTCGTCATCGGTGTGGTTTGCGGGACCATCGCAGGGGTCTATGCCTATTCATCCGATGGCATCCAGGCTAAAGGCACGGTCATCGATTTTGGTGATTACCAGACTGCTTGGACGGATGCCGAGATAACGGATTTCGATACAACGCTGGAGCTTCTGGAGTACGCCTGCGAAACCAACGGATTCGACCTTGTCATGGGTGATGGGGGCTCCATATCTTCGATAAACGGGGTCGGAGAAGGCGGCTCATGGAATCTATTCGTCGTCTATTCCGGTCAGACCGGTATGGTGAAGGTCCCAGCCCCTTATGAACAGAACCCTACGGAATATGCTCTCATTTCCTGGTCCTTCACAATCGATGAAGAGGATCCGACCGTTGCCGTCGATTATTCCGGTAATACGTTTTACGGTTACTCCCAGAAGCATAGGGTGGTTTCTTTATCCCCCTCTGTCACAGAGATGCTGTGTTCCGTCAAGGCGTTCAATATTATCGTCGGGGTGGATCACTACTCCGATTATCCGGACACTATCTCAAAGGCGAAGAAGGAAGGAGCGATAACAGTCGTCGGGACGTATACGAGTCCGAGCTTCGAACTCATCACAGGCACGAATCCTGATATGGTGATTTGCGATGGATCGCAGAAATCGCACGTTCAGATGGCCGAAAGATTGCGTTCTGTCGGGATCGATGCTGTCGTCACATACCCCGGTGAGGATGTAGACCAGGTTCTAGACAACATCTTCATCATAGGATCCAGCATCGGATATGAATTGGCTGCAATTGAGATAATCAAGGATACAGACTATGTCCTTGATACGCTGAGCGGCATTGTTTCTTCGCCGCAGGGAGGGGAGCCTGTGGATGTGATGGTCTCTCTTGAGCCGGATATAAGCCCTTATGTGTCGGGTAGCGGCACATACATGGATGGCGTGGTGTCGATGATGAATGCGGAGAACGTCTTCTCCAATTGGTACGGGTGGGTCCACATAACTTCCGATCGCATATCCGTGGCCAACCCTCAAACTATCATCATAATCACCACCGAGTACAAATCGACGCAGGAGGAATACGATTATCTCTATTCCCATCTGTCCGCGCAGTGGAAGCTGACTGATGCCTGGAAGAATGGCAATGTCTATGTGATATGCGAGGGCGCTGCGGAGATGGCACAGCGCTGCGGGCCCAGGTTGGGGCAGACCGCCGAGCTGGTTGCGATGATGCTTCATCCGGAATGCTTTGAGACGAGCATTCCGAAGATAATCGGCGATGATTACGTCGATTATCTGAATTATAGTAAAGATCTGAGTCTAAACGACCGAGGTTGAAACAATGCGTTATAAAACGACGGCCGCGGTCGTCATGATTGTTCTGCTCGCTGTTCTCGTCCCAGCATTCCCGAGCGAAGGTGCTGCGGACGTCGATGTACTCATAGATAAGGGGAATGGCGAGACATCCTGGGGCAAAGGTACCGGGGTCACGGTTATCGAGATCGTTCAAAGCGCAGCTGTCGCTGAAGGGCTCCAGGTATCGATCGAATCCGGAATGTTGTCTGTGGATGGAACGTCATCCATGGTAGTGGGATCTGATAATACGGGGGGATCGCTAAGCGAACCCGGTTCAACCGGCGTCAAGGTGACCACATCCTGGAGGACTTACGGATGGAATGGATCGTCATGGGAATCGATCGATCCGACATCCGATGGAAATGGATTCTCTGCTTTCGCGCTCGGTTTCTATCCGGAAGGTATCGTCCCTGTGGAAACGCCTGATTGCCCTATCGCTTGGACGATGTTCCGCGGAGATTCCAGGAACACCGGCAATCAGGATGCGACCTTCTCCGCTGAGGACGGCTATGTTGTCAAATGGTCTGACAAGGGAGCATCTTTCGCCAATCCTCTGTATGCAGGCGGTTATGTCTTCCAGAAGTTCAGTACCTACACCATCGGTGAAAACAAGGGATACGCGGTGCTGGCTTGCATCGATATCGATACTGGCGAGCATAAGTGGGAGTTCCGCTACATCTCCGGGATGAATTACGAATCATCGACCCCGCTCATCGTTGGCGATTATATCTATGTCGTGACGATGACCGGATATATCTACAAGATCCCTTGGAGAACCGGACCTGGGACGGACAATGAGAATGTGACCTCTATCAACGGTTCATCATTCTCGGATGCCCCTTCGGTACCTAATTTCACCAAGGATTTCGATGTCGGAACTATATACGATGCAGGGTTCACTTCGCTCATTTACAACTCCGGAACGATCTACGTCTCCCACTCAAACGGAATGGTGTATTGTTTCGATCTCGACCTCAACCTGATCTGGTCCTACCAGCTGGACGGAGGCATCTATTTCATAGCTCCTACCGTTTATGAGGGGCATGTCTACACGGGTGCCTTGAATGGGCATCTGTACATCTTCGATCAGGCCACCGGAGGGTGCGAGGTAGATCAGGAGATCTTCCAGGTGGAGATACGTGGCAAGAAGTACGGCGGTCTGGGGCAGATCTCGATCACGCCGAACGGGGACAACTATACGCTGATATTCACGGTCACCGACGGATTGGGAATGAGTCAGATAAATTCCGGTCTGGCCGTGTATGAGTTCGACCCATCTTCCAACACAGTTGTGAAGAGGTTCCTGAATTCCGATATGGGAACTTTTGGGAGATATGTCTCTCCTGTATCGATCGATGGATTCACGGGCGCATATGTCACTGTGGCCAATGCAGGCTCCACATCGTTGATCAGGATAGATCTGGAGGGCAATCTCGAGACCATATCCAATAACCTCAAGGAGATCCATTCTGCAGGAGTGGTGGTCAACGATCGCTGGATTTACCTGACCAGCTACAATTCCGCCGATCCGATCTACATCATAGATCTGAAGACTGGAAAGATCGAGGGAGTTGCAAAATGCGCCCCGGAAGTAAGGAATTTCAACATGGCTTCTCCGCTCGTGCTTGGAGATACACTCATCGGCAACACCGACTCGGGTACATACTCGTTGTACGGCAAGTTCATGGACTACTCCGAGCCGGAGAAGAATGAAGGTGCTCCGGTCATACTGTACCTCGGTGCAATCATCTTTGTCGTCGTGGTGATACTCTCTCTGATTTGGGCGATCGTCCACATCACCAAGGGGGAGGACCATCCTTTCAAGTATCTGAAGGACAGGGCGATCCACTATCTCTATGGCGATACATTATCCCACAACACACGCAACAAGCACAGGCTCAAGTTCGTGCTGGCCATAGGAGCCATCCTGATATTCGTATCATTCACACTCTGCATATCCATCGGTTCGACATCTGTCATGAACCCCTTGGATGCGTATTCGGCGTTGTTCTCTGCTATTTCCAAAGGAGGAGAGGGGCTCGATATCGTGGAGACCACGGTCTTCGTATCGCGTCTTCCCAGGACTATCGCGGCCATGTCGGTGGGCATAGGTCTGGCGATAGCAGGTTCGGTCTATCAGGCCATCATCCGGAATCCGTTGGTCGACCCGTATATCATGGGTGTTTCATCGGGTGCGGGGATAGCCGCCATCGCGGTGATCGCATTCGATTTCACGTTCTTCGGGCTCTTCTCATCGCACTCCATCTTCCTTACAGCGATCTCCGCTATGATCGGAGGTCTGGTTGCCTTCGGATGCACTATGATAATAGCAGAGAAGGCTGGCGGAAGTTCGATCAATTATGTCCTGTCCGGAGTGGTGGTCGGATTGGCTTTCTCGGCCCTACAGACCATCATGCTCACGATGGCTGGCAACAAGCTCAGCAACGCTTTGACATGGCTCTACGGTTCTTTCGCAGAAGTCACATGGGCGCAGGTCGGAATCCTGTTGTTCATGTCCGTGTTCTTATCACTCGTTCCGATGTTCTGGGCCAAAGAGTTCAATCTCGTGCTCTTGGGGGAGGATCAGGCACGTGAGATGGGTTTGAACGTCAGGAAGTTCAATCGCCTGATGCTCATACTGGCCTCTGTTCTGACATCCGTTTGTGTCGCATTCTGCGGAATCATCGGTTTCGTCGGGCTCGTCATCCCGCATCTTTGCAGGATGCTGCTCGGCAGCGATCATCGTATGGTCCTTCCCGCATCGTTCTGCTTCGGAGCGGTGATGTTGATGCTGGCGGATCTGTTGGCGCGCACAGGATATTATGGGATGGAGCTACCAGTAGGTGCCATCACAACTGTGATAGGCATTCCTGTGTTCGCATATCTCCTGATCAAGAGGGGGAGGATTTACGATGGATGATGTACCGCTTCTCGAGGTCCGCGATCTTGAGAAGACCTATGAAGACGGATATAGAGCGGTTCGTGGCGTATCATACAAGATCAAGCCAGGGGTTCTCGTCGGTTTGATCGGACCCAACGGCTGCGGAAAGTCGACGATGATGAAGTGCATCAACCGTCTCCATAATCCGACGGCAGGGGATATTCTCATCGATGGCGAGTCGATATTGAAATGCGAACCATCCGAGGTAGCCAAGAAGGTGGCCACGGTCCCCGCAGAGCTGAGAGGCAGCTTTGGATTGACCGTTTTCGAAACGGTGATGCTCGGGAGGTATCCCTACCTCAAGAACGTGTGGTGGGAGCCTGAAGAGGACGAGGATATGGTCATGGAGGCCTTGGTCAAATTCGGTGTCGATCATCTGAAGGATAGGGCCGTAGGGGCTCTTTCATCTGGAGAGAGACAGCGTGTCCTCATAGCCAAGGCGTATGTCCAGAATCCGCGTCTCATGCTCGTCGATGAGCCTACTTCGCATCTGGATATGAAATTCAAGCTAGATGTCATGGAGTATCTCAATGCCATGGTCAAACACGACACTTCCATCCTGGTTGCCGAACATGACATCTCTCTCATGGCGAGGTATTGCGATATGTGCATCATCATGAAGAAGGGGGAGATAGTGGGCATGGGAGACCCAAAGAAGGTCATAACCCCGGAGCTTATCCGCGATGTATACGATGTGGATGCATCGGTGGGCTTCGATGACGATGGAGCGCTCTTCGTGCTTCCGAAGAGATATTCCACGCAACACGGCACCATTTAATCCGAGATGCGCATCAGCGCGTCATGGTGAAATGCATCAGGGTTCCGAAGCGCGAAGGCGAGTCCGTAAGGACAATGCTGCTCGACGAGGGGATCCTCGATGTATCCTATCGGATCGGGAGCGAAGGCGATTCGCTCCTGATCCCCGTTCTCATACCCGTAGAAGGCTACGACCTGGAGGAGCACGAGCTCCGCCAGCAGGAGCGTCCCGTGGGGGACTACAGGCACCTCCTCGACCTCCCGGACGGACTGTCCGATCTCCTCCCCATATCGTTCGACGTGGTCGGGGACGTGGGCATGATCAAGATCCCGGAGGAGCTCGAACCCTATCGCGAGAGCATTGGGAAGGCGATGATGCGCGCCAACCGCAGCCTCCGCTGCGTGTTCTCCGATTCCGGAGTCAAAGGCGAGCTCAGGGTCAGGGACCTGGAGCTCATGGCCGGGGAGGGTCCATCGGAGACCGTTCACAAGGAGTTCGGAGCCAGGATGCATACCGACCCTGCGAAGGTCTACTTCAATCCCAGACTCGCAGGCGAGAGGCACAGGGTGGCCTCCCAGGTCAGGGACGGCGAGGTCATCATCGATATGTTCGGAGGCGTGGCGCCGTTCGGCATCCAGATCTGCAGATTCGCTGATCCGGAGGTCGCGTATTCGATCGATCTCAACCCCGACGCGGAGCATTTCGCCCTCATGAACAAGGAGGACAACCATGCCGATGCGCTCGTCCCTATCACGGGCGATGCGAACGACGTGGTCCCGACCCTGCCGAAGGCCGACCGCATAATCATGAATCTTCCGCAGATAGCGGACAGGTTCCTGCCGCTGGCGCTCAGCCACCTGAATCGCGGCGGGACCGTTCACATGTACAAGATCATCGAGAGGGACTCCTTCCCGATGCTCTGCGAGGAGATGGCGGCGATGTCGGCCGAGAACGGCCACTCGATATCGTTGGAGACCTTCGAGCTGAAGACCTACTCCCCGACGATGAGCGTCTACTCGATCGATGTCCACCTTCTGTGAAGAGGAAGCAGTCCGGTCCGTGGGACCATACGATCCCCACGGCCTGGAGATACGAGTACACCGTCACAGAGCCGACGAACCTCATCCCGCGTCTCCTGAGGTCCTCGGATATCCTGTCCGACAGATCGCTCCTGTCGACCCCGTATTCGTGAACCGTCCTACCGCCGGTCCATCCCCAGATGTATTCCGAGAACGAACCGGATTCACGCGAGATATCGAGGAACACCCTTGCATTCCCTATGGCGGAGACGATCTTCGAACGGTTCCTGACGATCCCGGGATCGGAGAGGAGCCTCTCGACATCCTCGTCGCCGTATCCGGCTATGATGCGCGGATCGAATCCGTCGAAGGCTTCACGGAAGGCATCCCTCTTGTTCAGGATGCACTCCCACGAGAGCCCCGCCTGGAAGCATTCCAGGAGGAGCATCTCGTACAGCTTCCCGTCGTCATGCACCGGGACCCCCCATTCCCTGTCATGGTACTCCACGTAAGCGGGATTGGACGGGTTGGCCCAGGCGCATCTCCTTCTCCCGTCGGACCATTCGGGCGCCTTGCGGGGCATATCCCGATTCTCAATCCTTCCTGAGGGGGTCGAGCGTGATCCCGGTCTGTCCCTGGTAGTGACCGCTCCTCTGGGAGTAGTCCTTGATCGTCTCGGAGTTCAGCGTCTCGAACACCATCTGACAGAACCTCTCGCCGATGGGTATCTCCACCACGTCGTCGGATGCGTTGTACGCCCCGAGCGTGAGCGTCCCTTCGAATCCCGCATCGATCTTCCCGAAGGCCCCGATGCAGCCCTTCCTTATCCAGGTGGTCCTCATCCACAGCTGTGCGCAGATATCGTTCGCCATCCTGACCCTCTCGACCGTGGAGACGTAGAACATGGTCCTCGGAGGGATGCTGACGACCCCCTCCCTCTTGACCTCCGGATCCCCGCGTACGGAGATCTCCGCCACGCGGAGGTCGTAGCCGTTGGGCGTGAGGCTCTTCTCGTTGTAGTCGCTGATGCCGAGGTAGCCGGTCATGAGGCTCTCGACGATGTCCCTGTCGGATAGGATTCCCATGACCGGGAATCACTCAATCTATATTTTATCGGAATCATCAGTCCCCCATGATAATCCCTGAGTTCCTGAAGGACGGAGATCGGATCGGCGTGTTCGCGCCCTCCGCCGGCATCGTCGAGGAGACCGACCTCCGCAGGTTCGACAACGCCCGCAGGAGGCTGGAATCGATGGGCCACCGCACTGTCGCCCTGCCGAGCACGTTCATGTGCGATGCCGACGGCCGCAGCAGTCCCGCGGAGCAGAGGGTCGTTGAGTACGGGGAGCTCCTGAGGGATTCCGACGTACGTGCGATATTCGCCATATCCGGAGGGGATTACGAATGCGAGATGCTCCCGCTCATGGACTGGGATGCGGTGGAGGCGGATCCGAAATGGTTCCAGGGGTATTCGGACAACACCGTTCTGCTGTTCAAGATCACGGCGGAGCACGATATCGCCACGGTCTACTCGGGGAACTACAACGACTTCGGGATGGAGCCTCTGCACAGGAGCATCTCCGAAGGATTGGAGTTCCTCGAAGGGAGGCGTTCATCGCAGGATTCCTTCGAGAGGCATGCGGACGGCTTCATCGACCGTGTCACCGGCCTGGAGCCGTTCCCGGAGGATTCGCCGACGGTTTGGAGGTCCGATTCGGGGGATGTCGCGTTCACCGGCAGGCTCATCGGCGGATGCATGGATGTGATCGAGTGGTTCCTCAGGAAGGGTACCGCCGACGCGAAGGGATTCGTCGACAGGTATCGGGAGGACGGGATCGCATGGTATCTCGAGACCTTCGACATGGATGAGTCCAGGGTACGTTGGACCTTGAAGGAGATGGAGAGGAGGGGATGGCTCGAAGGCTGCACCGGCATGGTGTTCGGAAGGCCCCTGTTCTACTCCGGTCCGATGGAGTACTCCGAAGCTGTGGAGAGCGCTCTTCCCGGCAAGGGGTTCCCCATCCTGTTCGATGCGGATGTCGGTCACAAGGCTCCGAGGATGACGTTCGTGAACGGTGCTCTGGCGACATTCCGTTTCAAGGATGGGAGATGCACCATGTCGTACGATTTCTCCAGATCACGATGATCAGGAACGGTATACGAAACGAAGACCGTACTGTCATACTGCATCTAGGGGTGGTCCGTTTTATACCCTCGCGGAAATCGAACGGATCATGTCCTTCAGGGCCATCGTGTTGAGCCTCCGGCCGAACAAGCATCAGCAGAAGAGGCTGGAGGAGACCAGGCTGATCTGCATGTGGTTGTGGAACTACCTGAGGGACGAATGCATCGCCGAGTTCATGGAGACGAACATGGTGATGTCCGTGATAGACCTCAATGCGCTAATCACTCCTCTGAAAAGGGACCATCCGGAGATGTGGACGGTACATTCCAACGCTCTCCAGAACGTCTCCGCCCGTGTACGCAATTCCGTCATGGGGGCGTTGCGCAGGAGGGATGAGGACGGGGCTTTCAGATTCCCCCGTAGCAAGACGCCGAAGACGTTCAGATGTTTCGAATACACTTCTCCTAAGGATTTCACCGTAGATGGTGACCGAATATCCCTGGGTAAGATGAGGGATGCCGGCGGGATCCGTTTCAAATGCAGCCAGAAGATCGTCGGGGATATCAAGAGATGCCAGATCGTTAAGCGTAAATCGCACTGGTATGCGCATCTGATCGTCGAGGTGCAGGGTGAAGGGACGGAATGGTTGGAGGACCGCAGGACCGAGGCAGGGATGGATCTCGGCTTGAAGCAGCTCGCCACGATCTCGGACGGGGAGGTCTATGACAATATCCGGTACGACAGGACGGCTTCCAAGGACATTGCCCGTATCCACAGCAAGTTGTCGGGATTGGAGGAGGGTTCGGTCGAATGGATCAAGCAGAAATGCCGGCTGGATAACAGATTCGGAAGGATTGCCGATCTCAGAAGGAACTATCTCTGTCATGTTGCGAAGGATATGGCGGAGAAGTATCGCTTCATCGCGATGGAGGATATCGAGATCAAGAAGCTCGTTCAAAAGGAGTGGCAGAGTACCCGTCGCTCCCAATATAACGCCTCATGGGGGATACTCGAAGGCTGTCTGACACGTGCAGCAGATCGCTCCGGCACGACAGTCGTAAAGGTCGATCCCCGTGGGACTACGCAGATGTGCTCTGGATGTGGGTGCATCGTTCCCAAGACGCTATCAGACCGGGTCCATCGGTGCACCCATTGCGGGCTGGTCATGGACAGGGATCTGAATGCCAGTCTGAACATCCTGGCTTCGAGCCGTGAACTGCGGGGATCTCTCGGAGATCCCACGCCCGACAGATGATGCATGTTTGTATCGTCTGGCACCTATCTCGTCCCTTGCCAAAAACGTGGAAATGCACAATGTCTGTACGGAGGATTCCTAATCAGGAAAAATAATCACAAAAAGGAGGGGGATGGTGCAAGGGACGCGATTCGAACGCGCGGACCACTAAGGACTAGCCCCTCAAGCTAGCGTCG
>ERZ1026894.1543-NODE-1543-length-13366-cov-5.004883_pt1 | contig 13366 bp, 13 predicted proteins | sample MGYA00380177_ERZ1026894 | MGnify/ENA primary metagenome ERZ1026894 (study PRJEB33269, sample SAMEA4719813) | human gut metagenome | biome: human-associated habitat; feature: organic feature; material: feces | place: Cameroon | collected 2013-10 ... | reverse complement strand
GCAAAAAAACATTGAATTTATTTTATGCAAAGGCTCTCAGACGATTTTGCGGATATCTAATCGATAATTCTAAAATGCAGAGCGGAGCATATGTGCATACGAGAACACTCGTATTTGTATATGTGCAAACAGACATATGTACAAATAATTGCGGCGCAGGTATTTACTATGCGACAAATGTGTGATATAATACTTAATTATAATCATTACGATAAGGTGAAAAATGAGAATCAAATCCAATCGTTTTTTCAAAAGCGACGTAAACGGCGTCGAGGTTTTGCTTGCGGAATCCCCGGAAGTAAAAGAGCAAATCAAAAAGCACAAGAAAACAGTTAAAAACGCAATCGTATGGTCGATTGTGGGTACATTGTTATTTGTGTTTGTGCTTAATGTCGTGATTTTGCCGCTCACGGGCGGATGCGCAAGAGTCGCGCGTGTGACGAATTATGCGGGGGATAACAAGTACATCGCTTTCCATACCGAAAGCGGTTTGTATTTGTCCGCTCACCGCGCAGGCGGCGTGCTTGAACCCGAGGAAACTATGGCGGCGTTCAAGCAATGTATGGAAGAAGCGGAGCGCGAAAACTACAAAGTCGATATTCTTGAATTTGACCTGCATCTGACAAAGGACGACGAACTTGTGCTTATGCATGACCACGAGATCGACCGCACCTCAAACGGCACGGGCAAAATTTGCGATAAGACGCTTGCGGAGCTTAAAACCTACAATTTCGGTCACAACTTCAAGACTGTGGAGGGCGAGTATAAATATCGTGGTAAGTCGGACGCCGAACTTGAAGACGTGCGCATTTCCACGCTCAGAGAGGTGCTTGAATATGTCGAAAAGGTCGCTCGCCCCGACAAGTCTATGAAGTACGTCATCGAAATCAAGGACGGCGGCGAGCCGGGCAAGCGCGCAATGAACAAGCTCTATCGCATGATGGACAAGTACGACATCATCGACAGAACGGTGTTCGGCACGTTCCAAGGCGAAATCAGCAAGTACGTTGACGAGTGCAACGCCAACGGCGCGTTTGAAAAAGAAATCGTCCGCTCGGCAGGCATCACCGAAGTGCTTGATTTTTACTATGCCTTCCTTTACGGCAACACAAAGGCAAAATTCAACTTCAAGGTTTTGCAAATCCCGATGGGATTCAACGGCTTTTTCGATTTGTCCACAAAAGAGTTTATTGACTTTGCCCACAGCCTCGGCATTGCGGTGCAATATTGGACGATAAACGACCCCGAGGACGTTGCAAAACTTCAAGCAAACGGTGCGGACTGCATCATGACCGATAATCCTAAAATGGCGTACGAAGTGTTGCACAGAAACGACAAATAAGTTTGCGTAATAAATCGCAAGAACCACTCGAAAGGGTGGCATTATGTTTAGCGATAACGAGCGAAGTTTGCTCCGAAACGCTGCCTTTTACGATAAGCGATAGGTTATAGAGGCGAGATATGAATAATACAATAAATAGCGAGTTGGCGATTGTATATAGAGAATGGCTCGAAGCGACGAAACTGTCGAACGGAATTTTTTGCGATAAAAGCGGCGTCGAGAAGTATTCTAATCCGTATTTTTTCGGCGTTCCGAACGAATGGAACATTGAGAAAGACGGTGTAAGAATACTGGTTGTCGGACAAGAGGGTTATAGCGGACATTGGAACGCAATCGATATGAATAGTGATAAATATATTGCTTTTGACGATGTGGAAAAGCTGCAGGAAGCGTCCATCGCGACTGTTGAGAAACGTGTTGGCGGCAAAGACGCAAGCATCGATATTTGCGGCGAAAAGCATCTTATAAAAAACAATAGTGGCGCGTTGTGGCAGTTTTTCAATCGCATAGCAACAAACGACAAAGCGGTGGAAGCATGTCCTTGCGCATGGACAAATATCGACCTTGTTTGTTACAACCAAAAAGACGCAAACCGCAAGTATAAACTTAACGAAACCGATAGAAAAATTTTGCACGCCGATACAATTCCCGCAATTTTCAAAAGGCTGGCGGACATAGCAAAACCCACGCATATAGTGTTTGCTTCTTGGCGCGACATTTCGTTCGATCACGAGTTCGAGTCGAAACCGTCAAAATTTTTGAACGATTCTTTCAAGCGCAACGGTGCAAATTCCGTTTTACTCACGCATCTGTCGGGTATACCGTGTCTTATTTCGTATCATCCGACGTTTCTGAGAAAAAATAAAACTTTTAATGACGTAATCAAAACCATATGCGACTACATATATGCCGAAAAGAAAGATGAAAATCTGATAGAAACGAGTTTCAAACTAGGCTGAATGTTAAAAAAACAATTTTGCGATGTACCACAAACGGTGCATCGCTTTTTTTATATTATAAGCGAAAAAACACAGGAGGTGAGCTTTTATGGGAAAAAGCAGCAGTAATAGTATGAAGGAATTGTGTATCGAGATATCTGAGAATTCGGTTGGCTTGGAAGTCGAATACGACAGCCTTAAAAAAGCATATGACGAGGAACTCCCGATTGTCTATGAAAGAGGGTTGGCGGATGAATTTTTGCTTGCTCAAAAGGTGGCGGATGTTATAAGGAATATTTGTCCGTTTCTCGAGTTTATCGGTCTTGCAGCAAGTAGTATGGTCGCATATTTGCTCTATATAACCGACATAAATCCCGACAAGTACAAATTGAATTTCAAAGACGTTATAGATGCGCCCTGCAACGGGTATATGTGGGGATATCATTTTAGCAAAGAAAATTTGTATGAAGTTTTCAAAGAGTTGAAAAAACATTTTCAACATGTCGAGTTGAGTGCAAACGACGATTGTTTGACGGTGAACGGCCTTAAAATATTTGTTGAAACGTCTTTTGAAAGAATCCGCACTATCGGTTTGTGTACGGAACATTGTTTACCGTTTTAAAGGAGAGTAAATGATATGGATACATTTGATAAAATTGCAGGTTACGAGAAACAAAAGAAAAATTTGCGCTATATAAGCGATATGTGGAAAAACCCCGAAGAATACAAGCGTCTCGGCGTCAGAATTCCCAAAGGTGTGATGTTGGACGGCGACCCGGGAAACGGAAAAACGCTTATGGCTCAATGCCTCATCGAAGCAACCGAATGTGCGTATGAAAAATGCACGAAAGACAGGGCGCAGGATGAATTCATCGTCCATTTGAAAGAGGTGTTTAAGAGGGCGGAAGATTATGTGAAAAGCAACAACAAACCGTTTATAATCTTTTTGGACGATATGGATAAATTTGCCGAAACGTCAAAAGGTACTGACAATCCCGAAGAATATGCGATCCTTCAAACGTTTATAGATTCAATCAAGGATTTTGACGTGTTTTTTGTCGCTACCGTAAACAGTTGCGCTGCTTTTCCAAAGTCGCTTATCAGAAGCGGAAGAATTGACAAAACATTTGTTATTCTCAAACCGTCAATACCGGATTCCGAAAAAGTCGCGGATTACTATTTGCAAAATCAAAACGTCAATATAAAAGGCGTGTCAGGTCGCTATATCACACAAATGACGGAAGGCGTTTCATGTGCCGAACTCGAATCGATTATCAATGAGGCAGGTATGTATGCCGCTTTCGAAAGAAGCGATTGCATAACGAAAAAACACATTGATTGGGCGATTATGTGTATCAAATTCAAGATAAATGTTGCGGGAAAGTTGGAACGAACGTATGATAAAAACAATCCGAATTGCCGCGAGTTTGCGTATCACGAAGCAGGGCACGCAGCGGTTGCGCTGTTGAGCGAAAACTTTATTCCGACAATTCTGTTCACCGATGATTTAAAGAAAAACTGTTCGTTTTGCTATTCGCATAATAAAAACAAGGGGTCTCAATACAACAATTCAATCGAAAGAGTGTTTATCGATTTCGGCGGGAAAGCGGGGGCGAGTATAGGGTTTGGTCCGCTGACATTGGGGTGCAATCTGGATTTGCGTGAGGCGTGGAAAAATTTGTATTGGAATGTTTCGAAAGACTGCGTCGAAGACTTGCATATGTTCAATCCGATCGACAATCGAGATTCCTTGCAAGATGAATTGTTTAAGGACAGATTGGACACAACGACCGAAAAAATGAGCAACGCTTACAATTTCGTCGTGGAGTTGTTGAATCTAAACAGAGCCTTGTTAGACGCGCTTGCCGACCGTCTTATGGAAAAGTATTTTATAACCGTCGACGAGATTTCCGAAATCTTTGAGGAATATAAAAGCAACCATAAAGTCGTTACTATTCACGATTTGATGGCAACTCGTTCGCAAACGCTTGCCTCGGCATAAATTCAGAGAAAAAATTGCAAAAACAAATGATAAAGCAGGCGTTTTGCCTGCTTTATCTGTTTGTTGTGCGCTGTGCGCTGTTAAATCGAATTGATTATTTCTTCTTTGCTTTTTCCTTGCCGAAGCCTTTGAGGAATCTGCGGAAACCGCCTTTTCTGCCGTTGAGCATGTCCACGAGTCCGTCGAGCGAGCGTTTGGAGATTATGCCCATCGACCATGCGGCAATCGTGCGGTAGGGCATATCCTTGACGGAGTTGGTGAGCATTTCGGGGTTCTCGGACGAGAGAGCGACAAGGTTGACGGCTCCGACGCAGAGGTTGTACATAAACTTTCCGAACGGCGACACACGGCATTGACCGATAGTGTTGCATGCCTGCAATTCGCCCTTGGCAAAGGGTTTGTTTTCAATCATCTTTGCGCCGTATAGTGCCTCGAATTGCTCGACGGGGATTTCGGTTGCGTTTGCGATGTCATAGTAGCACGGAGCGACCGCTTTGTAGTCGGGGATTTGTGCGTCGGGATTTTTTGACATCACATGTACGACGCCTTCGAGTTTGATGTCGCGAGAAGATGCGCCAACCAAAATCTTGAAGTCACCGCTTTCGACATGCCAATCTTTGATTGCAACGTTGTAGTAGGCAAAGGCTCTTGAATCGAGATTGATTTCGACATCCTTTTCTTCGCCGGGTTGCAAGAAAACTTTTTTGAAACCTTTGAGTTCTTTAATCGGACGATAGAGTGTCGATTCGACGTCGTTGACATATAGTTGGGCGATTTCCGCACCTGCCACTTTGCCGACGTTTTTCACAGTGAACGTAACGGTGAACGGCTCGTCCTCGTTGATTGCGTTTGCGCTCAAACGGAGGTTGGAATATTCAAATTGCGTATACGAAAGTCCGTAGCCGAAAGGATATTTGACTCTCTTGTTTGCGCTGTCGTAATAGCGATATCCGACGTAAACGCCCTCGCGGTATTCCACCGTTCTCGGTCCCATACGGAAGTATTTCGAGCCGAGGTAGTCGTCCTCGTGGACGGGGAATGTTTCGGCAAGTTTGCCCGAGGGGTTGACCTTGCCGTAGATAAGATTGTACGCCGCTTCTCCGCCTGCCTGACCGCCGAGATAGAGGTTGAGTATGCCTTTTACGTCCTTGTCCCAGTCGCCGATTTCGACGGGTGAACCGCACGAAAGAACAACGACGACGTTTTTGTTGACTTTCAAAATTTCATTGATGAGGGTGACGTGCGAGGACGGCATCTTGATATGATGGCGATCGTATCCTTCCGATTCGAATGCGTCTGTAAGTCCGACAAATAGAAGCACGACGTCTTTGTCTTTTGCCGCTTTGACCGCTTTTTTGATGAGGCTCTTTTTGTAGCCTTCGCCTTTGAGAACATAGCCGTCCGCATAATCATACGACTGTCCGACGTTATCCAGCGCATCGGTAAACGATGTCAGCTTTGTGGGAAGAATGTGGCTCGAACCGCCGCCTTGATAGCGGATTTGTTTTGCGAGTCTGCCGACGACGGCGATACTTTGTTTTTTATTCAAAGGCAAAATACCGTCGTTTTTGAGGAGTACGGCTCCGCTTTCGGCGGCTTTGCGTGCGATTGCGTTGTGCTTTTCGACGTCGAAAGTCACGCCTTCGACTTCGCGCACGGTGTTTTCGTATGCAAACTTGATAAGGCGGAATATAACCTTGTCGATATCTTCTTCCGTGAGAGTGCCGGCTTTGAGTGCTTTGTATACGGTGTCGCCGTTGAGCCCGCATCCTTTGCTGCCGGGCATTTCGAGATCAAGCCCTGCTTTGACGCCTTCTACGCGATCGTTGACTGCGCCCCAGTCGCTCACGACGATCCCTTTGAATCCCCATTCGTCGCGCAGTATGTCGGTGAGGAAACGTTTGTGATCGCTCAGATACGTTCCGTTCAAGCGGTTGTATGAACACATAACCGTTGTCGGTTGCTCCGCTTTGACGATATGCTCGAAAGCAGGCATATAGATTTCACGCAAAGTGCGCTCGTCCACAATGGAATCGATAGTCATGCGGATGTACTCTTGGTTGTTGGCGAGGTAGTGTTTCAACGACGTGCCGACATTCATCTCTTGTACGCCGTGTACCCATGCGCCGCCCATGCGTCCCGCAAGGAACGGATCTTCCGAAAAGTATTCGAAGTTTCTTCCGCAAAGAGGACCTCTTTTGATGTTGACGCCGGGGCCAAGTACGGTGGAAACTCCCAGAGATTGCGCTTCGACGGCAATCGCTTTTCCCACTTCTTCAACAAGTTCCTCATCCCAGCTCGACGCTGTGGTGACTGCGCCGGGGAAGCAAGTTGCAGGCTCGGGTGTTTGCATGATGTTGACGCCACCGCCGATTTTTTCACGGCGAAGTCCGCTCGGACCGTCGCTCATGCGAACGGCGGGGATGTCTATATCGTCGCGCTTAATCGGTTGGGTAAGCCAGTTTGTAGAGCCTGAAAGCATTGTGACCTTCTCGTCGAGAGTCAGTTTTTTCAAAATCTCCAAATAATCCTTATCGTTCATATTTTCCTCCAAATGGTGTTTATTTGTATGTTTTGTGACGATAAACCGTCTGTTTTTGCAATTTTGACAGTCGGTACATGCCGTATATTTTTGTTGCGGCGTTGATTGCATAAGCACTTCAACCAATCGCTTCTATCCATTATATCATTTGATTGTTGTTCAATCAACAGAGAATCGGTTGTTTTGTTCATCGAGTCTTTGTTTATCTCTGATTGAAAGAGGCAAATCATCGTTTACATAAGTGTTCCACACATCCATTTTGTCGTTCTCATCGAGGTAGCGCAGCACTTTTGCAGGCGAGCCGACGGCAATGCAGTCGGACGGAAGGTCGCGCGTAACCACGCTGCCTGCGCCGACGATTGTGTTTTCACCGATGGTCACGCCGCCGCATATGGTGACGTTCGATGCAATCCAGCACCCCTTTTTTATGGTGACGGGCTTTGCGTATTCGAGGTCGTGAAAACCGTCGGGATATTGCACGCATACTCGCTCGCTTGCCAAAAACGGGTGGCACGGCGTTGCAATCGTGACGTGTGCGCCAAGCCAAACGTCGTCTTCGAGAGTGATGGGCGCGATGTCCAAAAGCGTGCAACCGTAGTTGAAAAACACGCCGTTGCCAACGTGAATATTCACGCCGTATTCGCAATAAAAAGGTGTAAAAGCCCACACGGATTTGCCTTTTGACGAGGGGATGAGCTTGTTGAAAAGTCGTTTTTGTCGAGGTTGATTGAGAATGGAACACTTGTTGAGTTTTTGCGTGAGCCACAAGCCTCTTGCGTGTTGCCAAAAAATATCCTTACTCGTGGAATTGTAAAGTTTGCCGTCAACCATTCGTTGCCAATCATTTTTTCTTTTTTGCATAGTTAAAAACCTAAAAGGCAGATATTGCGCCTTGCGCGTGAGTGGGGTTTTGGATGCAAATATCCACTTTGTTACGCTATCATTTTATTTGATACGCAAAGAGATTTATATCAAAAATCACGACGAAATATCAAAAAACCGTTGTAAAATACAAAAAGTATGATATTATTTTTGTATGGATAAGAATGAAAAGCAACTCAATGTACAATTTTTGCCAAAGGGAATCAGCAATCCTCGGTTTCAACAACGAGAAAGCGGCGTTGCGCATACGCCGTACAGCCGAGAAGTTGCGTTTTACACTTGCATAAAAAACGGCGATTTGCAGGGGCTCGAAAGCAATATGGCAAGTTTTATGAGCGACGCGCTTGTGGTCGGACGCATGAGCGACGACAATTTGCGACAAGTCAAGTATTTGGCGGTGAGTTGCATCACTCTTGCCACACGTTACGCCGTCGAGGGCGGACTTATGGAAAGCGAGGCTTACAATCTTTCGGACTCGTACATTCAATGCGTCGATAAAATGGACTCGGCAAACGACATTATGCGATTCCTCGTCGAAAAGGCAACCGAACTCACATTGCTTGTCGAAAGTCACCGTCAAAGACTGGAATACCCTCCGTACATAAGGAAGGCAATCAGGTATATCAGCGCGCATTTGCACGATAGGCTCAAATGCGATGACGTTGCAAACGAGTGTGGAGTGAGTGCGGATTATCTGTCGCAAAAATTCAAAAAGTATGTTGGGGAAAGTTTGCACGGATATATCCTGTCGCAAAAGCTCGAAGAATCGAAGGCGTTGCTTTTTCAGGGGACGGAATACGGCGAAATCGGTTATTATTTCGGTTTCTGCTCGCAAACGCACTATATCCGGTGCTTTAAGAAAAAGTACGGTATGACGCCGAAAGAATATGTGAACGCATGCTTGACGTGATGTTTGAAAACGGCGATATTGCGTTGTGTGCAATGCATCTCAATATCCGATGATACGATGCTATTCACAATCCAAAAAATCGAGATATTGACATTGAAAAAGAAAATTTAATATATTCGTAACCGAAAACGTTTGATAACGTTTATAAAGTGAGGAACAAATGAAAAGCACGGCATGGGAAAATTTGTTTAAGAGATATTACAACGAGGCTCTTTTGTACGTGTATTCGTTTTGTCACAATCGCACGCTTGCCGAAGACATAGTGCAGGAAGCGTATGTGAGAGCCATTCGCTCGATTGACGAGGAAAAAGACGGGTTTAAGTTCTGGTTGCTGAAAGTTTGCAGAAACTGTTACTTTGACGCGTTGCGCAAAAACAAAAAGCTCGAAGCAATCGAAAACGACATGCCATCAAGCGATTCGCTTGTCGATGACGTTATACAAAAAGAAGAATATCGAGCGTTGTACAAGGCCGTTTCTCTTTTGAAAGACAGCTATCAGGAGGTTGTCAGACTCTATTATTTCGATTCGATGTCCGTCAAGGAGATTGCGTCGATAATCGGAGAGTCTGCCGACAATGTAAAAATTCAATTGTACAGAGCAAGGCTCAAACTCAAAGAACTTTTGGAGGAAAGCATATGAATTTCGATGATGCGTTCAAGCACTATCGGGACGGTGTCGCAACCGATGAAGAAAAACAATTTGTCAAGGATCAGCTTGCCAAGGCAAACGAATTTTTGCAAAACGAAACATTCAGGGACGAATCTCCCGTCAAAGAAGCGGATGCGAAAGAAGTAAAGCAAGCAAAAAAGAAATTAAAATGGCAGTATATCGTCTTGCCGATATGCTTTTTTGCGTGCATGCTGGCAATAATTGCGGCAATATTGGGCGGAGTGTTCGGCTCTGCAGCGTCATACGCAAAGCAGTCCGCAATGTATTCGAGATCGGCATGCGTCGATATCGCCAAAACAAAAGCGTTTGAATTTGTCAGTGATTCGGCAAACTTCTCCTATGTGAACGTGCAAAGCAAGGACGATTTTGTCGTAGACGATGTCGATGCCGATTTCAATTACAACGGCAAGAATTTGAAAAACAGTTATTACACGTATATCGTGGAACTCGAAGTCGAAAGCTGCGATTTTGAAATCAACATCGAGGTGGATACGCGAAACGGTGACAGCAAAGTCATCAAAGTCAAATAAAGCAAAAACAAAAATTCGTAATCTATATGCAATGTACGGGCGCGCCCAAAAGGCGTGCCTTTGTTTTTTCAAAGGCAGTTGCCAAAACGCACAAAATATTCCACTAATTTTTATATCCTGCTTGCATACAATAGTTGTATGTGGTCAAACGTGATAAGCATAGGCAAAGAGTATTCAAAGGAAATAGATTATATACTTGCGCAACTACAATGTACAAAAGATGTTTCGTATGCGACGGAAGAAAGCGAGCAAAGGATGTGGATTTATCTTGCGTCGTCTTGCGAGAACGCTCAACAAATAGAAAACGAAATGTATCGTATATTATCGGTAGTATTTTTGTCGTTTTTGAAATTGAGATTCTTTCTTGAGAGATTGCCGATACATTGTATGTCATACGCAAAATGCGTCCTGATAAGTTCTATGTTGCACTTCGATGAGGCTTTTGAAGAAAACCTGATTGCAAAAACGTTGTCCGATTCGATGGATTATAATGTGGACGGGCTTTTCAACTTTCGTTTGCGTATGCTCAAAGAGTCATGGGAGGAAATAGCAGACGTTGCCGCGAGATTGCTTGAGGGAAGCGACGGCGACAAGGACGTTTTCGACATAGCAACGTTTATAGCAGGCAGTGAGGGCGGAAAAAGCCGTATTGCAACCGACGGACAAACCATAGACAACATAACGCAACGTCGCAGAGTGGAAATCGTAAGATTGTACGATGATAGCGAATATAATCTGATTGATGCCATAGTAAAGGAAAAGCCTTTTGAAATATATGTCACAAACAAGAATCTTTCGGATGCTATGAGAGGAATATTGAAAAAAATCGCAAAAGTAATAGAAAAGATATAAAACACGATAAGTGTGACAAAAATCGCAAAAATACGATATAAACGGAAATAATAGCCCAAAAATCGTTTTATTTTTTATATAAAAACACAATACGTGTTGCATGTTAAAAAATAAAAACACGATATGTGTTTAATATTAAATATATTATGCTTGTATTCGGACAAGCGATAAAGATAAAACAAAAAAGGCAGGCCGCAGCCTGCCTTAGACTTTGTTTGTCGTCAATATACTTTTCTTGCTTTTATTATGTCATCGCCTTCGAACGTCAGATCGTCGTCGCTGTCAATGACGGTATATCTCAGACCGTTTCTCGTTGCGCTTGCGCCGCCGAATTTGTTTGTGCCGGTATCTGTTGAAATCACCGTATAGCGATGGGTTGCGCTTTTAGGTGCTTTTACGTTTGGAAGATTGACCGAATTTGTTATATTGCCGTTTTCGATATAATCTTTGAGTTGTTGCGCCGCCATAACCGCACAATTGTCTTCGGCTTCTTCCGTTGACGCTCCGAGGTGAGGAATTGCAACTATGCCGTCCACGCCTATGCAGTCTTCGTTTGGAAAGTCAACGACGTATTTGCGTATTTTTTTGCTTGTAAGAGCCTCTTTTATTGCGTTCACGTCGCAAAGTTCTCCTCGCGCTGCGTTGATGACGATAACTCCGTCTTTCATTGTCTGTATGCTTTCGGCATTGACAAGCCCTTTGGTGTCGGGAGTCATAGGCATATGCAAAGTGACAAAATCGGCGTCCGCCCAGCTTGCTTTCATATCGTCATAAACGGTTACAAACGGGATTTCTTTCTTTGCGTTTTCAGAAATAAACGGATCGTATCCGACAATATTCATGCCGAGTGCATGTGCAGATACGGCAACTTTGCGACCTATCGCGCCGAGTCCCAAAACACAAAGTGTTTTGCCTGAGATTTCTGTGCCTGCAAATTGTGCTTTCCCTTTTTCGACTTGCTTTGCCACATCGTCGCCTTTGAGGTTGCTTGCCCAGTTTATAGCTTCGCTGATATTGCGTGCGCCGATAATCAATGCGGCAATGACAAGTTCTTTCACGGCGTTTGCGTTTGCACCCGGTGTGTTGAATACGCAAATTCCTTGCTTTGCATATTCCGCATGAGGAATGTTGTTTACGCCCGCGCCCGCTCTTGCCACGGCAAGAAGGGAAGACGGCACAGCGTATTCTTCCATTTTGAAGGAACGAACAAGAATTCCGATCGGATTTTCGCTCGAATCGGTGACGTTGTATCCTTCAAGCACCGGATTTGCAAGTTTTGATATAGAGTTGAGTTTTAATATATCCATACTGTCTCCTTGCAAAACGTTCTGACTCGGCAGAAGTTTTGCATTGTGTACGAACAGAGTTCGTAAGACAAAAAGAAGCGCAAAATGCGCCTCTTTTCGTTATTTGTTTTCAAGCTCGAACTTCTTCATAAAGTCGATGAGTGCTTTTACGCCTTCAACGGGCATTGCGTTGTAAATCGAAGCTCTCATGCCGCCGACGAGTTTGTGTCCTTTCAGACTCACAAGTCCTGCCTGTTCCGCTTCTTTGACAAACTTTGCGTTGAGTTCGTCGCTCGGGGATACAAACGGCACATTCATAAGAGAACGGCTTTCTTTTTCAACGAAATTGTTGTAAAAATCGCTCTCATCGATAAAATCGTAAAGCATTTTTGCCTTTTCGCGATTGATTTGTTCCATGACGGGAACGCCGCCGAGTTTTTTGAGGTGACGAAGGTTGAGCATCATCATATAAATCGACCAGCACGGAGGTGTGTTATAGAGGCTGTTCGCGTCGATTTGCGTGCGATATTTGAGCATAGTCGGGCAAATCGGCAATTCGCCTCCGAGCATATCCTCTTTGACTATAACAAGCGTCACGCCTGCGGGAGCGAGGTTCTTTTGCGCGCCTGCGTAAATGAGAGAATATTTGCTCGGATCTATCACTTCGCTCATTATGCACGAGGATAAGTCCGAAACCAAAGGCACGTTGCCCGTATCGGGCAGAGTGTTGTATTTCAAGCCGAAAATAGTGTTGTTTTCGGTGATATGCACATAGCTTGCGTCTTGTCTGAAATCTTCGCGAGCGGTTTTGGGAATATAAGTGAACTTTTTATCTTCGCTTGAAGCGACAAGGCGAATATCTCCGTATTTTTGCGCTTCTTTGTATGCTTTTTTTGCAAAGTTACCCGTCACGATATAGTCCGCTTTGCCCGTTTTCAACAGGTTGAGGGGTATAGCCTCGAATTGTGTGGACGCACCGCCTTGCACCATGATGACGTGATAGTCGTCGGGAAGATTCATAAGCTCGCGCACAAGATCAAGTGCTTCGGTGTTGATTGCGTCATACCATTTTGAGCGATGGCTCATTTCCATCACGCTCATGCCCGAACCGTTGTAATCGGCAATATTTTTGCTTGCTTCTTCGATAACTTCGAGAGGGAGCATACTGGGGCCTGCCGAGAAATTGTAAACTCTCATAAAATTCTCCTTTTAAGATGACATAATCGCATTCGTTTTTGCGATTTGTACATTATAATCGTAAATGATAAAAAGCTTGTTGTAAAGATTTTTTTTCGTGCAAACGTATAGTTTTTGACGCTTTTTGGCGAAAGCCTTGCAAAAATATCCGTTTTGATGTAATATAATAAACTGCATAGCTATTGACTAATAATAAATAATTATATGTACATACT